>Ga0187893_10007758_pt1 | contig 17351 bp, 20 predicted proteins | sample MA1701074metaG_FD_139574 | JGI IMG/M metagenome (GOLD analysis project Ga0187893, IMG submission 139574) | White microbial mat communities from a basaltic lava cave in the Kipuka Kanohina Cave System on the Island of Hawaii, USA - MA170107-4 metaG ... | reverse complement strand
TCGACTACCTCACCAAGCCGGTCGACGTGTCTAGGCTGGACGAGCTCGTGACGCGTGCGCTGGGGCGCGGCAGCCGGAGCCAGGCGATCGAAAAACTCCGCCGCGAGGAGCTCGGCAAGTACGCCCAGAGCGGGCTCGTCGGCCAGGCGCCCTCGATGCACGAGATCTTCAAGCAGATCGGCTCGGTGTGCGCGACCGACACGAGCGTGCTCATCACCGGCGAAAGCGGCTCCGGCAAGGAGCTGATCGCCCGTGCCATCCACACGCACGGCCCCCGCGCCGCGCATTCCTTCGAAACGATCAACTGCGCCTGCATCCCGGAGAACCTCGTCGAGTCGGAACTGTTCGGCCACGAAAAGGGGGCGTTCACGGGAGCGATCGCCGACAAGACCGGCAAGTTCGAAATCGCCCACCGCGGGACGCTTTTCCTCGACGAGGTCAGCGAACTGCCGCCGGGGGCCCAGGCGAAGCTCCTGCGTGTGCTGGAGGAGAAGGCGTTCGAGCGCCTGGGCTCGACGGATCGGCGCGAGGTCGACGTCCGCATCGTGGCCGCCACGAACACGCGGCTGGAGGAGCGGGTGGCGCAGGGAAAATTCCGGGAGGATCTTTTCTATCGGCTCAACGTCTTCCGCATCGAAGTCCCGCCGCTTCGCCGACGTCCCGAGGACCTCCCCCTCCTGATCGCGTACTTTCTCGACCGGCACGGCGCCCGCGGGATCACGCAGGAGGCGGTCGACGCGCTGTCGGCGTACGCGTGGCCCGGCAACGTCCGGGAGCTGCGAAATGGCCTGGAGCGTGCGGCGATCCTGGCCCGCGGCGGGATCGTCGAGGCCTCACATTTGCCGGAGGAGATCCGGCGGCCGAAGCCGGCGGGAGTGGCGCCCGGCGACCGGCTGGACGCGCTGATCGACGAGTTTCTGACGGACGACCGTCTGGAGCGCGGCTCGGTGTTCGGCGATCTGACGGAGGAATGGGAGAAACGCCTGCTCGAAAAAGTGATGCGGCGCGCCGACGGGAGCCAGGTTCGCGCCGCGAAACTTCTCGGCATCAATCGTGTGACGCTTCGCAAGAAGCTGAAGCAGTATGGCTTGTATGACCGATATGCGAGATGAGGTCGTTGATGGGTGGTTACAGGCCGCTGGTCGCAGGAGCGAGGGAGGAGGGGCAGAACGGGGAAAGGCGAGTCCAGGATCGGGTGAAGCGAACCATCCCCGTCATCGGGTCGGCCCGCCTCTCATTCGCCTCTGCCGCGCCGGCGCGGGATCGCACGATCGGGGACACGACAAAGAAACTGGCCGTACCGATCTCCATGCGAGGGCGGGTTACGCCGCACGATTCCCTTCCGATTGAGATCTGCCTGCTCGCCTGAAAGGGGGTTGAGGTCCAGTGGGATCGACCGCCGGACAAGCTCCTCCCTCGGCTGGTGCTGAGGACCAGCAGCCAGCACCCATCACGGCGCTAAGAGCTGGATCTTGTTCGGCCACAGCTCCAGGTCGATCGGCAGATACCCCTGAAAGTCTCCGTCCATGTGATACGGGACCGGAGCGTCGTCGCTGAAGACCCGGACCTTGCGGCCGGTGAGGAAGCGCATCTCGGGAATTCGATACGGGAATCGCATCACGAACGTCGTAAACCCCGCCAACAGAAGCCGCCCGATATCGCGAAGCTGGCGGCTGCGGAAGATCATGACGTCGAATCGGCCGTCCGTGGGAGACGCGTGCGCCGCCATGCGAAGCGGGCCGCCGTAGTGCGAGATGTTGAACACCTCGACCCAGGGGCTGTCTCGGCCTTCGATCCGGCCGTCGATCTCGACGGTGATCCGCGGCAGCCGGTATGTCGAGGCCACGTGCAGGCCCCACTTGAGATACTGTGTCATGAACACGGTTCCGCGTCGGTGGGTCTGAAAGTGCCGGATGACCTCCGCCTGGAATCCGGCCCCCGCGAACATCAAGAACTTGGACCCGAGGGTTCGGTTGTAACCCACGTCCCATCCGATGACGCGGCCGCGCTCGATCAAGTCCGCGAGGGCCCGGACGCTGGAAGGGAGCCCGAGCTCCTTCGCGTAGGCGTTTCCGGTTCCGGAGGGGATCGCTCCCAGCGGAGGCGCGCCGTCCAGGGGGAGGCCGTTGACGACCTCGGACAAGGTCCCGTCCCCCCCCACGCAGATCACGCGCGCGAAACCGCCCACCGACCCCGCCATCTCGCGCGCGTCGCCCCGCCGGGCGGTGTGCACGAGCTCCACCTGAAAGCCGCGCCGGGACAAGTCGCCCTGCAACGCCCGGGCGAGCCTCGCGCCGGCCCCCCATCCGCTGATCGGGTTCGCGATGATCTTGATGCGCCTGTCAGGTTCCATGGCCGAATCGGTACAATTGTATTCAGTTGACGGCGTTCCGCTAACAGCTATCGAATGAAAGGGCTGCTGACTCTCGTTGCGCTTCTGGCGGCCGCGACAGGCGCACAGGCCGACCTGATCGAGGATCTCGCGGCGCTCTTCCTGGACGCCCGCCTGCACGAGGTCCGCACCACCACGCTCGACGAATACCTGTTCGCGCGCGAATTCCGCGAAGTCTCGAAATCGCTCCGCGCCGATAATCCCGATCGACAGGTCGATCTTGACTTGTTGAGGCTCTTGATCGATCGCAAGATCGCCCATTTTGAGCTGGAGGACCGCTGGGCGGAAGCTTCGTCGGTCGGGGCGCTGCCCTCCTCGCGCGCGTTCGATCTCGTGCTGCTGCTGCCGCAGGCGGAGGGTGTCGCGCGGCTGGACGCCGCGGTTCAAAAAATGCGGTCGCCGGAAGGCCCCGCCGCCCGGCAGCTCGATATGATGCGGTCGCATCTGGCCCGGGTCCAGGGCGCCTTCGGCAGGGCGTCGGCGGTGCTTCGCGAGGAGGCCGGGGGGCGGGCCCCCGAGCTTCGGGCCGCGGCGGAGCGGCTCGAAAAGGCCCTCGACCGCCTGCGGAGCGAGCTGGAGGGCGTCTCGCCCGCTCCGCGCGCGCCGCCCGAGCCCGTCCGCGACCCGCTGCGCGTCTACCGTTTCGTGATCCGCCACGAGCTCTTCGTCGATCACACACCTGACACTCTGCTCGACTTTGCGGTGCGATCCTACGAGCGGACGCGGGAGCAGCTGGAGGCGCTGGCCAGGCGGATCGACGCGGGAGCGACGTGGCACGGCCTCGTCGACAAGAGCAAGGCGGATCGATTTACGCTGGAGACGCTACACGAAGAGTCGAAGAAGCTCGCGTTGCGGGCCCGCGACTTCGCCGTCGAAAAGGGGCTGGTGACGATCCCCGAGGCGGCCCGTGATTTCGACGTCCGCCCCGCGCCGCCCGACGGCCTGACGCCCTTCGGCCACTACCGCGGCCGGGGCGGCCGGACGTTGGGCACGTACGTGACGGCTCCGGTGTCCGATCGCATGCCCGCCGGGGAACTGGCGGAGCGGCTGCGGGACAACAACCGCTACTGGACGACGATCGTGTCGCTTCACGAGGCCGTCCCCGGCCACCACCTTCAACACGAAGTACTGCGCACCGTTCAGCGCGCGAGGATCCGCCGCGTCGTGGCGCCCCCCACGTACGTCGAAGGCTGGGGGCTCTATACGGAGCAGATGATGTTCCAGAACGGTTACTTCGGAGAGGACCCGCTCTTCGAATTGACGCTGCTTCGGATGCGGCTCTGGCGCTGCGCGCGGGTCGTGATCGATCTGGGCCTTCAGACGGGAAGCCTCACCCGCGACGAGGCGGTGCGGCTGCTCGTCGAGGGCGTCCGGATGGAGCCCGTCTCGGCGCGCGCCGAGGTCGAGCACTACGGCCGGCGGCCGGGGTATTTCAGCGGATATCTGCTCGGCTATGACTTTTTCGTCGGCCTCCGAAGCCGATGTGAGGAGCTCAAGGGCGCACGATTTCAGCAGCGCAATTTCCACGATCGCATCCTGCAGCTGGGGCCGTTGCCGCCCGGGCCGTTGGAATCGGAGATGCTCCGATGGGCCCGGAATTGAAGGCCGGCCGCCTATCCCGCTCCGGAGACGTCCTGTGACTTTTCCCCCGGGGTCTTGAGCCAGGGGGGAAGAGGACTCACCCCGAACGCGACGGCGGCCTGAGTGCATGAGCTGCACCAGAGCCAGATCGCGGCGCTGCTGGCGGTTCCGTTCGACTTGAGTTCACAGCCGAGCTTCACCGGCCGACCGCACTCGGGGCAAGGCGGGATCTTGGAATTCCGATTCCCCTCCTTGACCAGGCGATGCAGGATTTTCTGGAGGGCGTCCGGCTCGGCCATCTTCGCCATTCTTTCCTTCCCGTCCGAGGCTCCTTGTTGCGCGCGCGGATCCCGGTTCGCGGACCGCTATTTCTTCTTCTTCTGGATCTCGACTTTCTTCCCCTTGGGACTGACCGCCTGGACCTTGCGGACTTTGGGGGAGGGTCGGATCAGAACGTAGCCACCCGTGGGCCCCGGAATCGAACCATGCACGAGGATGACGTTTTCCTCCTTGAGGACCTTGACCAGCTCAAGATTCTTGGCCGTGATCCGTTCATCGCCGTAGTGGCCCGCCATCCTCTTGCCCTTGATGACGTCTCCGGTGACGCTCCCCTGACGGCCCAGGGACCCGGGGGCGCGCTCCCGGTCGGATTGGCCGTGCGTAGCCGGCCCGCCGCGAAAACTCCAGCGCTTGACGACGCCGGAAAACCCGCGCCCTTTGGTGTGGCCGATGACATCGACGAATTGCACTCCGTCCAAAACCCCGACCGTCACGGCGTCCCCCACCTTGATCTCGTCCTTGCCGTCCCAGCCGACCTCGCGAACGAAGCGGTGCGGCTTGAGGCCGTTCTTCTTGAAGCGTCCCGCTTCGGGCTTGTTGAACGACTTTTCCTTTTTGACGTCGAAACCCAGCTGCAGTGCGCGATAGCCGTCCTTTTCGGGGGTCTTGACCTGGACGATCACGCACGGCCCGGCCTCGATCGCGGTGACTCCGAGCGCCTCCCCGCCGTCAAGATAGAGCTGCGTCATCCCCACCTTGCGGCCCAGGATTCCCTTGATCGACACGATGTGCTTCTCCGGTGAACGAGAGGCGGCGTATTATAACAGCGGGCACCCTCGTTGCAAGAAACGGGTCCCGGTGGCGTATAATGGCGTCTGATGAGATCGGGATTCGGCCTCGTGTCGGCGGTGGCGGCGCTCTCCGCCTCGGGGCTGGCCGACGTGTCCTCCGCCCCGACCGCGTTCCACCCGGATCGCGCCCGGTTGGTCCGCGAATTCCGCCTTCCGCACCCGACTGTCTCGAGCCTGAGTCAGGCGATCGTCAGCGGGAACGGTGAGGTCTCCGCCGCTCGTCTGGCGGGCGAGATCGTCTTCTACAGCCTCTCGAGCGGAAAGCAGATCTCCAAGATCGAAACGCCGGGCGGGTTTCACGACGGAGCCTTCAGCTTTGACGGCGCGCGGTACGCCACCGCGAATTCGGACGGCAAGGTCCGGCTGTGGGAGGTCAAGTCGGGCAGGCTGCTGCACGAGCTCGCCGTCGGCGGCGCCTTTTCGTGAGCGCTCTGCTTTTCGAAGGACGGGAGGTTCCTGTTCGGGACGTCGGGCGGGAACGACGCGCAGATCCAGTGGGACGTCGAAACGGGACGGGAGGTCCGGCGTTTCGAGGGTCTCGACTCGGCCTACACCTACATTTCGCCCAACGGCCGGTACCTCCTCCTCAATTCCGGAGAAACGATATTCGACATGAAGGAGGGCCGCCGCACCGGGTCGGCGGGTTACGGCGTCAAGGCGGCGGTCTCGGCGGACAGTCGCGCATTGTTCGATTACACCGACGGAACTGTCCGGAAGATCGAATTGGCTACCGGACGGGAGCTCGCGAGTCGTCCGCTGGAGGCCGGGGCGGAGGGGGGGGCTTCCTGGAAGGAGGTCAGCCCGGACGGCCGGACGCTGGCGCTCGCGATCGGCGGGGGGCGCGTGCTGCTGGTCGACACGAATACGTTGGCCATCCGAAAGACGCTCCAGGTCGAGGCCGAGGAGACCTTGGTCGTGGCCTTTGGACAACGCGGGAGATCGCTCGTGGTTCTGGCGGGATCGGGCAGGGTCTTTCATTTCGGGGGGCGATAAGCGCCTTGCCTCAGGCGACGGGCGGCGCTACACTCGAATCCATATGTTGACCGCCGGACTTGTGATGCTGCCTCTCCTCCTTCAGGGGCCTGGCGGAGGCAAGGTCAAAGAGGTCGAATTCGATCTGCTGATCCTCAAGAATGGAAATCGGGTCACGGGCACCGTGATCGGCTCCAACGACACCGAAATCCTGATTCGCGTCAAGGGAGCCCTGCTCGGAGTTCGGAAGGAACACGTCGAAAAGCAGACCAAAGTCGTCCTTCGCGTCAAGGAGGCGGCCCCGGCCCCGACGCCGACGGGCCCGACGGGCGTGGCCCCGGAAGGTCCCAAGGGGCCGACCGGTTCGAAACCGATCCGCCATGACTTGAAGCTGCCGAATCCGGATCCGGACCTCGCCCGCAAGATCAACCTGATGCTGGACCGCGTCGCCGGCGAGGGGGAGGAGATGCGCGATCGCTCGATACAGGAGCTCGCCGCCACGGGGGTTCACGGTCAGGTCTATCTCGTCCAAGGGCTCCTGGAGCGCCCACAACTTTTCGGCCCCATCCTCAAGGCCATCGCGGCGATGCCCGAGACCGACGGTCTGCACTACCTTATGCTGGCCCTTCCCTATCTCCCCCCGCAGGTCCGGGTGGACTCGATCAACATCCTGGGCACGAAACAGTTCCAGGGGGCGGTCGGGGCGGTCTCCGAGGAGCTCGCCTCCGAGGACATGGCGGTTCGAGCGGCCAGCGTCATGGCCCTGGCCAACCTCAAGGCCGAGGCGAAATTCGGGGCCATCCTCGATCAGTTCGACTCGAAGCATCATTATCTGCTGAGCATGGTGGCCCAGGCGGTGGAAAAGATGCTCGCGGAGCCGTCGTTCGCGGAGATCGGAAGGTCCCAGCTGCTCGAACGGATGCGCTCGTCATCCGAGGTGATGCGCGCGAACGTGGCGGCCATCTGCGGCAGGATCAAGATCAAGGAGAGCCTGCCGTCCTTGATCGAGCTGCTCCCCGACGCGTCCGAGGACGTGCGCGCGGCCGCCTGTTTCGCTCTGGGGGAGCTGCGCGACGTTGAGGCGATCGAGCAGCTCAAAACCCGGTACTGGGCGGAAACTTCCGGGTTCGTCAAAGTCAAGATCGTCGACGCCCTGAGATCGATCCAGGACCGCTCCGCCTGCTCCTTCCTGGTCGATCTGCTGGACGATTCCGACGAGCAGGTTCGGAATGCCGCGCTCAAGGGACTTCAGCAGATCACGCGTCAGGACTTCAAATTTGACCGCGACCGTTGGCAGCAGTACCTGCAGAGTTCAAGGCCGAAATAGTCCTCCACTCCGCCCTTTCGGAAGTCCGCCTTGCATCGTCGGTCCGGTCGAGTGTAGAATGCCGACTATGAACGGGATCCGTCGCTCTTCGCGGCCCGCTCCCGGCGGGTTTACCATGGTTGAGGTGATGATCGCGCTCGCGCTCATCGCCATCGGAGTGCTGGTCGGCCTGACGATGATCACCACCTCCAGCATGCAGAACGAGATCAGCAAGGAGCAGGCGATCGGCTATCGGGCGTGTCAGGACGTCATGGAGGCGCTGATGACGATGGATCGGCCGACGTTGCTGGCCCAGATGGCGGCATCGCCCGCCGCCTTCACGGTTCCTCCGTTGAATCCTACCACCCCTCCAACGGGATCCTATACGATCACGGACATCACCACGACCGTCAATCCCTCGGCGACGTCAACCCAGCTGGTCCAGATCCAGATCCGGCTCGTGTACAAGAACGTAAACGTCACGCTGACCAGTTTGAGGCATCTGCCATGAGACGCGCGGGACTGAGCCTGATCGAGGTGGTGATCGCCGCCGCGATCCTGGTCGTCGTCATCCTGATCATCACGAGCCTCTTCTTCACGACGGACACGGCCTACCGCACCGAGGTGCCGATCCGCGACGCCCAGGTCAAATGCCAGAAGCTGGTCGACGAAATCGCCAAGGAGATCAGCGAAGGGTCGACGTCCATGGTCTGGACCGACCAGGTCACGACCGAATCCCCCGCGCTTCCCACCGATGCCGATGACGCCGTTATTTTCCTGTCGGCCCGCGACCCCGCCACCGGGAATTTCGTGACGGACAGCACCACGATGCAGCCGGTCTGGCAAAAGGCCGTCGCCTACATTCCTCTGAGGAATGCCCAGGGCGAAGTCGAGATCCGCCGCTTCGACTTTGGAGCGACTTCGCTGCCGAGCCCGGTCACCGGCAACACCCCCCAGATTTCCACGACCTCCACGAACGTTATGCTGGACTGGTCGCCGACGAGCGTCCAGACCACGAGGACCCGCACGTCGGGAATCGTCTACCTGGGGACGACGACCAAGTTCGCCCTGGCCCGACAGTCGGTGACTCCGACGTCGGGGGGCGAGCCGATTCTGACCGGCGGGCCGTTCTCCCGGGACGTATGGTCGATCGAACTTTCCGTGCTGGTCCGGGTCGCCAAGGGGACGACGACCGTTTCCCTGGTTTCTGCGATTCAAGGGAGAAACTGATGATGCGCGGGAGGGGATGTGGGCGGCGCGGAAGCGCCATCCTTTCCGTCACGCTTCTAGGGCTGCTGATCCTCGCGGTCGCGGCGGCGCTGATTTCCATCACCACGACGTTCAACCAGCAGAGTTATGCGGCCAACAAGGGGATCGTGTGCCGTTACGCGGCGGAAGGCGTCCTGCAGCGCATCCGCTACCAGCTCCGCGAAGAGGATCTTTCCGACGCGCCGGGATGGTTCGACGCCGCGCGCACCGCGACGGATCCGGTCGAGACCCTCACCGTGCCGTCCGTTCCCTCCTCTGCGGACACTTCGACCGTCGAGGTTTCCGTTTACGACAGCGCCGAGGCCTCGGCTCTGCTGGGAATCACCCTGGGGCCGAACGAATTTGTGATCGAGGCCCGGGCCCGCGCGGACAAGTCACTGGCGACCCTGCACATGAAGGTCCGCTACGAGCAGGTCGTCACGACGACAACGACCGAAACCCCCAACCCGTCGGACTTGTTCTCCAAATACTCGTATTGGGCGAACGTAAGCGGCGGCCTGGTGCCCGGCCGTCACAGCGGCTATATCCACTGGAACGGAAACCTGTCGGTGGGCTCGTCCTCCGACCGGTTCGCGCTTCCCATCACGTGCACCGGAACGCTCACCTACCGGGCCAGTCCCGCCTGGCAGCATTTCGATTGGGACGGGAACGGGTTCCTGGATACGACCCCGCGCCCCGAGTTCGAAAACATGTCCGAGCAGGACGTCTACAACGCGTCCGGGGGAAACAAACCCGCGGTCAATCAGCCGGCCTATCAGGGCATCGACACCACGCTCCAGTCGGCCGCCGCCACGCAGACATCGTTGAATCCTTCGCTCGCAGCGCTCTATGTCGATACGAGCAATCCGATGTACGCCGGGATCGGCACCTTGAACGCCACCCAAGTCAGCATGAGCCACAACTCCGGGGTGGGCCTGTCGACCGCCACGGTCACGGTCAGCGGGTCGACCGGAACGGTCACCAACAGCGTCCAGATTCCGCCGAATACGCCGCTCGTCCTGTACTCGACGCCGCGCATCAGCTCGCTCGGCGGAACGTTTTACGGCCAGATGACGATCGCGACTTCGTTCAAAGGGGTCGAGGACTTCAGCCGGACGATCGCCGGGACGCCCGTGCTCTGGCCGCCCTCGGTCGAGATCACGGATCACCTGATCCAGGTCGACGCCCAAGGCCATCCGAAATACTGGATGACGCAGAACGGCAGCCCGATGAACCAGCCGAGCCGGCTCGGGTTGACGGGCCCTTCGATCAACAACACGACGAACGTCGACAATGAGCTCGGCGACTGGACGAACGCCAACGGCTATCGGTACGACCGCAATCCCGATTTCGATCCGACGGCCCGGACGGTGCTGGGCGTCCTCGGAAACGGCGACGTCGTCATGGCGATGTCGACCCGGAATTTCATCTGGAACGCGGCGCTCTACGGCGCCGACCCGACGTCGCGCGTTTCGGTCAAGTACGGATTGAGCAGCTCCGCCCATCGGAACCAAGTTCGCGCGGGCTCACGCGTCACGTCCCGGTTCGGCCTGCTGGGCCCGCCGTTCGATTTCACGATCCGGAACTACGATCCGGACCTCCTGACGACGCCGCCGCCGTTCTGGATCGCGCCGGCGGGGGTCACGACCACGACCTCGACGACAACGACCATCACGACGAGCGTCGGGTCGACCTACGAGAGGACCCGCCGGTTCTAAAAGGGTGCGACGATGAAACCGTGGGTGGCCAAGGTCGGGATGCTCTTTGCCGCGGTGCTCGTGGCGGTTTTCGCGATCGTCGCGTTCTGGGCGGCATCGCCTGACGAAGCCATCGAGAGGGATCCGGCGGGGTTCAAGAAAGGGCTCGAGCCGGGGTCCGTCGCGGCTCCTATCCCTGATTCCACGCATACCGAGGAGACCTCCGCGCCTTCGCCCGATTCCAAGAAAGGCGCGACTCCCGAGGGCTCAAGCGGCGCCGGAAAGGCGGGGTTGATCTACAAGACGAAGACCATCGAAATGCCGCTGGTCCCGCCGCTGGAACGGGCACTGCCGCCGGGAACCCGAGTCGCCGAGCCGGGCGAGCCCGCGCCGCCGAGTGACCAGGACCACCCGGACAACCCGCGCTAGGCGGACGATTGACACCCCGGACCCCCTCGCTAGAATGGACTGGCCGGTGCAGGATCTCCCACGACGGCTTGCCGGTTCGGCGCCGGGGAAATCCCGCGCCCATTCGCCAGAAAGGAACCGCCGACCTAACCGGATGAAATACCGGAAAGATGCCCGCCATGCTCAATGTCGACGTCGTCACGCTATTTCCCGAGATGTTCGGCGGTGTCGTCGGCTCGAGCATCCTTAGAATCGCCCAGGATAAGGGCCTCGTCCGGATCCAACTCGTGAATCTGCGCGAGTTCAGCGCGGACAAGCATCGCAAGGTGGATGCGCCACCCTACGGAGGGGGGCCCGGCATGGTCATCCAGGTCGAGCCGGTACTGCGCGCGGTCGATGAGCTTCGCGCACGGCCTGGACACAAGGGCGCCCGGCTGATCCTGCTCACGCCGGCCGGCCGCAGATTCGATCAAGCCGCGGCGTGGGAGTTGTCGAAAGAAAAATCGTTGATATTGCTGTGCGGGCACTATGAGGGCTTTGATGAGCGGGTGCGCACGCTCCTGAAGCCGGACGAGATCTCGATCGGGGACTATGTTCTCACCGGGGGCGAAATCCCGGCCATGGCGCTGGTCGACGCGGTGGTGAGGCTCGTGCCGGGAGTCCTCGGGTCCCCCGAGTCGCTCAAAGAGGAGTCCTTCACGTCGGGGGGGCTGGAGTATCCCCACTACACGCGTCCCGCCGAGATCCGCGGCGAGCGGGTCCCCGAGATTCTGGTGAGTGGGAACCATGCCAAGGTGGCCGAATGGCGCAGCGAGCAGGCGGCGGACCGGACCCGGGCCCGCCGTCCGGACCTGGCGCGCAAACGGGCGCCCGAAAAGCGGAAGCCAAAGCAGAACCGAGTTTGAGAAGGTGCGGCGATGAGAGGAAGAATCGAGCAGATTGAAAAGGCGCTGATGCCCAAGCGGCGCTCCGCGAAATTCATGTCGGGCGACACCGTCCAAGTTCACGTCAAGGTGAAGGAGGGCGACAAGGAGCGCGTGCAGATTTTCGAGGGGGTGGTGATCGCGCTGCACGGCGGCGGCCTGGGGGAGTCCTTCACCGTGCGGAAGGTCGTTCAGGGCGAGGGGATTGAGCGCATCTTCATGATCAACTCGCCGCGCGTCTCCAAAGTCGTCGTGAAAAAGCGCGGGAAGGTCCGTCGCGCGAAACTCTACTATCTGCGCGGCAAAGCCGGTCGCGCCGGCCGCGTGGAGGAGGTTTTCGGCTCGGCGGGCGAGCTGGCCCAGGAGGCCGCCGAGGACGAGGCCGCCGAAAAGGCGGCTTCCGCAGCGGCCGCCGCCGCCCAGGAGGCGGCCAAGCCGGCCGCGACTCCGGTCGAGGCCGCGAAGAAATAGCGTTCGGCGCGCACCCGTCGGCGGCTTGGATGCCGGGCCGGATTTCGGTACCCTCTTGCACGGCTCGAAATGCCGCAGGTCAACCCCTATTACGCGGGCGCCCCCGAAGAGCGCACCTTTGAGGACGCGCTCCGTCCGGCCCGACTGGAGGACTTTATCGGCCAGCGCCGGACGGTCGACAACCTGTCGATTGCCGTCCGGGCCGCCCGCGAACGAAGCGAGCCCCTGGACCATGTCCTGTTCTCCGGCCTTCCCGGCGTCGGAAAAACCACGCTGGCCCGCATCATCGTCTCCGAAATTGGTACCCGCCTCTCCGTCACCTCAGGGCCCGTCCTCAAGCGGGCGGCCGACCTCGTCGGCATGCTCACCCGGCTCAAGCGCGGCGACGTCCTCTTCATCGACGAGATCCACCGGATTCCCGCCGACGTCGAGGAGTACCTCTACTCGGCCATGGAGGATTTCCGGGTCGCGCTCCACGTCGAACAGGGGGCGCACGCGAGGACCGTCGAGCTTCCCCTGGAGCGCTTCACCCTGGCGGGCGCCACCACCCGCGAGGGCCTGCTCTCAGAGCCGTTCCGGTCGCGCTTCGGGCTCCCCCTCAAGCTCGATTTTTATCCGCAGGAGGAGATCGAGGCGATCGTCCGACGCACCGCCTCCCTGCTCTTGCTGTCGATCGAACCCGCCGCCGTCGCCGCCGTTGCCTCACGCAGCCGCGGCATCCCGCGGATCGCCAACCGGTATGTCCGGCGCGTACGCGATCTGGCGCAGGTCCGCGGCGCCGCGACCGTGACCGAGTCGATCGCGCGCGAGGCCCTGGAGCGGCTCGGCGTGGACCGGCTGGGGCTGGAGGAGATTGATCGAAAGATCCTTCGCGCCATCCTGGCGGCGAGCGGCCAGCCGCTCGGCCTGAAAACCATCTCCGTTGCGGTGGGCGAACAGGAGGGGACGATCGAGGAGGTCTACGAGCCGTTCCTGATACGGGAGAACTTTCTCGTCAAGACCCAGCGGGGTCGCGTGGCGACGAGGCGCGCCGCCGAACACCTTGCCGGCCCTTCTCCCTCCTCGGGGACCTTGTTCTGATCCCCGGAGACCAGGGACCTATTTCCTTAGCTCGGAAATCAAGTGTCCCAGTTCCTTGAGGACGATCTTCTCCAGCGCCAGCCTCACCGCCGCCTTCGAGCCCGGCGTGCAGACCACGACCTTGCCTTCGCGCGAAATCCCCATCGCCGCGCGCGTCAGAATCACCGCGCTCCCGATTTCGGGGAGGCTCAGGCTTCGAAACAGCTCCCCGAACCCAGGCATCTCCCGGTCGAAAAACTCGCGCGCGGTTTCGATCGTGCGGTCCCGCGCGCTGACCCCGGTGCCTCCGATGGTCAGGACCATGTCGACCGTCGCCCCGAGGCAGGATGTGAGCGTCTCGCGGAGCGCTTCGGGCCGGTTCGGAACGATGCCGTAGTACGAAATCGAGTTCCCCGCCTCCTCGATCAGAATCCGGGCGAGCTTCCCCGAGTCGTCCGTTTCCTTTGTCCGGGAGTCGCTCACGGTGACGATGGCGCAGCGCGCGCCGGGAATCCGGTCGGCCGCGGCGCGATGCTGTTCGAGCGACATGCGGAACTTGAGACTATAAATCACGGAGCGCCGACCGTAAATCTTGAGACCGGGACCTTTATGGTTTGCGGTCGATGGTTTAGAGTCCGCACATGGATGCGTCCAAGGCCGAAGAAGACCTCATTCGGCGCATCGCCGCGGGGGATTCCGAGGCCTTTGAAAAGCTCTACGAGGCGTACCGCAAACCGCTGGCCAACTTTCTCTACCGGCTCTGTTTCGACCGCGCCCTGGTGGAGGATCTGCTCCAGGAGGTGTTCGTCCGGATCTGGAGGGCCGCCGCCTCGTTTCGCGCCGAATCCAAGGTTTCGACCTTCATCTTCCGGATCGCGACCAATGTCTGGATCAACGAATCGCGGCGGCTGCGCGAAAAACCCTCCGAGGCCGCGGAGGGCCTCCACGCGGGGGAGCCGCCGGAGGATCTGGAGCGGAGGGAGCGCGAAGCTCAGGTGCGCGACGCTCTCCGGACTCTCCCCGCGGGGGAACGGGCGGTCCTGATCCTGGCGGAGTACAACGGCTTGCCCTACGAGGAGATCTCGCGCATTCTCGAGGTGCCGGTCGGAACGGTCAAGTCGCGCATGTTCCACGCCCTGCAGCGGCTCCGCGACCGGCTGCGGGACCGGCGATAGGAGCTACCGGCGCGTGATCAGGGTGCGGAACGAAAGCCCCGTCTTGCCCCGCAACGTCCTCCATTCGACGAAAACCTGCACGTCCAGGAGTTCGGGGTCGGAGTTGTTGACGACGACCCGCCCCACCCGTCCGTCCGCGTCTCCGTCCGGCGGCAGGAGCATACCCACGTCGAACGCAAAGCCGTTGAAGTTCGTGAAGATGTTGTCGTAGCTCGCCTCCTGAATCCTCTCCATGACGCTCTTGGCGGCGTCCATCGCCTGCATCCGCTCCTTGGCCTCGTGGTCCTGGCCCATCGAGAAGCTGACGAGCGACACGGCCCCGAGGATCGCCACGGCGATCACGGCGAGGGCGATAATGATTTCAACCAGGGTCATTCCGCGCGGGGAGCGGCGTCGCTTCATGTCGGCCATCCGGTTAATTCGCCGGGATCTCGCGCCACGAGCGGATCGGCCACGCGCCGCCCGACAGCATCATCGGAGGAAGCCCGCCCAGCACCGCGCTGCTGAACCGGACCGTCGCGCCGCCGTTGCCGTAGGCGTTCCCGACGGAGGAGGGCGTGAACGAAACAATCGCGCCCAGGATTGTCGTGTTCGCGTTGATGTGCTCCATGCCGTCCACCATGAGCAGACCCTTGAACTGGCCGTGGACGTTTTTCATCTTCGCGTTCCCCGCCGAGGTGTGGTGGACCAAGATTGAGGGCGTGGTGTTCATGGTCGCTCCGAAGTCCATGGGCTGGCAGACCGAGAAGTCCAGGTAGTAGACCTTTCCGCCGGGGAGGCTGCCGCCGTTTGCGGTCCGGTAGGCGTCCAGCTGAGCCTGGCTCGTGAAGTACGTTCCCATGGACTGCGCCACGGATTGAAGCGTCCCGCCGGGGATTTTCAGGAAGACGTCCGGACCGGCCGGAAAATCGCTCGTGTCCTCGTCGACCTGACCGTCGCCGTCGTTGTCGATGCCGTCAAAGGCCTCCTCGTCCGGCGACCCATCACTGTCCTGGTCGATCCCGTCCGACCAGTCCGCGCTCGCTTCGAAAACATTGTCGCCGCCCGTGGCGTTCCTGACGGGCGCCCTGCCGTTCCCTCCGACGCTGGAACTTCCGTTCACGGCGATGGTCGATCGGCTGCTGATCCCCCAGACCCCGCCGCCGACGACCGACGAGTTATTGTAATCCCAATCCCGGCCGTCGACGGTGATGCCGCCGAGGGTCGTCACCGGGCCGTTCGCCGTGATCGCCGCCCGAAAGTCGAGGCTGACGGGAATCAGGCCCTGTCGAACGACGACCTCGATCCGGCGCCGGGAGTCGTTCATCTGGCCGAGGGATCGGATCGTGTACTCCCCCACCCCCCCCGCCGTCGCGACGACGGTGAACGAACCGTTCGTCCCCATCGGCGTCGTGGGAAGCGTGCCCAGGCCGTCCCCGTTCGCGTCCGTGCTCAACGTCAGCTCGCGGATCGACTTGTTCACCCCGGCCTCGGCGGCGTAGAGCGCCTGACGCATCTCCCACGTTTCGCCGGCGCCGCGCATCACGTCGCTCGCGATCAACGCCCCGAAAAAGGCGAGCGCGAAGACGATCAGCCCCACGATCAGCGCCAGCAGCAGCGCCATTCCCTTCCGGGGAGACGAGGTTCGCTTCATGGTTCCGCTCCGGAAATTCATTATTGGGTGTTTCGAAGTTTGACTTCGACGGGCGCGTTGTGAAGGAAGTACTCCGGCCCGGGGGCCTTGTGCCCGACCCAGAGGTCGAGAATCAATTTGGTTCCCGAGGCCGCCACCTCCGTTCCCGTCGCGTCGACAAGCTTGAAGAGGGGATCCGCGGTGCCGTCGCCGTTGAGATCGGCGTCCCGCGGGGAGTCGATGAGGTAGATATCGCGCGCCAGGATGAGCCGGTCTCTTTCCACGCCGCCCGAGTCGCGGACGACCCGCTCCAGCCGGCACGATACGAAGGTGTCGGTCTTGTCGCCGTCCTTGTTGATGTCGATCCGCAGCGCTGCCTCCGAGTGCGTTTCGTCTACGACGGTCGAATAGGTCGCGGTCCACGACAGGCGGGGAGCTTGCCCGTTGGCGGGGTCCCGGAATCCGTATTCGATCGCCCCGGTGCTGTCCAGAACGTCACCGTCCCCGTCGTGGTCGACGGGAACCTGAAGGACCATCGAATCGTTCTGGGATGCGACGGAGACGATCCTGGACTCGTGGATTTCTCGGATGAGCGCCTCGCTGACGATCCGGCCCTGATTGTGGAGATAGGCGTTGATGCTGGTCCGGTCGGTCGAATCCTGGACGGTAAACAGAAGCCGGTAGGCCAATAGGACGACAATCAGCAGGAGGGCCATGGCCAGGGATACCTCGATCAGCGTAAAGCCGGGGGATGGGCGACGACAGGCCTTATCGGGCATTCGATCCATATGATTATATCAACGCGCGGGGCCGGGCCTCTTCTCAATTCGACGAGCATCGGCGGAATGCCGACGGTTCTTCCCTCATGAATTGGTATCCTGAAATACGCATGCTCTCCAGGTCGGCGTTGGTAACGGCTGCGATCCTTGCCTGCTTGGGCGGGGTCTCCAGCCTCCGGGCGGACGAAATCCGGCTCAAAGACGGGACCGTCGTCCACGGTCAGGTGGTGGCGGAACTCGGCGGGAATCTCTTCATCCAGACTTCGGATGAGATCTTGGTAAAGGTCTCGAAGGATCAGGTGAAGGAGATTATCGTTCCCAAGCCGGTCAAGGCGACGGGGCCGGTGAATCCCTCCGAAGTCAAGCCCACCACCCGACCCGTCGATCGGACCTTGGCGCCGATTCCCGCCCCGGTTTCCAAGCCGTCGGTCCCCCCGGAGATCGAAAAGCGGATGCGCTGGTTGACGTGGGAGCAGAGTCCGGCCAAGGTCAAAGAGACCGAACCGGAAATCGTGGCGGAGGCCGCCGGGGTGGCACCGGCCCACCTGAGCTTCCTGCACTGGTTCGCCGCCGAATCCATCAGGAGCGGCAGGACGCT
>Ga0187893_10007756_pt1 | contig 17352 bp, 17 predicted proteins | sample MA1701074metaG_FD_139574 | JGI IMG/M metagenome (GOLD analysis project Ga0187893, IMG submission 139574) | White microbial mat communities from a basaltic lava cave in the Kipuka Kanohina Cave System on the Island of Hawaii, USA - MA170107-4 metaG ... | reverse complement strand
TCTCAAGTCTCGCAGCTCATCGTGGCCAAGTCGGTGACCGTGGCCAAGGAGATCCTGAAGGCCCCTGTGCTGGGCCTGGTGGAGAACATGGCGTCGCATCTGTGCGCCCGCTGCGGCGCCGAGGAGCCGCTGTTCGCCGGTGAGGATTCCGGACGGCTCGCGGAGCGCCTGGCGATCCCGTTCATCGGGCGCGTCCCTTTCGATCCGTTGCTGAGCCGATCTGCCGACGACGGGACCCCGGCCGTGCTGTCTCACCCCGGCTCGCCCGCAGCAAAGGCCCTGTCCGAGATCGCCGCGAAGGTTGGGGCGGCCCTTCTGCTCCCGCCGGCGCTGGTGGAGGCGAGGGAGACCCGATGAAGTTTCTGTGCGTTCCATGCGATGAAGCGATGAAGATCCAGGAGACGAGCGGCCCGGAGGAGGGGAGCTTGACCGTCACCTTCGGCTGTCCGGCGTGCCGGCGCCAGGTCGCGCTACTGACCAATCCGATGGAGACGCAGATCGTGCGAGCCCTGGACGTCAAGGTCGGCGGGAGCCGGCCCGCTGCGGACCCGATGGGATTCGTCCGGAGCACGCTCGCGTCGAAGCGAGACGAGATATCGGCGGGCGGGGAGTCCGTTTCGACCGGCTCGGCATGCCCCTTCACCTCGATCGCGAACGCCGCCTTCGAGAGTCAGGCAGCAGGCGGCGGCGCGATCTGGACGGAGGAGGCGGCCCAGAGGTTGAACGCGATCCCGGGCTTCGTCCGGTCCTGGGCTCAGAAGGGGATCGAGCAGTACGCCCGCGAGCGAGGCTACCCGAAGATCACGATCGAGGTCATGGAAGAGGCGAGGGCGCGTTTCGGGATGTAGGCCGCATCCGTGACCGCCCTGCGCCTGTTCAATCTCTGGCTTCATCTCTCCGCCGCGTTCGTCTGGATCGGCGCCTCCGCTTCTCTTGCACTCCTCTGGCTTCCTCACGTCCGGGCCGGGATCGACCCCGCCTCCCGACATGCGTTGCTGATGCCTCTCGCGAGACGGTACATCCGGTGGGCCTGGGCGGCCATCCATCTTCTCCTGCTGACCGGGATATTCAATCTTGTGAGCGTCGGGGTCGCCTACGGATTTGCTTTCCCGCCGGCGTTCCTGACGCGCCTTATCGCCAAACTCGTCATCGTCGTCGCCATGATCGGGGGTCAGATCGGGTTGGGCGTCGCCTGGGTGCCGCGTCTTGCGGGGCGTCAGTCCGGAGGAGCGCCGGAACGAGCCGTGGGACGGGCGTTGATCGCCACTGGAATCGGAGGGAGCGTCGCCTTATGGCTGGGGATGATGCTTCAGAGGTGACCGTGGAACGGTCGTTGCGAGCACCCGAAGGGTGCGCGGCGTTCCGGTGGGGTGAGTCAGGCCAGAGAGATCCGGTGTTCCCCCAGGATCTGCCGAAAGCGCTGGCCGTTGATCAGCTCGAGCGGCGGCCCTTCGATCAGCTTCGGAACCTCTTCGGAGAAGAATCCGGTCGTGATGAAAATCCCCTTCGAGGCGCCTTCGGCCCGAACGGTGTCGCTGAGGGCGATGATGCGTGTCGAGTCGATCGGCTCGTTGGGCGCGGCCAGCACACAGTGCACGATATAGTCGCCGCCGGTGATCGGCCGGGGATTGACCGCGGTGATGTCGATCATCCCCTGTTTGTTGCTATTGAAGGAATTGATCACGAGCCCCATCTCCTCCAGGAGCCGGATGCAGAGGCGTTCGAATTGCTCGGGGTTCAGACGCTCCAGGCGCTGCTGCTCCATCCCCCTCGGCTGGTAGTAGGCTCGCTCGGCCGCGACCGGCGGCGACGAGCGATTGATGAGCAGGATCAGGGCCAGGCCGACCAGGATGGCGATCGTCACCAGGATGAACATGTGTCGGATCCCCTACTTGTACATCTCCTCGAATATTTTGTCCCGCTGGCCTTTGTCGATGAGCTGGTCGTTGCGAAACGCCTGCTTCATGGCCCAACCGAGACAGGCCAGGACCAGGATCAACATCCCGATGATCGGGATGTTGTCCGGCTGGCTCGCGATCGCGAGAAACTGCTGCATCGTGCGCCTCCTTTGGCCGGGATTGTAGCATCACCATGATCGATTGCAAGCCTTTTGTCTGGAGGCGAGAGTGGGGTACCTAGGGAAGGCGCTCCAGCTGTTCGGCATGGCGAATCTGATGGTCGGCCTCTACATCGGTCTGACCGACGAACGGGGGATGTGGACGGAGCTCTACCTTCTCGGAATCGGAAGCGCGCTCTTCGTGCTTGGCTGGCTCATCGGAACGTTCGGGAAGAGGAGAGGCTGACCGTGCGGCGCACGATCACCGCCGCCGTTCTCTCGATCCTGCTGGTGCCGCAACTCTCCGTGGCGGATCTGCAGCCGGGTGATCGCTCCCTCGAATCCGAGCGGCAGTACCGGCTCGGGGTGAGTCTGCAGCGGGAGGGGCGCATGGACGAGGCGATCGCCGCGTTTCGCGCTTCGCTCCGTCTCGATCCTACTCGCGCCCGATCCTACGCCAGGCTCAAGGAGGTGTACGGGAAGGGCCGGACGACCGATCAACTGATCGCAGAGCTGAAAGCACGAGTGGAGCGCGAGGACGGTGACTTCGTCTCCTGGAACCTGTTGGGGGTCCTCCATGCCAGAGGCGCCCGCTGGTCCGATGCCGTGGCCGCCCTAGAGCGAGCCGTCCAGGTCCAGCCGAGAGACGTCGATGCCTGGACCAGCCTTGGCTGGTTGTCTAGCGACCTGAAGCGGTTTGAGAGGGCGAAGGAGACTTTCGGGAAGGCTCTCGCCCTTGATCCCGGCTACGGCCGCGCCCACGCCGGGATGGCGGGCCTGCACGTGGAGGAGGGAGGCGACTACGACGCCGCGATCGCCGCGCTGGGGCGCGCACTGTCGGCAGAGCCGGACAATGCGGCCTACCTGTACGATCTGGGGTGGGCCTACTACCGCAAGGGGATGACCGATCGTGCGCTCGAAGTCTTGACACGCGCCGCCGGCCTGAGCCCGGACGACCCGTCTGGGCGCGCGAAGCTGGGGTGGGTGCGTCTGAGACGAAACGAGCATCAGGCGGCGATCGAGGAGTTTCGGAGCGCCCTGCGCCAGGAGCGGAAATATTCCTTCGCTCGGTTCGGGTTGGCTCGCGCGCTTCAGGCGGTCGGTAGGAGCGACGCGGCGATCTCGGAGTACAAGCAGGCGTGGCGGGAAAGCCGGAACGATCTCTACTTGATCTACTTGGCTGGACTCTACCTGCAGCGCTTTCTTTGGATTATTCCACTCGGTGTCGGCCTCGGGATGATCGGCACGCTGGTTTGGCTGTTTCGCCGCAGGCGATCTTCGGACGGGACGGGAGCGGAGCCGGCGTAGTGATGGGGGAAGAGCAGCGTCCTACGCCAGGCGAGCGATCATTCTCGGGTCGATATGCTGGGCCTGCATCGCTCGCTTCAGCTCGTGCAGTTGTTTGCCGATCTGCAAGCATTGGTACGCCGCATAGAGGGCGAAGAGGCCGAGCAGGCCGGCGATCGTCTGGAAGGCGAGGAACGGGATGAGACTCTCCGCATTGAAGATCGCCTGAAGCAGCCCCGAGATTCCGGGATCGGCACCGGTCACAAAGGTATCGATCCTGATGGTCAGGAGGGAAAGGACGCCGCAGAGAACCGAGATCGCCGCCGTGACCGCCCCGCCGGCAGCAGTCTGGAGGAGCATTCGGCGTCTGGTCCTGAATTGAGGGATGAACTGGGCCCGTTCGACCGCCTGAAGGAGAGCCTGAGAGAGGTTGTGCTTCTGGCGAAGTGTCATGCCCTTCTTCTCCAGCTCAGCGCCCGTGTAGTTCTCCCTTCCGAATTCGATTCCAACCTCTTTCTTCAGCCGCGCCCCTGTCGCTTCCGCCTCAGAGAACAGGGCCATATCGAACGGTCGAGAGCCGCCCATCATCTCGAGGACCTGATACAGCAAGACCTCGACCCGCTTGTATTCTTCGGCGTCCATCGGCTTGAACGCAGGCACCGGCTTGGGGGCGGGCTTGGCCGCAGGCGGTGGCGCCGGCTTCGGGGGAGCTGCGGCAGCCTCCTGCACGGGCGGTGGAGTGGCAGCCACGGGAGCCTCGGTCGCCGCCGCGACGGCGGCATGGGCTGGAGCCGCTACGGGCGTCTCGGCTGTTGCTGCGGGGGCTACCTTGGCGGCGGCAGCCGCCGCAACGGCGGCCGCTTCACCTTTCCACTTCCAGTGAGTTGACCCGGGGCCGACGCCGCCGGAGCCGGCCTCTGGCTTGCTCTTTGCCGGCGGCACACCGGTGTTCTCGGCGAAATAATCGACGGCTTTCTGGATATAGAACTTCCACTCTTCGGGAACCTGGGCCTCCGCGAAGATCGCGGTGACCGGGCATACCGGAACGCAGGCGTCGCAGTCGATACATTCCTGCGGGTGGATAAAGAGCTGCTCCTCGTTCTCGTAGAAGCAGGAGACCGGGCAGACCTCGACGCACGCCCGATCCTTCGTCCCGATACACGGCTCCGCGATCACATACGCCACCGGTCCCTCGCTCTCCTGAATTCCTCGCACATAGTACACATCCCGCGTTCTTCCGGCAAGCAAAAACGGCGTGCACCTCCCCCGATTCGACTCCCTCGTACACGCTGCCGCCTTCGCGCAAGCATCGTTAAACCCCAACCAATTTTACCTCCCGCCACGACCCCACTTTTTCCTTGACAGCCACTAGATATTGTAGTATTAGAGATTTCTCTCTACAAAATATGGTGTTTGTGGCCATGGTTTAAAATGCGCATTTCGCCCGTACGTTTTCGGTTTTCGAGGGCGAGAAGGTCTCCGCGCTGGGACAACTCAAACAAGCGAGTACGGGTGGCTGCACGATCTCCCTAGACATCCAGAATTGGCTCTAACGTTTGGATGCCAGGCAGCACTCTGTTGATGCTGATGGGCGCCTCCCCCATAACTGAACAGCAGGTCGTTGGCACATGTAAACACTGTAGCCGGCTATCTATGATGATGTTGACTGATGCGCTCTCGCTGATTAACTGTTTCGGCGACGGAGATCAGACTTAGGTTAGCGACGTTAACGACAACGGAGGAGGGCGGGATGGCACACTCAAAGGGTTCTTCGGCGTCTCGTGGGATCGGGGACGCCGCAGGTGCTCTAGCCGCATTCGGAGAGCGGCCCCAGCGTGAGGGCCGGTGGAGCGAGTCTGCCCTCCGAGTGTTGAAGGAGCGATACCTCAGGCGGGATGCCACGGGCGTCAAGGAGACGCCGGAAGAGATGTGCTGGAGGGTGGCTGCCGCCATCGCGAAGGCCGAGGAGCGATGGGGGAAGGATTCAGCAGAAGCGCGAAAGGTCGCCGAGACATTTTACGATGTGATGGTTGAGGGGCAGTTCATCCCGAACTCGCCCACGATGATGAATGCGGGCAAGGACAATGGTCTACAGTACTCCGCCTGCTTCGTCCTTCCCGTCGAGGACTCGATGGACGGGATCTTCGAGGCGGTCAAGCGAGCGGCTATAATTCATAAGAGCGGTGGGGGATGCATCGCCGGTGACGCTCGGGTCTGGACGACCTTCTGTGGCTTGGAGCCGATCGAGGTGCTGGTGAATCGCGCCATCGCGGATGGCCGTCCCGGTGTGCACAATGGCGATGGGTACGCCTACGACGTCGGCGATCTCGGGATTCAGACGATCTCGATGAATCCAGCGACTGGCGAAACCGGCCTGCGTCGCGTCACGCACGTCTGGCAGTTCGATGTCCCTGCAGAGCAGCAGGTGGTGATGGAGACACGCGAGAGGACGCGGGTGCAGACGAGTGCGTGGCATCCCTTCATGGTGGTGAGGCCGGACGGGCTGACAGCGGTGCGAGCTGATGAGTTGGCCCGTGGTGACGTGATCCTTGGCCTTGATCGTCCCGATGGCTACTGGCCGTATCAAACCTATCGACAGGTCGGCAGCCTCACCCTCGACGAATCTCTCGGGTGGCTCGTCGGTTTTACTCTCGGCGATGGCTCTTTCGGCTATGCCCCCGCGCTCCGCCAGTACCGTTTACGCTGGTTCTCCGGCGCCTCCGACGTGCTGGAGCGCGTCCAGTCGGTCCTCGGCAGCAAGGGAATACACGTGTCTATTCAACGAGATGCACGCGGACTGCTCAGCATCGCGACACTTACGCAGCGCTTTGTCCTGGACATGCTGGAGGCGTGCGCGCTGCAGAAGATCGGTCCGAAGGACGATCGCGTCCGTGTCCCGGAGGTGATCACGAAGTCGCCCCTGTCTGTCATCCGTGCTTTCGTTGCCGGACTCCTCGATAGCGATGGCTACGTGGCCCCCGATGGCAGCCCATCGTGTGCCACGGCGAGCGAAGAGATGGCCGAGGACCTGGCTGGCTTGATGAGTATCCTGGGATATCAGCCGTCCGTGTCTGCGAAGCCCCCCCGCGGGAGAGGAAAGCGCACCGTTTTCAGTGTGCAGCTTTGCACGCTCCCGCAGGTGAACGATCTGCAGGGAGACATGATCCCGTATGTTGCAAGCGCACGAAGGCTCACCCGGCTTCACTCAGCGAGCCGGAAGCGGCTCGCGTTGCGACTCCCATTCCGCCCATGGCGCGACCGACTCAGGGCGATTGGCCTTGTGCGGTCGCGACGCGGCGAGGGCGCTGGGCCATGCGCTGAGGAGTTCAATCGCTGGTCGTGCAACAAGTGGCGACGATGCCGGCGAGACGACTTGCTGAGGATTGCAGACACGGTGATACCCCTCGATCGGAAACTGGGGAGCCTGCTTCGGCGTGTCGCGACCAGTGGGATGGAGATCCAGTCCGTCGGCCCAGCGGCGCAACCGAAGAAGTACTACGACCTTACCGTCGAAGATTGGAACACGTACGCAGCCGGAAGTCGCGGGATGACCATGGTGCACAACACTGGATTTGCGTTTTCGAGGCTTCGGCCAAAGGACACTCAAGTGAAGTCTACAGGCGGCAAGGCGAGCGGTCCCGTCAGCTTCCTGCGCGTGTTCAACGGCGCCACGGAGGCGGTGAAACAGGGCGGCTGTGTGACGCCCGATACGCGAGTCTCTACGGACGGTGGCCTCGTGGAGATCGGCTGTCTCGGGCCTGCCGAGTCGGCGACGGACAGCTGGCACCGCCACCATGCACCGCTGCTGGTTGCTACCGATAATGGCCCCAAGGCGTCCGACGAGTTCTACAACCATGGGGTCGCGCTGGTGCGCCGCGTGCGAACGCGCCATGGCTACAGCCTTGCGGGGACTCTCCAGCATCGGGTTCGCGTCATTGACGAAACTGGCAACTACGTGTGGCGCGCGATCGGCGATCTCAAGGTGGGTGACTGGCTCGCCCTCCAGAAGAGGACCTACATGCTGGCGGAGGACTTTCGGCTTGAGGCGTTTGCTGGTACTCCTCACCCGAATGCGACGCCGATCAGGATCCCCAAGTCCCCAACCGCAGAGCTCGGAGAGTTCATCGGATTCGTGCTGGGCGACGGCGCATTCTCCGTAAATCAACGCGGCACCGGCCGTCTGATCCTGACAGTCGGCCATGCTGAGCCGGAGGTTGCCGATCACCTGCTCGAGATCGCCAAGGTTCTCTTCGGGCTGGTGCCGGTTCGCCAGTCGAAACCCGACGACGCCAGTGACAACTTCTACTTTAACTCGACGATGCTGGTCTCTTGGTTGAGGATGATCGGCGTCGAGAAGACGTCTGCTCTCGAAGTGCGGGTCCCGGAAATCGGTTTCCGGTCGACCCCCGAGTTTGCAAGGGGCCTGCTCCGTGGTCTTTTCACGGCGGATGGAACGGTATCACGCGAGGGCTATCCTTCGCTTTCGAGCACCTCGGCTGCCCTCATTCAGGACGTCCAACAACTCCTCCTCGCGCTGGGTGTCCCCTCGAGTGTGAGGGTGGTGAGTAATCGCACGGGTGCATTCGGCCGGCATCCGCTCTATCGCCTGCGCGTGATCACGCGGGAGGGGCTTCGCGTGTTTGCCGAGGAAATCGGGTTCTTCTCACGAGAGAAGTCATCGCGGCTCCCCCTCGGCATGGAGAAGGCCTGGGAGTTCAACGACGTCATCCCATTCCAAGGCGCGCTGTTACGGAGACTCTATGGAGGGCCCGGCCGGGGCAGCGGTCCGGGAGGAGGGTCCCGCGGTGCGAATCGCAGCCTCTACAGGGCGCTCCAGCACTACCTTCCCAACGTCGCGGCGCCGCGACATCTGAGCCGTTCGCGTCTTAGGGCGTTGGCCGAGCGGCATCCGGAGCTTGCTGAAAACCCGGTGGTCGGGTGGTTTTTGAAGAACAACCAATTCTACGACAAGGTCGCCAAGATCGAGGAGGGCGAGTCACTCACGCTCGATCTCTCGGTGCCGGCCAGCAACACGTACATCGCTAACGGCTTCGTGAGCCACAACACCCGTCGCGGTGCGAATATGGGCATCCTCAGGGTCGATCACCCCGACATCCTGGAGTTCATCGACAGCAAACTGGATGGAGGCATCACCAACTTCAATATCTCGGTCGCCGCGACCGAGGCGTTCATGGACGCCCTGGGGAAGGATGAGGCGTACGATCTCATCGATCCTCACACGCATCAGGTGACCGGCCGCCTTCGGGCTCGAGACGTCTTCACCAGGATCGTCCAGGCCGCGTGGCGCACCGGAGACCCTGGCATGGTCTTCATCGACCGGATCAACGCTAGCCCGGCTAACCCGGTCCCACTCGATGAGGTGATCGAGGCAACTAATCCATGTGGCGAACAGCCACTTGGGCCGAACGATGCGTGCAACCTCGGCTCGGTCAATCTCGCGAAGTTCTACCTCCCGGCGATCCCGGCCAACACGAAGCTCGCGGAGCGAATCGATTGGGTCGGCCTGGAGCGGGTGTTGCGGACGTCGGTGAGATTTCTGGACGACGTGATCGAGGTGAATCCGTACCCACTTCAAGACATCATCGACGAGGTTCGGAACAACCGCAGGATCGGCCTCGGCGTCATGGGCTGGGCCGACCTGCTGCTCGAGCTGGGCATTCCGTACGACGGCGACGAGGCGCTCAGGCTCGGTGAGGAGTTGATGGGGTTCATCCAGCGGATCGGGCACGACGCCTCGGAGCGGCTGGCGGTGGAGCGCGGACCGTTTCCCCGATGGTCCAGGAGCATCTACAAGGACGGCAAGCCGCTTCGCAACTCCACGGTCACCACGATCGCGCCGACCGGGACAATCAGCATCATCGCCAACTGCTCCTCCGGGATCGAGCCGATCTTCGCCGTCGCCTTCAGCCACATCGTGGGCGACCGGCACCTCACGTTCGTGAACCCGATCTTCGAGGAGATTGCGAAGCGACGAGGTTTCTACAGCGAGGCGCTGATGCAGAAAGTGGCGGAGAAGGGGGTCGTGCGGGGGATCGAAGGGGTGCCGGATGACGTGCAGCGGGTCTTTGTGACGGCGCACGAGATCGATCCTGCCTGGCATGTGAAGATGCAGGCGGCGTTCCAGAGGCAAACCGACAACGGCGTCTCCAAGACGATCAACATGCCGAACTCGGCGACGCCGGACGACATTGCCAAGGCGTACCTGATGGCGTACGAGCTCGGCTGCCTGGGGATCACCGTGTTCCGGGACGGCTGCAAGGAGACCCAGGTCCTCCATCTCGGCACCGGCGTCAAGGGGGAGCGAAAGGAGGCGAAGGAGGTCTCCGTCCCGACAACCGTCGTGAGCCTGGAGGACAGCCTGAAGGTGAAGCCGCGCCCTCGCACGGTGAAGGGCGTGACCTACCGCGCGGAGACGCCCCTCGGCGTTGCCTACATCACGGTGAACCAGAGTGGTGAGGGTGAACCATTCGAGGTCTTCGCCAACGTCGGGAAGGTCGGCAGCGACACCTCGGCCGTCTCAGAGGCGATCGGCCGGCTGCTCTCGTTAATCCTTCGGTTGCCGTCGACGATGTCGCCAAGGGAACGGGTCGAGCAGATCGTGAACCAACTGTCCGGTATCGGCGGTCGCCGCCAGATGGGAATGGGGAAGGATCGTGTCCGCTCCCTCCCCGATGCGATCGCCCAGGTCCTCTCCGAACACATCGGTCTGAGTGAGCCGGGTGTCCACGAGCTGCTCGCGGCACGCGGCAAGACCACACTGAAGGCGGGCGATATGTGTCCCGATTGCGGCCTCGCCACCCTCGTCTACGAAGAAGGCTGTCAGAAGTGCTACTCATGCGGCTTCAGCGAGTGCTAATAATGTTGAAGATCTGTCACAAGGCTCCAGAGGAGAATCGTGATGAGATCTCGTAGGCCAAGACAGCGCAGCGGTGCTGTATGGGCGAATTGGTTCTTGGAACTTGAGGAGCTGCTGGAGCGTTTGGGAACCACGCAAAGTCGCATCCAACGCTCGAGTTCCCAGGACAGCCGACGCGCCTCGACTCGAAGGGCGCGGAGCCATTGAGAGGACCGCAAGTCGCCCGAGCCCTAAGTACTAGATGGCCAGCCCATGTCAAATGTCCATAAAACCCAACTCTTAGGGGAGCTTCGGGAACGCTTTGGTGATTTTCGCAAGTTACCCGGAAGTCAATCCTTGTTCACGCTAGGCGCCGATGCCGCGCGCATCTACTTTCGCTACTCAAAAATTCACGAGGACGGACGGACGTTTTTCGGGCTTCGCGAAGTCGACTTACGTCAGCTAGAGGGGCACAACTCCTTCGTATGTTTTTTGCTTGACGATGGTTCGCCCCCTGTGTTTGTCCCGTATGGAGACTTCGAAGAGGTTTTTCGCAACACGCAACCGGCAAAGGATGGGCAATACAAAGTTCAACTTGTCACGCGGCAAGCTGCCCTGGAGCTGTACATCGCGCGCCAGGGTCGGTTTAATGTCGAAGGGTACGTCGGTTTCGACGCGCTTGCGGCAAGACTTGAAGCCGGTCGCCTGCGTGAGGGGATCGATCTGTCCCACCTTCAGGTCCAAACACTGCTGGCGGGCATTGGACACATCAAACGGTACGATGTCGACGTTCCCGAAAACGACGCGGGCAGACTTGATTGGTCACTAACGAAGCGATTCGCGTTACTGGGAGGCGTCCCGTCAGGTTTTCAAGATGTCGGGGATATCCTATCAGAAATCGACGTGGTATGGGTGGCGTCTGGCCGCAACGCGATTGAGGGATTATTTGAGGTCGAGCACTCAACCCCTATATACTCTGGGCTCTTGCGATTCAACGATGTGTTGCTCGCCGATCCACGGGTTTCACGATTCTCCGTGGTCTCAAACGATAGTAGACGCGCTGTGTTCACGCGCCAGCTCTCTCGACCGACCTTCAGGAGGAGTGGACTTGCGGAACTCGTGAGCTTTCTAGAATATGCCAACGTGGTCGAGTGGCACACACGCGTTGCCAGAGAAGAGAGAATATGAGCAGGACTGGGCTGGCCGCCAACATCTACACAGTAGTCGAAGTTGTCAGGGGAGTTGCTACGGGTGCCTACAGCTTTGTGCACTTCCGGGAAGCGCTATTGTGCGCAGAGCAGCTTCGTGCAGGTCGCAATATGCAGGAGGACGATGTTCAGATCTTCAAGACCACAATCGATCTTAGCCCTCGTGGGACGTGATGTATCGGATCGAGATCAGTTTCGTTTCCAAAACCTCGTTGGAGAATGGCCATGGCGATCAAGTCGGATAAGTGGATCAAGCGGATGGCGAGGGAACATCAGATGATCGTGCCGTTCGAGGAGCGGCAGGTCCGGAAGGGAGTGATCTCTTACGGACTCTCTTCCTACGGGTACGACATCCGGGTCGCGAATGAATTCAAGATCTTCACGAATGTGAATAGCACGATCGTCGATCCGAAGAACTTCGACGAGCAATCATTCGTGGATTTCAAGGGGGAGGTCTGTATCGTCCCGCCGAACTCGTTTGCCCTCGCGCGCACCGTGGAGTATTTCAGGATCCCGCGCAATGTCCTCACGATTTGTCTCGGAAAGTCGACGTATGCGAGGTGCGGGATCATCGTGAACGTCACACCGTTCGAGCCGGAGTGGGAGGGCTTCGCAACACTTGAGATCAGCAACACGACACCGCTTCCCGCGAAGATCTACGCGAATGAGGGGATCGCGCAGGTCGTGTTCTTCGAGAGCGATGAGCCGTGCGAGGTCTCGTACGCCGACAAGAAGGGGAAGTACCAGGCGCAGCAAGATATCACGTTGCCGAAAATCTGAGGCGTGACACAGGTCCGGCTCCCCGTGCCAATATGGGCAGGAAACGTTGAAGAGTGGTCGTGACGATCACACTACGAAAAAGGAAGATTTTTCATTTTTTTTGTTGATTTTTGTTGACATGAGAAGAACGACTGTTCTATATATATCAACAATGAGGTGTCTGAATGCTAGTCCGACTGTTCTCTTCGGAAACGCGTGTCAGCCTTTTGACGTTGTTTTTCAGCCATATAGACAAGCGCTTCTATGTCAGAGAGCTCGCACGGCAGCTTGGACGAGATATCTCTGGGGTGAAGCGGGAATTGGACAATTTGGAGCGCGCCGGCATTTTAACCAGCGAGAAGGTTGGGAATCTTCGATATTACCGCGTTAATAGGGGGTCTCCCGTGTATGGGGAGATCAAGGGAATCATCGCCAAGACGACCGGGGCGGATGGAAGCATCCGCGATGGCCTGAGAAAGATCAAGGGGATCAAGACGGCGATCCTCTACGGTGGCGAACAGCGCGAGAAAGAAGGAGGCGCGGGATCAATCAGGGTGATGATCATCGGGTCGGTTGATCTGAATGAGGTAAACGATACGGTGGCGACATTGGAAAACCGACTCGGCCGAGAGATCAGCTACCTGGTATTCGACGACGCGGAGTTTCGGCGTCGAAGGTCCGAGGATGACCCGTTCATCAGTGAGGTCATGAAGGGCCGCAGGACGATCCTGATCGGAACGGACGATGGCTTATGAAGACCTTCGCGAACGCGGACTCGTTGAGGAGATCCGACCTGACTTTCGCGAGATCGGGACGCTGCTTGCCAGATCCCTGAAAGATCTGGTTACGGCGCGGGCGAATGTCAGCATCGATAAGGAATGGGCATACACCATCGCGTATCAAGCGATGCTCAGGGCCACTAAGGCGATCGTGATGGCTGAGGGATGGCGGCCGAAGGGCCGCGACCAGGCGAGGACTCTGGTGTCGCTGGTGCGAGAGATCCTGGGTGAGGAGTCGCGACCGCTTGTCAATGGGTTCGACCGGATGCGGCGCAAGCGACAGGACTTCATGGAGGAGTCGGAGACGCCGATTCCGCGTTACGAGGTGGAGGGGGCGTTGAAGGACGCTCAGGCCTTCGTCGATAGGGTCGTCGCTCAGGCCCGCGAGAAGAACCCCCAGTTGGCACTCCTGTGAGGCAGGCTGGGGTGCTGCTCCCGAGAAAGCGAGACCGTGACACAGAAGGGAGGTGAGACACGGAATGGCAGCGAAGAAGAAGGCAGCGAAGAAGGGCAAGAAGCGATAGCGTCGATTGGACGAACGCATGCGTGACATCGAAGGGAGGTGAGACACGGAATGGCAGCGAAGAAGAAGGCGAAGAAGGGCAAGAAGAAATAGCACGACTTAGCCCATGGCTGGGGGGACATGGCACCCCCCGGCGGTATCATACATCTTAGGGTACGTCAGATACGCTCGACCATGATGCGATTGTGCGGGGCCATTCAGCAAAGACACCTGACGATGCACGTTGTGGAAAAGGAGGTCGCAATGCCTGAACCATAGCTGATCGCACCGATCTTCTCTCATGCCGCCTCTTCGTCATTGCCCACCACGTGGGGGCTGTGTTATGGTCACGCTATTCCATGCAGGCTCCCCAGGCTCGCCGGGACTCACCCCGAATCATCTCCGCGAAACGCTTCGGCCAACACGTGACAGCATTCGTGCAAATGTCGTCTGGATTGATCTCGTGTCCTCGCACCCCAGGGCCGAGACGTGAGTCGTCCCCCAGCTTGAAGCCGGCGGTCCCTTTACATCGCTTTCGCTTTGTGTTATAGGAGGGCAGGGATGCGACACATGCGTCAGGGGTGGGTAGTGGGGATCGTCGTGGCCGGGATCGGTTCGATCTTGGCGCTGAGCGTTGCGGCGGGCAAACCGCCGATGGCGCAGTCGCCACGCCCGCGGCCGGTGCCGGAGATCAGGATCACCAATTTCCATCTGGTCGAGTCGAAGAGCGGCGTAAAGCTCTGGGAGATCTGGGGCGATCTGGCCGAGGTGTTCGAGAAGGAAGGCGTGGCGCACGTGACCAAGGTGTCCCGCCAGGTGACGGTTGCGTTCCACTCCGAGGAGGGGAAGCTCACGTCGCATTCGGACAAGGCCACGATCAACATGCGGACGAAGGACGTGCGCTTACAAGGGAAGGTGCGAGCCACATCGGAGCAGGGGAGTACGCTTCAGACCGAAGCCCTCAACTGGTCGGCTGAGGATCGTCGCCTGTACACGCAGCTGCCGGTCACGCTGGCGAAGGGCGGGCTGGTCAGCCGGGGGGTCGGGATGGAGGCGGAGACCACCCTGGAGCGAGTGAGGCTGTTCGGTCGAGTGCGATCGCGAGTGGCGCCGGACAGCAAGGAAAAAGTGATCCAAGAACTTCCTGTGGTACGAAAAGGGAGGACCTGATGAGCTGTCGTACCTGGGTCGTCTCGGGCATCGTGGTGCTCGGCCTCGGCCTGCCGTTCGACATCGGCTCCGCGCAGGTGAAGCAGAAGGAAGGCAAGCCGATCACGATCACGGCTGATCACCTGGAGGTGAACCGAAAACTGCACAGAGCGCTCTACACGGGAAACGTCATGGCCGACGATAAGAGCAAGTGCATGGTTATTCTCTCCGACAGAATGGAATTCCTCTTTGATGAGAACATGGAGCAGATCCAGAAGGGGGTGGCCAATGGGAACGTCAGGATCACGACGGGGGATCGGCGGATCACCTCCGAGCAGCTCGAGTTGTTCCCGGCGGAGGATAGGGCCATTCTCACAGGCGACCCCAGGGTGTGGCAAGACAACGATCTCGTAACCGGGGCAAAGATCACCCTTTTCCTCAAGGAGGATCGGGCCGTCGTCGAGAGCGGCCCCGCGAAGCGCGTGACCGCCGTGCTCTATCCCAGGCAGGAAGGGACGGAACAGGGGGGCTCGGGAGTAAGCGACAAGCCGAAAAAAGCGGCCGCGGCGAAGAACGGGTGTTGAGTCGGGATGCAGCAGACCCTTCGGACCGACAATCTGGTCAAGTCGTTCAAGGGTCGGACGGTCGTAGCCGGTGTCAGCATTAGCCTCGCGGCCGGGGAGGCGGTTGGCCTCCTGGGGCCGAACGGCGCCGGGAAGACGACGACGTTTTACATGGTCCTTGGATTGCTCAAGCCCGATCGTGGTCGCGTGATATTGAACGGGGAAGATATCACGGATCTCCCCGTGTACAAGCGGGCGCGAAGGGGACTGGGGTTCCTTGCGCAGGAACCCTCGATCTTTCGCAAGCTCACCGTCGAGCAGAATCTCATGGCGATCCTCGAACTCCTGGACCTGACCACCGACGAACGACGGCAGCGTCTCGAGGATCTGCTTCAGGAACTGGATCTGACGCATGTGGCCAAGAGTAAGGCCTACACGCTCTCCGGCGGGGAACGGCGCCGGGTGGAGATCACACGCTCCCTGGTGACGGGCCCTCACTTCATGTTGTTGGACGAGCCGTTTGCGGGCATCGATCCAATCGCGGTGAGCGACATCCAGGGTATCATCGCCAAACTGAAAGGGAAGGGGATCGGGATTCTAATCACCGATCACAACGTTCGGGAGACGCTCCAGATCGTCGATCGGGCGTACCTGATTCACGAAGGGCAGGTCGTGGTCTCGGGCACCGCGCACGAACTCGCATCCGACGGGCGGGCTAGAGAGATCTACCTCGGCGACCGGTTTAGCCTCTGAGGGCTGGACAGAATGGCCTTTGAGACGAAGCTCGCGCTGCGGCAATCCCAGAAGATGGTCATGACGCCGATGCTGCAGGAGGCCATCAGCCTGCTGCAGCTTTCTCGGCTGGAGATGCTGCAGGCCCTGCGCCAGCACCTGGAGGAGAATCCCGTGTTGGAGGAGGTGGCGGAGGGCACGGAGGAGATGGATGACCAGCCGGAGGCCGGCGATCCCGTCGAGGAGCCGGCGGCCGCCAGTAACGGAGAGGCGTCGGCCCCGGAGATCGATTGGGAGAGCTATCTCCAGGATGCCTCGGACTATCGCCCTCCCATCGCGCGCGAACAGGTCGAGCAGTTGGACGGCGAGAGCCTGCTCACCAGGCCCGGCACCCTGGATGATCACCTCCTGTTCCAACTCCACATGACCATCAGAGACCCGGAGCTGCTCAGGCTTGGTTCCATCATCATCGGCGATCTCGACGACGGAGGGTATCTTCGAAGCAGCGTCGCGGAACTGGCGGTGCTCGTCGGCGTCTCGCCGGAGGTCATGGGCGCGGCGCTCCGAGCAGTCCAGTGCCTCGACCCTCTCGGGGTGGGCGCGCGCGACCTGCGAGAGTGCCTGCTGCTTCAACTCGAGGGGCGGGCGGATCGGCACGATCTGGCGGAGATGATCGTCCGCGACCACCTCCACGAGTTGGAACGCCGCCAATTGGCCAAGGTTGCCGACGCATTGGGCGTCTCGTTCGCGGAAGTCCAGGAGGCGGTGACGGTGATCGCCTCTTTGGAGCCGAGGCCGGCGAAAAGCCTCGGCGGCGAGGAGCCCCGTTACATCTCTCCCGATGTATACGTCCACAAAATCGACGGCCGGTTCGTGGTGACGCTGAACGAAGACGGCCTTCCCCGCCTCCGGATCAATTCCTATTATCGTAGGATCCTGTCGAAGCGAGAGGCGTTCCCGAGGGAGGCCCGGGACTATGTCGAGGAGAAGATGCGATCCGCGCTGTGGTTCATCCGGAGCATCGAGCAGCGGAAGCGGACGCTGGTCAAGGTGGCCGAGAGCATTGTGAAGGTTCAAAAGGCTTTTCTGGATCACGGCATCTCGAACCTCAGGCCCTTGACGCTTCGCGAGGTCGCGGATGATATCTCCATGCATGAGTCTACCGTCAGCCGGGTCACCACCAACAAGTATGTCCAGACTCCGCAGGGACTCTTCGAGCTGAAATACTTCTTCCACCGCGGTGTCCCCTCGACGGGGGGCGACTCCGTCTCCTCACTGAGGGTGAAGGATCTGGTTCGCCGATACCTGACCGCGGAGGACTCACAGAAGCCCCTGAGCGACCAGAAGATCGTGGAGATCCTGGCAAAGGTCCACGGCGTCGAGATCGCGCGCCGAACCGTGGCCAAGTACCGTGGCCAGCTCAAGATCCCCTCGTCAAATCGACGTCGCCATCCCATCTAG
>Ga0187893_10007755_pt1 | contig 17352 bp, 12 predicted proteins | sample MA1701074metaG_FD_139574 | JGI IMG/M metagenome (GOLD analysis project Ga0187893, IMG submission 139574) | White microbial mat communities from a basaltic lava cave in the Kipuka Kanohina Cave System on the Island of Hawaii, USA - MA170107-4 metaG ... | reverse complement strand
CGCCGATCTCTTCGTTGCTTCTCCTCGGCGATACTCTCCGCTGTATCGCGCTCGTCGTCGCGCCTCGATCTCGACGATCCGGGCGCTCCCTGGCTCGTCAGAAAGTGCAAAACTCGAACTAAGCAGCTCCCGACCTCACTCGGTCCTCGACAGCGCCACGGCGCCCTTCACGCCGGCCTCGGACCAGTCGAGGATCATGATGAGATCGTCTCTCCGGTCGCCGTTCAGATCGAGGAGGTGGAGGCCGAGGGCGGCCGGCGCTCCGGATGGAGAAACCGGCGCCAGTGGGATCTCGAAATCGGGAGCCGCGTCGCTCGGCGGCCGCGGGAGGTGGCTCTCGAACCTCGCCATCACTTCGCGGAGGTCCGTGAGGTCGATCTCGTAATCGTCCTTCTCGCGGCTGTAGCCGAGCGACTCGAGGACCCGGAGCATCAGGTCGTTTTCTTCGCCGGCCCGACGAAGCACCGGCGCCTTCCCGAGGTAGACGCGCAGGCGCCCTTCCTGGAGCGTCACCACGTCGCGCCGCTCGCCTCGCCCCGCGATGTCGCCGCTCCAGACGGGCGCCGGCCGGTACTGTTCCATTTGCTCCGACAGCTCCTTCGCCTGTTTGAGAAGCGAGAGGATCGAGGGGAAGCGCACCGCGGCGTGGATCCGGCGCGACGGCCGATCGGCGAAGCGGCCGCCGGTGTTGCGGTAGATGAAGGCGTCGAAGTCGAGCGTCCCCGAGGCGAGAAGCCACAGGAACACGTCCCCCACAGAGACCGCTTCGATCCGCACGAGCCAGAGGTCGGGCTTCCCGTCCTCGTCCTCGTCGGCCGCGGCCGCGGCGAAGACGTTCCCGCTAGACTTGAGGACCTGGTGGGGACGCCCGAAGTCGTAGCCGCCCTTCCCGCCGAGAAAGAGAGAGACCTTGCCCCCGGCGCGCAGGAGGAGGTCCTCCACGCCGTCGCCGCTCACGTCGCGGGCGACGACCTGGACCGTCCGCGAGATCCCCTCGGTGAGGTTGGAGAGATCGAGCGAATCCGAATCGTCGGGCTCGAGCCGCTTCCTTGCGGCCTCGAGATCGAGCTTCGACGTGGGGTCGCGCGGGAAACTCCCGTCCGAGCCCGCCACGAAGACCGCGTAGCGCTCGTCCGTCTGGGAGATGACGTCTTTTCTTCCGTCGCCCGTCACGTCGCGGAAGGTGAAGAAGGGGATCTCGACCGACTCGCCGGCCTCCTCGGTCAGCTCGCGCCCTCCGGGCAGGGCCGCGCGGATCTCGCGTTCGGCGGGGACGACGAGCGGCGCGGCGCCATCTCCGCCGCCGCCTTTCGCTCCGCCCCGCAGATGGATCCGGAACGAGTCCGCGGCGGGGATCACGAGGTCGCCGTGGCCGTCGCCGTCGATGTCACGGAGGAACGGGAGCGGATGGAAGCCGCGCGGGAGCGCCGCCGAGAGGCCCGACCGGAGGACGGTCCCCTCGAAAAAGGCGCGGCGGCTCGGGTCGATCGCCCACGCCTTCGCTTCGATCCCGTCGACGAGGGCGGCGATGCGGGGAGGCTCGCCGCGGTCGAGGCTCGCGACGCACCAGCCGACGGCCCGGCCCGAAACGGTGAGGCTCGCGTCGGGCTCGCCGAGCGCGAACCCCGCCCCCTTTCGCTGGAGGTGGACGTCGAAGCCGCCCGGCCGCACGCGGACCAGATCGGCGAGGCCATCCCCGTCGAGGTCCGCGGGAACGAGCCGGAGGATCGGACCGTTCCACTCAAAAGCCGTGACGGAGAAGCGGGGAGGCCCCTCTGCCGCCGGGAGAGCACCCGAGAGCGCGAAGAGAAACCAGAGGAGACCGCAGCCGCAGCGGCAACCGCAGCCGCGGTCCGCAACCGGAACCGCGACCGCGATCCGCATCCGCGTCCGCAACCGAATCCGCCTCCGCATCTTCCTCTGGGATCCTCTGTGTTCTCTGTGGTTCAATCTCTTTGGTTCAATCTACCTGGAAACCATCAGCGTGAGGCCTCTTCTGTGCCGCAGGATCACGTCCGAGCGGCCGTCTCCGTTCAGGTCGCGGGCTTCGATCCCGCGGATCCTGCGTCCCGGATCGAATCGCCAGAACGGAGCCGATTCGAGCCCTAGATCTCGTGTCAGGTGGCGCGCGGCGATCGTCCCGTCGCGCTCGACGGAGAGCGCGTCGCGGATCCCCCGGCCCAGGAGGTCGGCATCGAGAACGATCCCCAGGCCGATCCCTTCGATCTCACTCGCGGTGAACGTCTCCTCGTGGCGCAGGGCGGGGCGCGGGTCGAATGGCCGGTCGCCTCCCGAGCGATGGATGAAGAGCCGCCGCTCGACGCGCCCGCCGGTGGCTACGCTCGTGGCCGGAATCTCGGTCGAGGTGACCGCCAGCTCGACCCGCCGATCGCCGTCGAGGTCGATGGCGCGCGCCTCGAGGCCCATCCCGGCGAATTTCATCACCTGGTCCGGCTCCGACGGCTCGAAGCGGCCGCCGCGGTTCCTGAAGAAGAAGAGCTTGCCGCCGTCGAGGCCGCTCGACCGGGCGATGAGGTCCGCGCGGCCGTCGCCGTCGATGTCGCTCACGACGAGGCTGTCCGGATCGTCCTCATCGGGCAAACGGCCTGTCCAGGATGGAGCCTCGGAGAACTTCCCGTCGACCGCCTGGAGGTGAACGCGGAGCTGCGGCGCAGCGGGCTGCTTGTCGAGGAGAAAGACATCGTCCCGCCCATCGCCATCCGCATCGGCGGAGACGGCCGCCGGCAGCCAGCGGCGGACGTAGAGGAGCATCCCGCCTCCCTCATCGGAGCCGCCGGGCGGCACGACGAGGTCCTGGAGAGGGTTCTCGCGATCGCTCTCGATCCGGATTCCGATCTCGCGCCGTCCGCTCCGGCGCTTCTCGGTCCTCAGTCCCCTCAGCGGAAGACGGCCGCGGATCTCCCACGGGGCGCCGTCCGAGGCGGCGCCGCCTGAAGTCGATGGGGCGAAGATCCCGTAGCATTCGTCCCCGCCGGACTGCCCGGGAGGGAATCCCGGCAGAACGATGAGCGGCCCCGATGGCGAGCGGGCGACGCCCTCGATCTTGAGGAGGCCTTCGGAATCGGGGACATCGCAGATCAAGTCCCACGCGAAGATCCGCCGGGCGTTTCCCGCGAACCCTTCGAGCGCCGTCGAGTAGGAAAAACAGCTAGTGGCCGTGAAGAAGAGCAGCTCTTCGCCCGGCTCGGGGCGCACATCGAGTGTCGCGAAGGCGACAATATCCCCCTTGAGGGTCACGCGCCGGTCGGGCTGGGCCGGGAAACCGCCTTCGGAGGTCTGGAGGTAGATCCAGATCTCCCGGATGCCGCCCTTGGCGACTCCGAGGAGGAGGTCCTCGCGGCCGTCGCCGTCCATGGGCGCGAACCAGCGGCCATCCTCGCCTTCGGGGAAGCTCAACGTCGAGGCGTGAAAGCGCGGCTCTGCGGTTCCTTGACCGATTGAAGCCGCGAAGAGAATCCCGAAGGCGACCGCGGTCATTACTTCTCCTCGATCAGCTCGCCGTACCCGGTGCGCCAGCGGATGAAGGTCAAGATGCGGTACTCCCGCTCGCCCTCCTCGCGCCGAAACTCGAAGAGGGAGAGGAAAAAGAGGTCGACGAGCGCCCAGCGGAGGCGATCGGGCCTCAAGGACCGCTCGTAGCCGAAAACGAACGGCAACGACAACCGCGCCAGCCGCCTCCCCGGCTCCCAGAGCCTCACACTCGCCGTGAACTCCTTCCCTCCGCGGAGGCAGAGGAGATCGACGCGCTCTCCCGCCGCGTGCTCCTCGACGAGACGGCGCACGAGGTCCTGCGCCGAATGGACCGGTCGCCCGTCGACCTCGAGGATAAGGTCGCCCGCATTGAGGCGGGAGCGCTCGAGCGGGCTCCCCGGGTCGATCTTGACGACCTCCGCCGCGGCGCGGCCCGCGCCGGCTCCTTTGAAGAAGACGAAGGTCCTGAGTCCCGCGCGCAGCCGCAGGGGATCGACTCGGTACAGCTCCACGAGCGGCGCTCCGGCAATGGGCGGAGCGGGCTCGAGCGACGCCTCGAAGACGACCGTCCCGCGGCGGGCCTCCACGCGGAGCGTTCTCCCCGGCGGAGCGTCCTTCGCGAGGGCCAGGAACGCATCGCGGTCGCTCACGGCCGCGCCGCCGACGGCCGAGATCACATCGCCCGCCGCCAGCCCCGCCCGCGCCGCAGGCCCACCCGCCGCCACGGAAGCGACGCGCGCCCCGGGGAGGACTTCGAGCCGCTCGAGGTCCTCGCTCTCGTTCGCCTCGACCTCGAGGCCGAGAAAGCTCGCCGCCGGTCCCGCAACGGCGGCTGGAGGAAACTCCTCCGCAGATAACTCAACGACCGGAACGCGCTCGACCGGCTCGGTGAGCACACAGGACCCACCGAGAAGAGGGAAAAGACCGCAGAGGACGCAGAGGATCGCAGACGAGTCGATCCGCCCACTCTGCGTAACTCTGCGTCCTCTGCGGTCAACTTCCGTCCACCGCCCACTCATCTCACATCCTCCTTCTCGCAAAGATCCAGAGCGTGAATCCAAGGAGAAAAGCCGCCTCCGGCAGCGGCACGGCGAAGTTGAGCCACAGCCTCTCCGCGCTGAAGCCGGCGTCGGAATAGCCCCGCGCGAGCTTCGAGGCTTCCTTGAGGAGCGAGTCATCGAGGAGCGAAGGGGCGTACGAGAGGAACACCCAGCCCGCGGGGCGGCCGAGCGCGCCTTCGAGGACGTCGAAGCCTACCGTGGCGAGGAGCCCCGCGGCCGCCGCCGCGGCCCCGGAGCGGGCCAGCGCCGAAACGAAGAGCCCGAGCGCCGCAGCGGCCGGCAGCGTGACCGCAGCCGCGGCGAGCGCCGTCAGGACCTCGCGGCAGATGGTCGCTTCGGAGAAGATCTCGTACCTATCCTCGACGACCGGGCCGAAGTCGTAGAACACCGCGGCAGCCGCCGCCGCGGAGCCCGTCGCCGCGGCGAGAAGCGCGAAGCCGGCCACGACGAGCGCCGCGAACTTCCCGAGAACGAGCCCGGTTCGGCTCGTGCCGCGAACGAGCGGCAACCGGATCGTCCCCCGCTCGCGGTCGAGCGCGATGCTGAGGGATGAGAACACGGTCAGGGAGAGGAACGCGACGAGGAAGCCCCACGAGAGGCCATCGGCGAACGGGGCGTAGCCGCTCGGGTCCGCCGGGGCCGCCCCGGCCCGCCCCTGCGCGGCGCGGTGCACCTCTCCCGCCTCCGACTGAAGCCGGAGGAGCGCGACGCGGCCGGCGGCGAGCGCCATCGAGAGGATGCAGGCCGCCCAGACCGCCCGGCTGCGGAGGAGGAGGAACCACTCGCCGCGGAGCTGGCGCACGAACCCCATGATCGAGTCGCTCATTCCGCCTCGAACCCCGTGACGCGGCGGAAGGCCGAAGCGAGGGAGGGCCTCTCGATCCCGAGCGCGGAGACCGCGATGCCGGCCCGCACAAGCTCTGCGTTCATCTCGGCGGCTTTGAAGCCCGCCGCTGAGACGGCGAGCGCGCCGTCCGGGCTCCGGGCGGCATCAAGGCCCGGAAACTTCGCTCGCAGGACTTCGAGCGCCCTCGCGGCGTCGCCGACGTCGATGCGGATCCGCTCCGCGCCGCCGTCGAGGACTTCCACGAGGCTCCCCTCGCGGAGCATGCGCCCCTCGTGAATGATGCCGAGGCGCGTCGCGGCGCGCTCGACGAGGTCGAGCTGGTGGCTCGAGAAGAGAAACGTAGTCCCTTCCTCGCGCACGAGACGCCTCACGAGCGCGATCAGCTCCTCGACACCCGCCGCATCGAGCCCGGAGAACGGCTCATCGAGCATCGCCAGCTCGGGACTGCCGAGGAGGGCGAGGGCGACCGAGAGCCGCCTGCGGTTTCCGAGCGACAGCTCGCGCGTGCGGCGCGAGGCGAGGCTCTCAAGGCCGAGGAGCGGCTCGATCTCCCTCGGCGAGCGCCCTCCCCTCCCGCACAGGATCCAGCCGTGCTCCAGCTCTTGGCGGACGGTGAGATGGGGATGGAGGGCCGGCGCGTCGAGCGCGGCGGTGATCCGGCCGCCCGAGCGATGGATCTCGCTCGGCGGAAGGCCGAGGATCGTCGCTTGGCCGCCGTCGAAGCGCTGGAGCCCGAGCGCGCACTCGATCGTCGTGGTCTTTCCGGCGCCGTTCAAGCCGACGAGGCCGTAGATCTCGCCGCGAGGGAGCGTCAGATCGACGCCGTGGAGCGCCTCGATGCGCCCGTAGCGCTTGGTCAGGCCGCGGAGGGAAAGGGCATCCATGGCGATGCCGAGGACCTTCTCAGCCCGACGCGGCGGCCGCCGCGCCCGCGCCGAAGGCGGCCAACATCAAGAGCCAGAGGTCCCCGTTCGAGGAGAGGACGCGGTGGCCGTGGACCTGGAGCCCCTTGGTCCCCATGTCGATGCGCAGGAAGCCTTCCTTCGAGTGATCAAGGAACTTCTCGGCGGGCGGGAGGAGGCCGAGGTCGAACTCGATGGTGCCGACAAAATCGAGGCCGGCCATGGCGGCCCCCTTCTCGATGAAGGGACCCAACTCGGCCAGGACGGATGCGAGCGTGTTGTAGACGGCGAGGAAACCCCGCCGCGGCTGAAACACGAAGAACACGTCCGCGCCCCGGCCATCCGCTTCGAACGGCGCGGGGCCCGCCGCCGCGGTCTTCTTTTCCCCTCCCGAGCGGAGGAGATACCGCCAGAGGGGCTGCGGGGCGGTGCTCCAGGCCGTCCAGCCGCCGTCGAGGTCGACGTAGGCGACAGCCGAGGGCTGGCTCACGACCGCGGCGAGGTAGTACTCCAGGACGGCGGGCCCTCCGGCCTGCGCAATGGAGATGAAGTCCGGAAAGGAGCCGGGAATGGAATGGATCGTCCGGCGCGCTGAGCCGGTCGTGCCGGCGGACCCTTCCGGGCCCGGGATCGCCCGCATCTCTCGACCCTGGACCCTCGCGGTCTTCTCGAGGAGGCGGCGGTATGGGGCGCTCTCCTCGGTGCGCGTCAGGATCACGGTGTCCGGGATCAGCCCGCCGGCCTGCGGATCGAAGGCGAACATGTGGAAGTCGATCTTGCCGATGGCGAAGAGGTCCGCCTCGAGCGAGAGGCCGGCCCGGTCGAGCGCATCGCGCAAGCCCTGGTCGATCGGCTCGGCAAGGAAGGGCGGCAGCCCTTCGCGGACGAAACGAACGAAGGCCTGGTATGCCTTGCCGCCATCGAGACGGCAGGAGGCCGAGACGGCCGCGCCCTCCGGTGCGACGGCCCGCACCGCCGCGGCGCCGGCGACGGGCTCGACGCAGGCAAAGAGCTCCCCGAGAAGCCCCTTGGCGCCGTTCCCCGTCCCCAGGAGGAATCTCCCCTCGACGTCGCCTCCGCGGGCGCCGGTCGAGAAGCCGGCGACCGTGATGGAGTCGAGGCCGCTCTTCTTGACGGCGGTCACGATCGGCTCCGCCTCCGGGGCCTGCGCGGCGAACGTCATGACGAGGTTCCGGATGGCTTCGATGTTCACGAAGGCGAAGCAGCGTGGATCGGCGAGCTTCAGCCCGTCGCGCGCCTCCTGGTAGCGCGGGTTCTCCTTCAAGATGAAGTCCTCCGAACCCGGCGCGCCGTCGTAGGCCTCCACGACCGAGCGGACGAGCTCGGCCGAGCTGCCGAGAACGAGGTGCGTCCCGAGGACGACGTGGTGGATGGGCGGCTGCGCGCCGCCGAGGGAGATGCGGCCCGCTTTCCTGCCGGCGAGTTCGACGGGGGGAAGCGGCGGGAGGCCCATCTGCTCCAGGAACACGGTGACCTTCGCGAGCGCATCCAGCATCGCCTCGCGCCGCGGCCCCAGCTCGATCGCAAGGACGACGCCGACCTTGGCGACGGGGTCGATGCCGGTCACGCTCAGCGCGATCTCGCCCTGGAAGAGCTCGAGGAGATCGAAGAGGCCGCGCCCCGCGACCATCTGGATGTGAGTCGTCCCCTCCGCGATCTTCTCGCGGATGAACTGCGGCAGCTTGCCGAGGGCGGCGTGGATCTCCTCGTCGCGGACGATGCGGCCCGGCAGCGTGTCGCCGAGGGCGCGGAGGAGCCCGGCGCCGCTCGGGATGTGCAGGTGGGCCATGCACTCGAGCGGAAAGCAGCGGGCCGGCTCGAAGCGCTTCGCGTCGGCCTTCTTCGCAGGCGCGTCCTTCTCTTTTGCGGGCATCGCAGGCGCGACGAGGAGCGATAGAAGCAAGATCGAGCGGTTCTGGATCATGGTCGTGTTCCTTTGGCCGCGCGGGCGGACTCAGTCCTTCTTTTTCGATGCCTTCTTCGCCGAGGCCTTCTTCGTGGCCTTCTCGGGCGCCTTGCCCGGGGAGTCCTTCGAGCGGCGGTCGCGCTCGGCTTGGAGCTTCACCTGAAACTCAGCCTCGTCCACGAGCTGGACCGAGCCATCCAGAAAGACCACGTTTCGGCGGCCCTTGTGGCAGGGGGAACGGTCGAAGGCAAGCATGATGTTTCCTGGGTCGGATGGGGCGAGCTTCCGACTGGACAACTCGTAGCTACAGTTCGCCGCTTCGAGATGGAAACGACCCTCTCCATCAACCTCGGCGGGCTCCTCGCTGCCGAATGAACGGGGACAGACAAAAAGTCTTGGGCTTACGCTTTCGCGGGCATTGGCGAGGATCCTGAACGCGGAAAGAGACCCTTCCGGTGAAAAGGGAAAAAAGCGGGCCCCGCTGGAGTCGGCGTAGATGACCCCGAGCTTGTAGATCTCCCGGAGGTTGTTCGCGCAGACCACGTCATTGGCTGCCTCTCGCGCCGACATCAGGCTGGGGACCGCGACGCCAGCCGCCACGCCGACCACAGCGACGATCGGCAGAAGCCCCGAATTCTCGAAGAGCCGCTGGCCCACGACGGAAATCCCCTCCGGCGTAATCTCCAGCCGCACGAATCCGTCCTTCACGTACGGCAGGAACTCCTCCCCGGGCGGGAGGAGCGATGGATCGACGCCGAACGGCTTCAGTTGCGCCCCGAAGATTGGGGCGAGGGCCGTCGCGAGCGAGACGACCGTGTTGTAGGCCGCGAGGAACCCGGGGGTTGCCCGGTAGTACGACGAGAATGCGGCCCCCTGGAGCCGCGCTCGGACTCTCTGGAGGAGCGCGGGCGATTCTCCGAGTTTCTTGACGCCGCCCGAGTAGGCGAGAAGCCTCCGGAGGGTCATCGTGTTGCCCGCGATGGCCCACACCCCACCCCCAAAGTCCGCCGATGCTCCCATGCCGGTGTAGAGGACCTTCCGGCCGCCCGCATCGAGCGACTTCGGCTCCGCGCCCTCCGAGAGCTTCCTCGCGAGGCTCTCGTAGCCCTTCAGCTCCTCGGCCCGCGCGAGCATGACCGTGTCCTCGAAGAGGCTTCCGGCCGGCGGAAAGCGGCTGAAGACGACGAGGTCGATCGGCGGGAGGGGCTTCACGTCCTCGTCGATCGAGATGCCGAGGAAGACCGACGCCGCCTCCTTGAGGCCGGCCGGCTCGACTCCGCCTTCGGCGAGGACCTTCTCGAGAAGCTCGATGCACTTTCCGGGCTCGATCCGCAGAGCGGAGACCGACGTCGCGTCCTCGGGAACGAGCGCCAGCGCCGCGTCGATGCTCTTCGGCTCGGAGACGGCGGTCGCCAGTGCGCCGATCACGCCGCGCGGTCCGCCGGGCGTAGCGAAGTGGAGTCGCGCCTCCAGACCTTCGTCGCGGAGGCCGACCGCGAAACCGGCGCCGCCCACGCCGTCGATCCCCGCGACCTTGAAGTATCTGTCCATCTCCTCGCGGTCCCCCTCCGTCGCCTTCTCTCGGGCGAGCTTGACGATCCCCGCGGCGTCGGCGGCGACGAGGAAGCTCGGCCGGCCCGGGGCGGAACGGGGCTTGAGCGCCGCGAGGAACGCAGCGTCCGCGAGCTTCCGCTCGGGGGGTTTCTCATGGGCGAGGATCACGCTCGCGAGGAGGTCGCCCGACGTCGAGAAGACGACGTGCGTCCCGAGGACCGTGCGGGCGATCACGGTGCGTTCGTCGAGCGGCCAGTAGGTGACCGGGCGGTTCTGGATCGCCTGGCCGGGGAGTTCGGCGCCGGACTTCGCCGCCACCGCGCCGTCGATGCGGGCGAGGACGTTCAGGATGGCCTCGCGGTTCGCGCCCAGCTCGAGCGCGAGGACGAGGCGCGGGTTCTCGGGTGCATCGAGTCCCGCGAAAGCGAACGCCAGCTCGCCCGAGAGGAGGTCGAGCGCCGCGAAGACGTCCACGCCGGCGACCGCGGTGAATTCCGCCGTGGCCTTCTTGATTTTCTCGATGGCGAGGGCCGGGAGGGCGCCGAGAGCGGCGCGCACGCCCGGATGGGTCGCGATGCGGCCGGGAAGCGTCTTCGCCAGAGCGCCGCGAAGCTCCTTCACGCTCGCGATCGAAACGTACGCGAGCGAATCGGCGGGAAACGCGACCTCCGGCTGGAAGCGCGGCTCCTCGGCGGCGGGGAGGGCGGACCCGGCGGTGGACGAGGCGAAAAGCAGCGCAAAGGCGAGAGCGGCCTTCCTCATGAGAGACTCCTCGGAGTGAGTTGACCGGCAGAACAACCGGCACAGTTTCGCGAGGACCCGGCGGGGTTGTCCAGAACTCTTTGGTCGGGTTTTGTCGAGCGGGAGAAGGATTCGACCACACACCCCACTCTGGTACTCTCGGCGGCGCCCACCACGGAGTGGTTCATCCCCGCTTGGCCGACACTCCAAACCCGGGAACTCCCTCTTCAGGAAGCCTGCGTGGCGACTGAACGCACGGTCCGAGGTGACCGCCTCGCGCCGCTGGCGAGGTAGGCGGTCACCGTACGGAGTAGTACCCCAAGAGGATCGCCATCTCGTCCTCGGAGGTGATTCCGAATTGGAGCGGCGGCGAGCTGGGGCTCGGGGGGTCATCGTAGGTGTGCGTCGCCTCGTAGCGGATCCCCTGGCCCGCCTTGAGGACGAGCGGCGTCTCAAAGAGCTTGAAGGCCGGGTCGTCCCAGTCGTAGTCGTCGTAGACCATGTTCGGCGGCACGGCGTCCAGGAGGTTCGTCACGACGAAGCTACTGAAGCGCACCCCGTGGCGGTGCATGTGGGATCCGAGCGCGTAGATGTGGTACTCCTTCCCCGCCGGCACACGGCCGCTCGATTCCTGCGGGAAGACGGCCTTCGTCGTGCGGGTCTGGTTCGGCGGGACGTTGATGAAAGGATTGATGTCGAAGACGGGCTTGGCGAAGGTCGTGACGGTCCCCGGCGCGGCCAGGAAGATGTTCATGTAGACCTCGCCCTGGAGCGTAGAAGCGTTGTGGAGGTTCACGTAGTGCGAGTTGAGGTCCATCTTCATCAAGCGCGAAAGCTTGATTCCCACCCCGGGCGGGAACGAGAGGCTGAAGAAGGACTGCTGAGCGCCGAGGATGAACCGGCGGCTGCTGATGATGTCGAGCGCGCCGCCGATATTGCGATACCCGGCGGGCGGGTTCTGAGCCCCCGTCCACTCGTAGAGGATGAAGTGGTGGCTGTCGTCGGACATGTGGATGTCGATCCTCTCGACGGTCAAGTCCTCCGCAAAGGAGGAGAGGGGCGTTCCCATGAAGTAGAAGATCTCGCGTTCGCTCCGCGGGGCGATCGGAAACGGTCCGAGGTGGAGCTGGATGCCGTTCTCCGGCGCCGGCGGCACCGGGATGCGGTCGATCGGCGGGAGCGGCACATCGGAGATGTCCGGAACTCCGGGGATCGTGCCATCCTTGGGGGCGCCGGAGAGGATCCACTGCTGGATGGCGTCCTTGGCGCTCTGGGAAAGGCCGACGGAGCTGTTGGGCGGCATGCGGTTGCCCTCGCCCGGGCCGGGCTTCGTCAACTTGCGGACGAGGAAGCTGTTTTCTGGCTTTCCCGGATCGACGCGGAAGTAACCCGCCGCAAGCGCGGTCGCGTTCGACGCCGGGATGCCGACGAGGGCCGCGTAGGCCTCGTCGCGCGTGCCGAGCGCCAGCCCTCCCTTGTGAGCTTGAGTACTGTGGCAGGAGGAGAAGGCGCAGGAGGCGGCGAAGACCTTCGTATAGATGCTGTCGAAGGAAAGCTCTCGGGGCTTGAGGCAGGCCTCAGTCTCCTCGGCGGACAGCTCTTCGGGCTCCGGGCCGCCCTGGAAGAGGTGGTTCAGGACGAAGATCGCGTCGTTGATCTCGGCGCCGCCGTCGGCGTCGGCATCAGCGAGCTTCTCGCAGAGCGGCTGCGGCCCCGCCTGGAAGAGGTAAAAGAGGACGCCGACCGCGTCGGTGATGTTGAGGATGTCGTCGCCGTTGAAGTCGCCGCGGACGAGGCGGTGGGATTCCTTCGCGCCTTCCTGTATCCAGCGGGCGATCATCGAGATCTCGGCGCCGTTCAGCGGGGACGCGCCCCGCGGCTCTCTCTCACCGAAGAGGGGGGGTTCGTTCGCGATCTTGTCGAAGAGGGGGCTGCCCGCCGCGTCCCGCGGCACGACGATCGGCTTCTGGTACTGCTCGCCGACGCTCCCGATCAGCGCCTCGTAGCTCGTCAGCTCGACGCCGCTCGTCTTCTGGGTCATGTGGCAGGCGAGGCCGCCGCAGCTCCGCTGAAAGATCGGCAGGACGTCGCGCTCGAAGTCGACCACCTCGTGAGCAAGGGCGGGGGCGACCGAGACGACGACGGCCATCGCGAGCGACGCGAAGCGAGCGATGCGGTGCTTCATGGGTACCTCGTGCTGGATTCGAGCCCAGCGGTTTTGTTCCGAACTCCGGCCAACTCCAATTCGCGGGCGCGTCGGAAGGAAGGCCCAACCGGAGGCCCAGCCAGCCCGCAATGACTTCCCATGGTACTCGGGGGATCCGAAAAATCCATTCTTCGGGTGTGCCGAACGAAATCCAAAGCTGCGCGCCCACGCCGCGGGGGTTAAACTCTCCCGCGACCGAGTCGGGAGTGTGGTCCTCGGTCGCTTGAGTCAAGGCAAGTCCATTAGCATGTCTATCGGTCGTTACGCACTCCCGGCGGTGTTGTTCCCACTTTCCTTGACGATCGAGGCCGCTGCGTCGGAGTGCGATCGCCTCGATGACCCGCTCCAGGTCCTCGATTTCCATCTGACGATGGCTCCCGGCGACTGGGAGATCGTCCGGCGGGACGACACGTTCTCCATCGAGCGGCCGGCGCAGTTCTCGTGCGGCGATGAGGCCTCGGTTCCCGCCCGCGTCCGGCGCAAGTTCCGCCCGGCCCTCCCCGACGACGAGAACCCGATCAAGGTCTCCCTCAAGGTCGACTTCGACGACGACGGCGGCCGCTGGCACGGCCTCAACAAGCTGAGCCTCGAAAACGGCGTCGGCAAGGGCGGCCTCGTCACGCTGAAGGAGGGCGTCTCCTGGCAGGTCATGGCGCGGGCGGGGGTCGTCTCGAGCGGCGCATCGTGGGTCCGAGTCCACGTGAACGGCCGCAACCTCGGCGTCTACACGCGCGTCGAGGAGGTCGACAAGCGGTTCCTGAAGCGCCGGGTCGGGGAGGACGGCTACTTCCTCTACAAAGTCGACTACAACTTCCGCGAGGGCTACCGGCGGCTCACCCGGCTCGGCGAGCGGGATCCCTACGCGGAAGAACTCTGCTTCCCTCCGTTCGCGAGGGAGTGCGATCCTCCGGCGGACGGCTTCGCGTCGCTCGGGGAGCGGCTCGACCTCCGCCAGTTCTTCACGCTGGCGGCCGCCAACGCAATCCTGGGGAACTTCGACAGCCTCCTCTTCAACGTCAACAACTTCTACTGGTACAACTCGCCGCGCCCGCGGCTCGTCATCCCGTGGGACCTGGACCTCCTCATGTGGGAGGACTACCTGAACGACGATCCGCACCTGCCGCCGAACTCCTCCGAGTACCAGCGGCTCCTCTTCGCCGACGAAGCGCTCCGGCGCGAGTTCGACGGGATCCTCCTGCGATTGATCGAGGACGCCTGCCGCCCGGAGGTCATCGGCGGCTGGCTCGACGAGGTCGCCCGCGCCGTCGGCCCGGCGATCGACGCGGACCCCTGGGGGGCGGTCGAGGGCGGCGCCGCGGCGGAGATCGAGCGCATCCGGAGCTGGTTCCAGCGGCGCGACCGCGTCCTGAGGAGATGGCTGCCGGCGCCGCGGCCGCATCCCCTCGTCATCAACGAGGTCCTCGCCTCGAACGGGGGCATCAACGCCGACGAGGGCGGCGAGCGCGCCGGCTGGGTGGAGCTGTACAACCGCGGGGCGGGTCCGGTTCCCCTCGGAGAGCTCTTCCTGTCCGATGAGCCGGCGCGGCCGCGGAAGTGGCAGCTCCCGGACATCGCGCTGCCCGCCGGCGGACACGTCCTCATCTGGTGCGACCGGGACCGGTCGGAGGGGCCCCTCCACTCGAGCTTCGAGATCGACGCGGAGGGAGGATCGATCGGCCTCTACGAGACGGGCGGCATCGACGGCGCCATCGACCGCACGATCGATTTCGTCTGGTTCCGCCCGCAGGAGACCGACGTCGCCATCGGCCGGGTCCCCGACGGCGCCCCCGGGTTCCGCTCGCTCGTCTGCCCGACGCCCGCCAAACCGAACCGAGGAGACTGCGCCGGGCCCGAGCGCCGATTTGCCCGCGGCGATGCGAACGGCGACGGCGGCCTCGACGTCTCCGATGCGATCAACCTCCTCGGCGGGCTCTTCCTCGGCGAGCCGGTCGCGTGCTTCGATGCCGGCGACGCCGACGACGGAGGCTCGGCGGACATCGCGGACGCGATCGCGATCCTCCTCCACCTCTTCCTGGGGGGACCGCAGCCCGCCGCGCCGTTTCCGATGTGCGGGGTGGATCCGACGGCCGACGCGCTCGAATGCCGCGAGGCGGCGCCGTGCGGCGAGTGAGTCATCCCGACACGAGGGCGATGCATGAGGGCGGTGTAGGAGAGCGGTGTATGAGAGCGGTGGACGGGAACCGCGGAGAGCGCGGAGGAGAACGCGGAGGACGCGGGGGAGATCGTTGCATGTGGAGGGCGATCTCTGGACAATTCTGCGTGTCAGCAGCGACCCCGCGCTGATCAGATCGAGGGAGGGCCATCCATGCGCGCTACGGAATCGAACGGCGGATCGAACGGCAGATCGAACGGCAGATCGAACAATATAGCCCGGCGGGATTTTCTTCGCGGGCTCGGGTGCGGGCTCGCGCTTTCGGGGGGCGGCTGGACGGCGCTCCGGGCGATCTCGCCCCTCTCGGCGGCCGACGCCGAGGTCACCCCCGACGTCGTCCGGTTCCGGCCCGAGATGGAGCCCGTCGTGGCGTGGATCGAGTCGACGCCGCGGGCGAAGATCCTCGAGCGGGCCGTCGAGGAGCTGAAGAAGGGGCTCGGCTACCGCCAGCTCCTCGGCGGGACCTTCCTCGCGGGCATCCGGAACATCAAGCCGCAGCCCTTGGGCTTCAAGTTCCACGCGGTGATGGTGATGTCCTCCGCGCACCAGATCGCGCTCGACGTGCCGCAGGGCGAGCGGCTCCTGCCGCTCTTCTGGGCGCTCGACACGTTCAAGGCGTCGCAGGACCGCGACGTGCAAGAGGGAGATTGGACGCTCTCCGCCGTGAAGGAGAGCGCCGTGCCGTCCCCCGAAGCGGCCCGGAAGCTCTTCGAGGAGGCGATGGCCCGCTGGGACATCGAGGCGGCGGACCGCGCGATCGCGGGGCTCTGCCGCGGCGCCGGAGCGGCCGAGGTGATGGAGCGGCTGTGGCCCTATGGATTGCGCGAGTGGCGCAACATCGGCCACAACATCATCTTCACGGCGCACGCATGGCGCACGTTGCAGACGATCGGCTGGGACCACGCCGAGCCGGTCCTGCGCTCGCTCGTCTTCGGTCTCCTCGCCGGGAACCGGGACAAGGCATCGATCGAGACCTTCGAGAAGAGCCGGGCGCTCGCCGGCGGGATCCGGCCCGACTGGGCGGCGGGAAAGGTCGACGGCGGAGCGACGGCGGACTTCCTGAAGATGCTCAGGACCGCCGGCGCGGAAGAGGCCGCGAAGGAGGCGGCCGCGCTCCTCAACCGCGGCGTGGCGCCGGAGTCGATCTGGGACGCGATCCTCGCCGCCGGCTGCGAGCTCCTCGCCAAGAAGCCGGGCATCCTCCCCCTCCATGCCGTCACCGGAGCGAACTCTCTCCACTACGCCTTCCAGGCTTCCGGCCGCGACGCGACGAGGCTCGTCGCGCTCCTCCAGGGGGCGGCGTGGATCCCCTACTATCGCGAGGGGACGCGCGGCCGCGAAGGCGGCCTGCCGGAAGGGCCGAAGATCGACGAGATCGAGGCCGCCGAGGCCGCGGCGCCGCCGAGCCCGGCGGCGATCTTCGAGACGATGTCGAAGGACCGGGCCCAGGGGGCGCGGGCGATCCTCGCGCGCGCCAAGGACGGCCGGATGCCCGCCGATTTCCTCGAAGCGGCCCGCGGCGTCCTCCTCCGCAAGGGGAACGATTCGCACGACTACAAGTTCGCGAGCGCGGCCTTCGAGGAGGCGGCGCACGCGAGCCCGCGGTGGCGCCCGAGGATCCTCGCCGCGGCCGCGTACTTCCTGCGAACGCCCGGGGACGCCGATTCGCCCCTCTACGAACGCAGCCGCGCGGCGCTGAGCGCGCTCGGCGGCGGGAAGTGGTTCTGAATTGCGGGAGGGCGGTGTGAGAAGCGAAGCGATCCCCGCGGAGGCCCCGGCGGGAAGCGGGCCCAAGCTGCTCGACCGCGTCCGCAAGGCGGCGCGGCCGCGCCGCTACAGCATCCGAACGGAGGAGGCGAAGAAGCTGTTTCATTACCCCTCCTGGCTTCGGACGGCTGCTGTGGCGTGATGCTTCGTCGGGCCCTCCGATCCTCGCGCTGGCGCGCTCGGTCTCCGGGCGGGCCTCGCAGTCGCCCGCTCGCGCGGGTGAGCCGCGACGTCTAGGAGCGGCGAGGGCTGCTCCGGCGGTCCGCAGCTCCGCACTGCTCGCTGCTCCCCTCGGTCTTCACGCTGGCGCACTCCCTCCGGTCGGCCGCTCCCGCGGCCGTCGAAGGACACGAGGAGCGGCTCGACCCGCCGCCACCATGTCCACGAGTCGGTCCTCCAGCACGCCATCAAGGAAGCGGTCCGAATGGCCGGCCTCGCGAAGCCGGAGAGCTGCCACACGTTTCGCCACTCGTTCGCGACGCACCTCCTGGAGGCGGGCCACGACATCCGGACGATCCAGGAGCTTCTCGGCCACAAGGACGTGACGACGACGATGGTCTATTATGCGCAGACAGCGGAAATGTGCAGCAAGTGACGTAAATTCGCGATTGCGTGGTACTGACGCACTGGTTGACTCAACATAATATCCGTCTCGGATCGGCGGACCTCGGGGCAGACTTGT
>Ga0187893_10007754_pt1 | contig 17353 bp, 17 predicted proteins | sample MA1701074metaG_FD_139574 | JGI IMG/M metagenome (GOLD analysis project Ga0187893, IMG submission 139574) | White microbial mat communities from a basaltic lava cave in the Kipuka Kanohina Cave System on the Island of Hawaii, USA - MA170107-4 metaG ... | reverse complement strand
GCTTAATGAAAAATATCCTGCCATGCGGCTGGTTGCTTTATCTATGAATGATAAAGACCAGGCGATCATTAATATGTTCAAAGCCGGCTGTTGCGCTTATATGCTCAAAGATATTCATCCAACCGAGCTTGAAAAGGCACTGGAAGAAATTAAAACGAAAGGTTATTACAATGCAGATGCGGGCAATGTGAACTTTCGAAGGTTGTTATTAAAGGCAGAACAAAAACCGGAGATCACTATTTCAGCCAAAGAACTGCAATTTCTCAAATTTGCATGCAGTGAACTTACTTATAAGCAAATTGCCGATAGAATGAGTCTTAGCGAAAGAACAATTGACGGATATCGGGAGTCTCTTTTTCAAAAATTTCATGTGCAGAGCCGGGTGGGTCTTTGTCTTGAAGCACTGCGAAAGGAATTTGTATCACTCTAAAAAGGAGCGTCTAACCCTCTTAAACCTCTCAAGCTTATTAAACCTTCCCTTCTTATCTTCGCACCCAACAAAGCATCAAGCATACAATGACGATCTCCTATAAATGGCTGAGTGAATATTTACCGGTAAAAGTGGAACCCGAAAGATTGAGCCGCATCCTTACTTCTATTGGTCTGGAAGTGGAAAGTATGGAAAAATATGAAGAGGCAAAGGGTGGACTTAAAGGATTGGTGATTGGTGAAGTATTGAGCACCGAAAAACATCCCAACGCTGATAAACTGACGCTGACAAAAGTGAGCATTGGCAATGGTGAGCCGTTGCAAATTGTTTGCGGCGCTCCTAATGTAGAGGCAGGACAAAAAGTGGTAGTGGCGCCGGTAGGTACTACTATTTACCCTGCAGCAGGTGAACCACTCACGATGAAAGTGGCTAAGATCCGCAGTGTAGAAAGCTATGGCATGATCTGCGCCGAAGATGAAATTGGTCTCGGCACTTCGCATGAAGGTATTTTGGTTTTATCGAAAGATGCCAGGGTTGGTTCTACCGCTGTTGAGTACTTCAAACCTTATGAAGACTGGATCTATGAGATTGGTCTTACACCCAACCGCATGGATGCGATGAGCCATTGGGGAGTGGCAAGGGATGTTTGTGCTTATCTAAGTCATCATGATAAGAAAGGCATCAAACCAAAATTGCCCAACAGCAATGGTTTTAAAACGGATAATAATTCTCTTGCCATTCAGGTCAGGATAGAAAATGAAACAGCTTGTCCGCGGTACTCCGGTATCAGCATCGGAAATGTGGCCATTAAAGAATCACCCAAATGGCTGCAGCAGCGATTAAAAGCTATTGGCTTGCGGCCTATCAATAACATCGTTGACATTACCAATTTCATTCAGCATGAAACAGGGCAGCCGCTTCATGCTTTTGATGCAGATGCAATAGCCGGTAAAAAAGTGATCGCAAAAAATTTACCTGAAGGAACAAAGTTTGTTACACTTGATGAGAAGGAAAGAAAGCTAAGTAAAGAAGATCTGATGATCTGCAATGAAAAAGAAGGTATGTGTATTGCCGGTGTGTTTGGCGGATTGGATAGCGGTGTAACAGAACAAACAAAAAATATATTTCTCGAAAGTGCCTGCTTTGATGCGGTTAGCATTCGCAAGACATCATTTCGTCATGGTTTAAGAACAGATGCTGCTTCAAGATTTGAAAAGGGAACAGATATATCCGCTACAGTGAATGTTTTGAAAAGAGCGGCTTTAATGATCAAAGAAATTTGTGGTGGAGAAATTGCATCTGACGTAATTGACATATATCCGGAGCCAAAAGAGAAAGTGCAGGTGGCGATTAAATATCATTATCTAAAAAAGCTAAGCGGAAAAAATTATCATCCCGATTCAGTAAAAGATATTTTAGTAAGCCTTGGATTTGAAATTGTCAAGGAAGGGATTGATGAACTGAGAGTAGCTGTTCCATATCATAAACCGGATATTAGTTTACCTGCGGATCTTGTAGAAGAAATATTGAGGATTGATGGTTTGGATAATGTAGCAATTCCCGATGCCATCACTATTACTCCGGCTGTAGAAGATAACTATGCACTGGAAGTATATAAAGAGAAAATTGCGAATTACCTGGTGGGTCTTGGCTTTTATGAGATCATGACAAACTCCATCACTAATTCAGCTTATTTTTCAGAAGAAGAATTAACGTCAGCAGTAAAAATGCTTAACAATCTCAGTGCAGAATTGAACATTCTCCGGCCTTCAATGCTGGAGACCGGTTTGGAAGCTATTGCTCATAACCTGAACAGAAAGAACAATGATCTCCGCTTCTTTGAATTTGGCAAAACTTATAGCACTTCTGGTTCCGGCAAATACAATGAACCCGGCCATCTCTGTTTATATCTCACCGGTAAAAATCTTGAAGAAGGCTGGAGAAGCAAATCTTCTGCAACCGATTTTTATGTATTAAAAGGTATTGTTGTAAAGGTTCTTCAATTGCTGGGTTTATCAATTGAATCTTTTGATCTTTTACAACACCTCAAATTTGAAACTGGCTTGCAAGCTAAACTTAAGGGAGAAATCATTCTGCAGGCCGGCATTGTGAGTAAAAAAACATTAGCCCGTTTTGATATCAAACAGCCTGTTTTCTTCGCTGATTTGAATTGGGATTTGTTATCACAATTTGCTGCAGCCAGTAAACCCGCTATTAAACAAATTCCAAAATTCCCCGCAGTACAACGGGACCTTGCCATCATTGTTCCAAAACAATTGGAGTATGGAGAAATTGAGAAAGCGGTTCAAAAAGTAAAGCTTAATAAATTGCAGGGTATAAAATTGTTCGACATCTTTGAAAGTGAAAAATTAGGCGCCGGAAAAAAATCAATGGCAGTTAATTTCACATTTTTAGACGAAGAAAAAACGCTGACTGACCAGGAAATTGATGACTGGATGAATAAGATCATGTCAACCCTGGAAAAAGACTTACAGGCAGAGATCAGGAAATAATTAACCGGTTGACTGGCATGTTACTCTTAAAATACAATAACTATGAGTACAACAGAACAACAACTGAAAAGAATACAGGAAAAGCTGCAGCAATTGCTGAAGCAGCATGCTCTTTTGCAAAAGGAAAACCAATCCCTGAAAGATGAACTGGGCTTGCTGAAAAATCAGACCGAAGAGTATCATTCCGCTTCTGAAAAGCTGAAGCAGCAGGTAGAAATATTGAAGTACACCAATGGAGAAATGGACGAAGGCGAGAAAAAGCAATTTGAAAAAAGAATCAACGGTTACCTGAGAGAAATTGACCGTTGTATTGCCATGCTGAGCCGCTGACTTAAATTCTCTTCACCAAATTCAATCGCATTTCTTCTCCGTCCTGGGACAACTCCAAAGTGTATTTACCATAAGGAAGGTCATTGAGCCCCGGCCAATAAATTTGTTTTTGATTGTGAGGGATTTCCCTTTCCATTACACTGCAAATACTTCCTTTGTCATCCTTTAAAATTCCTTTGAAGGAACTGTTGGAGTAATTGGTTAATTCCAGTTGAAGAGCATCAATAAAAATTGATGACTTAATTTTGACGAACATGACAAAAATTTGTTTTGGTTGTTAAGCGGATTCCAAAGGAAGGTGTTTGATTTTTAAACAGGATGGAAGGCTTAATTTGTCAGAAGGACACCAAATTAAAAATAGATTTTGAAAATTGCAAGCTATGGATCAATTAATTGCAGCCACAGTAGTTATCGGCGACAGGAGCTATCGCATCAAACTGCATCCAAAAGATGAAGAAACAGTTCGCCATACGGTTAAAATCATCAATGACAAGGTGATTGAATACAAAACCCAGTTTGCCGGAAAGGATATGCAGGACTATATCGCCATGGTGCTAATCTGGCTGGCTACGGAGAAACAGTCAGGTTCGGGCTTTGCCGACATCCGGGAAGATATTTTGTCAGAAAAACTTTCATCTATTGAACGGCTGCTTGATGGACAACTCGAGAATTGATATCACCGATCCTGCTTTTATAAACTTGCATTGTTTGGTTCCTAAAAGCGGGGATAACTAAAGAGTATTCCATCTTTAAGCGGGCACTTTCCTTTGTTTTGCCTCTTTGATGCTATTTCAAAAAGTTAAACCAAGAGTGTGATTTTATCCATCAATTTCACTTTTGTATCTTCGCCTGCTGCCTGTTAAAAAACAATATATCTGAATTTTATGATTGACAGGATAAACACTTTCATTTTGGAACACATTAAAAAACACATTCATGGATCCCAATCTTATATTTATAATAATTGGTGTTGCTGCCCTCATCATCGGAATCATAGCGGGTAAGTTCATTTTTGCCGCTAATACAAAAAAAATTATCGAAGAAGCCGAACTCCAGGCAAAAAACCTTTTAAAAGAAGCCGAACTAAGAGCAGAAACAATCAGGAAAGAAAAAGAACTGGAGGTAAAAGAGAAATACATTCAGTTAAAAGCCGCTCATGACAAGGAAGTAAATGAGCGCAACCGCAAGATCAATGAAGGCGAAAATCGCATTCGCCAAAAAGAGCAATCCATCAGCCAGAAGGAAGCTAACCTTGATAAGCAGGTAAAAGAAAACGAAGCCATTAAAGAAAACCTGAACCGGCAGATTGACCTTGTAAATATTAAGAGAAGCGAACTGGAAAAACACCAGGAAGAGCATATTCGCCGGCTTGAAAAAATTGCCGGCCTGTCTGCCGAAGAAGCGAAGACCCAATTGGTAGAAAGCCTGAAACACGAAGCTCATTCCCAGGCATTGGCCATGCAGCAGGAGATCGTTGAAGACGCAAAACAAAAAGCTAATAAAGAGGCCCGGAAGATCATTATTCAAACTATCCAGCGCACAGCTGCAGAACAGGCGATAGAAAATTCAATTACTGTTTTTAACCTGGAAAGTGATGAAGTGAAAGGCCAGATCATTGGCCGTGAAGGAAGAAACATCCGTGCTCTGGAAGCTGCCACCGGCGTTGACCTTATAGTTGACGATACTCCTGAAGCCATTATTCTTTCCAGTTTTGATCCGCTTCGCCGTGAGATTGCCCGTTTAAGTTTGCAGCGCCTTGTTACCGATGGTCGTATTCACCCGGCACGGATTGAAGAGGTGGTAGAAAAAACAAGGAAACAAATAGAAGACCAGGTAATGGAGATCGGCGAAAGAACGGTAATTGAATTGGGTATTCATGGTCTGCACAAGGAATTAGTAAGGATGGTGGGCCGTATGCGTTTCCGTTCTTCTTATGGTCAAAACTTATTAATGCACAGCCGGGAAACCGCTAATCTTTGCGCTACAATGGCGGCCGAGTTGGGCTTGAATCCCAAACTGGCCAAACGTGCCGGCCTTTTGCATGATATTGGTAAAGTGCCCGACGAAGAAAGCGAATTGAGCCATGCCTTATTAGGAGCAAAGCTGGCCGAAAAATATGGTGAAAACCCGGCGGTAGTCAATGCCATAGGTGCACACCACGATGAAATGGAAATGCAATATGTGATATCTCCAATAGTTCAGGCTTGCGATGCGATCAGCGGTGCAAGACCAGGAGCCAGGAGGGAGATCATGCAGCAATATATTCAACGGATTAAAGATCTGGAAAATCTGGCGATGGCATATACAGGGGTAGAAAAAGCTTATGCTATCCAGGCAGGAAGAGAATTAAGGGTAATTGTTGAGGCTGAAAAGGTATCTGACGGTGATTCCGACAAGCTTTCATTTGAAATAGCTCAAAAGATCCAGACGGAAATGACTTTCCCGGGCCAGATAAAAGTAACGGTGATAAGGGAGAAAAGGGCGGTGAATATTGCTCGGTAAAAAGTTAAGAAACAAGGTACAAGGCACAGGATACAGAGTGCAGAGCCGGTAATTACAGACTTGTACCTTGTATTTCTTGTACCTTGCGCCTTAAATAAGACTGATTCAAATTTGGTTAGTCTCTGTTTCACTCCTACCTTTGCCATCCTTAAAAAATCAGAGTTATGAACGCCATTGCATACGTACATGAGCAGTTGAACAGTAAGAAAGAATTTCCCAGTTTCAAACCTGGCGATAATATTACTGTAAACTATAAGATCATTGAAGGTAATAAGGAGCGTATCCAGTCTTTCAAAGGCGATGTGATAAAAAAACAGGGCAGCGGCTTTACAGCTACTTTCACTGTTCGTAAGATATCTGATGGTGTTGGCGTAGAAAGAGTTTTTCCTTTTTCATCTCCCAATGTTGATTCTATTATTTTGAACAAAACAGGGAATGTGCGTCGTGCCAAGCTGTTTTATCAGCGCAAACGCAGCGGTAAGAGTGCAAGAATTCGTGAAAAAAGAATGGCTACTTTGGAAGTTGCAGAGGTTAAATAAAATATTGATTCTTTTCATAAAGTCCCCGCAAAAGCGGGGATTTTTATTTGCATTTGTTTAAAACTCGAGTTTGCTTTTAAATGGGTTTGGAGATTCTAATTTCCTATCTTTGATGTCTAATCCTGTAATTAATATGATACACGCAGATTTATTAGGAGTGCTTGGCACCAATGAAATCATCATCATCCTGATCATCGTGTTACTTCTTTTCGGTGGCCGCAAAATACCCGAGTTGATGAGAGGACTTGGTAAAGGTGTACGTGAATTTAATGATGCCAAAAGCAATGTGAAGAAGGAAATTGAAGAAAGCACCAACGACATTAAGGCTTCTTAAGCATATTTCTTACCGCCTCATTCTATCTTTTTTTCATTGAAAAAAGAATAAACGCTTTTGTTGGGTTTTTCTTCAATTCATCAATACCATACTTCATTAAACGAAGGTTCGGTTACCTGTGTGCAGGTTGTTGAGCATTACCTTCAGCAAATAGAAGGCAAGCGACGTCTCAATGCATTTGTCAATGTATATGCAGATGAAGCTATTGCTAAAGCCAAAGAGCTTGATGAAAAAAGAGCTATTGGTAAAAGCCTGGGAAAACTGCACGGCGTTGTTATTGGCATCAAAGATGTCATCGCATACAAGGATCATCAGCTTTCTGCTTCTTCAAAAATTTTAAAAGGCTTTACTTCCATTTATTCTGCTACAGCTATTCAGCGGTTATTAGCAGAAGAAGCTATTATTATTGGTCATTTGAACTGTGATGAATTTGCCATGGGCTCTACCAATGAAAATTCAGCTTATGGAAAAGTGCTGAATGCATTGGATGAAACAAGAATACCAGGTGGATCATCGGGGGGGTCAGCAGTGGCAGTGCAAGCCGGTCTTTGCATGGTTTCTTTGGGAAGCGATACAGGTGGCTCTGTTCGCCAGCCTGCTGATCTTTGCGGCATAGTGGGATTAAAGCCTACTTATGGAAGAATTTCCCGTTATGGCCTGATTGCTTATGCCTCTTCCTTTGACCAAATAGGTATTTTCGGAAATTCAATTCCAGATGTGGCTTTGCTGCTTGAAGTAATGGGCGGTGAAGATGAATATGACAGCACCGTTTCTCACAGGCCTGTGGAATCATATTCAAGCTTGTTGAAAAGCGATAAAAAATACCGCCTTGCATATTTTGATGAGGCGCTTGACCATCCGAGCCTCGACCCGGAAATCTCTGCTTCGATCAAGGGCTTGCTTAAAAAAATGAAAAGTGAGGGTCACGATGTACAGCCTGTTGCCTTTGACCTGATTGACCATATCGTTCCTGCCTATTATGTTTTGACTACAGCCGAAGCTTCATCTAATCTTTCCCGCTATGATGGGGTAAAATATGGTTACCGGGCTGCAAAGCCAGGCACTGACTTAAGTGAATTGTATAAAGAAACAAGGTCAACCGGTTTTGGTAAAGAAGTAAAAAGACGAATCATGCTTGGAACCTTTGTTTTAAGCGCCGGTTATTATGATGCTTACTTCACAAAAGCCCAAAAAGTTAGAAAAATTTTATTTGATAAAATACAGTTGATTTTCAAAGATTTCGACTTCATTATACTCCCAACTTCTCCTTCTACCGCATTTAAGATCGGGGAAAAAATGGATGATCCGATTGCAATGTACCTCGCTGATATTTATACGGTTATGGCCAACTTAGTAGGAGTTCCCGCTATTTCCCTCCCAATTTTTCAACACACAAATGGCATGCCTTTTGGCGTGCAATTGCTCGCAAACCGGTTCGATGAGTTAGCTTTGCTGCGCATTTCAGACCAGTTGATGCAACACCAGACGAGTAAGAAAGTTCTTTCAAGACAGGCTTAATTGATTGATTTTGTGAATCTAAATTCGTTGTAATGTTGAAAAAATCTGGATTAATTTTTATTGTTCTTATTTCTATTTTGGGCTTTGCTAAGGCAGCAGATAGCGGAATCAGGCCTGCTGGTGTTGACACTACCGGTATTCAGTCCAAGGATTCTTTAAAAGAAGAAATAATTCTTTCAACCGATCCAAAAGAAGGGTTTAAAGACCTTTTCACTACGGCTCCGGCATCAACAAATGGTGTTACAATTGAGCATCTCAACCCTCTTGCTATTGGTTTTGTACAAGATTATATAACCTCTCATGGTAAAAGAATAAGCGCCATGAAAAGCTGGGGCAAACCGTATTTCGACCTGATGGACGAAGTTTTGACAAAACACGGATTACCCAAGCAATTAAAATACCTGGCTGTTATTGAATCACAGCTTAAATCAAATGCAAGATCGTGGGCCGGTGCCGTAGGCCCTTGGCAATTTATGCCGGGTACAGCCCGCACACTTGGACTACGGGTTAATAAATACGTTGATGAAAGAAGGAATGTTTACAAAAGCACTCATGCGGCTTCCCGCTATCTCACCAATCTTTTTTCTATTTATGGCGATTGGCTGCTGGTGATAGCAGCTTACAATGGCGGGCCGGGAAAGGTAAATGCAGCCATTAAAAGAAGTGGCAGCCGTGATTTCTGGACGCTTCAAAAATATTTGCCGGCAGAGTCAAGAAAGCATGTAAAAAAATTTATTGCCACCCATTTTATTTTTGAAGGAGAAGGTGGCATTACTACCTTGACTAAAGCTGAAACCGGCAACTTTTTGCTAACAGCAATGGATAAAGCTTCAAAAGAAGAACCGGTTAATAATTCGATTACTCAATTAATATCCGGCAGGTACAATGCATCTGTGATCGTCAAGCATATCGAAATGGATATGGCTGCATTTAAGAAGATCAACCCAGATTTTGATAAAGAAATAGCATTTAATGGCAGATACCCCCTGCGTTTGCCCGCTGAGAAAATGGATTTATTTACCAGCAAAAAATCTGCAATTTTAAATGAATCTATCCAGCTATTGCTGAATGGAGAACCCGTTGCTTCCGGTACATACTGATCAACTCTATCATATATCGAAACCGGTTTACGCTTAGTAAGCCGGTTTTTGTTTTTTGTCAAAGAAACAGGCACAATATTTTCCTGTCTTGTTTAGTATCACCAAATTTTTACTTTATGAAAAAAGCAAATCTTGTTGTAGCTCTCTTTAGTATTGGAATGATTAGTTTTTCCTGCTCATCGTCTAAAAAATCTGCTGCCAATATTGACCGCAGTGATATAAAAGGAACATGGCTGTTGGAAAACATTACGTATGAAGGGTTGCCCCAAAATCAAAATCTCAAACTGACATTGCTGGATGAAGGAAATGCTGATTGCCTTGAAGGCAGTACATGGGTGTTTCCTAACAATGGCGATGGTTCATATTCTATTACAAAGAACGAAGCAGGTTGTGTTGCAGGGCAGCGAAGCATTGTTTGGTCATACAGAGTTGAAAACGGTCAGGATATTTTGCAGTTTAAAAAACTGACCGGCGGTGTAAAAGCAAAAGATATAACAGAAGGATACAAGTTCAATATTGTTTCTGCTACGGATGCAAACCTTGTATTAACTTCTAAAGTTCCATACCAGGGAAATACGGTTTCTATCAATTATAATTTTTCAAAGAAATAATCACAATTTATATAATGGAAGAAAAATGGCTGCTTTTTCTGGCAGCCATTTTTTTAATAGCACATTTATTCGTTATTGAAATCTGTATCCGAGGGAAACACCGAAACCGGTATTTTTTGTGGTTGCATCTGTGTTTGTGCCTTCTACTTTAGGAACAATATTTACAAGTCCTAATCCTGCATTTAATTGAGCCGAAAATCTATTTGCCCATTCATAACCAAACAGTATATTGGCCCCTGCATCAAATCTCTTTAAATATAATCCTGTCAAAAGCTGTTGTGCACTTATTTCATTTTCGAATTTGATATCTATATCATTTCCATTTTCAGGCTTGTACTTTCCGTTTACTGCAAAAGCAGCATAAGGGCCAAATCCTAATATCAAACGGCCGGTTCCCAGTTCAGGTTTGTAAATAAAGTTGACAGGCACTTCTATGTATGACAGGTTAATCTTGTCATCGCTGTTTTCATATTTAGCGCCTTTTGTGCTAAATAAAACTCCCGGCTGTAAATAAAAATCTATTCCAACAGGAATTTCTGCATTCACGCCGGCATTAAATCCTGTTTTTAATTTATTGTCCAGGTCATTGTCTTCAGCATCTTTTCCGGTAAGGTTTTGAAAATTAACTCCTGCCCGTACACCAAATGTTGTTTTGTTTTGTGCGTAAACAATTCCGGTTAATAAAATAGCTGCAATTGTGACTAAGGATTTTGTTTTCATGAGTTTTGTTTTAATGATTAAATTATAAGCAGTAAATTTTTTGCTCATTCAGTTGCCAATTGCTTATTGTTTTGCTTCTCTTTCGGCTTCTCTTTTCATTTTTTCATTCGCAGTGATCAAAAATTCAACACGGCGATTTTGACTTCTGCCCGATTCTGTATCATTGCTATACTTAGGCGCCGTTTCACCAAAGCCAACGGTTTTTACTCTTCGTGAAGCAATGCCATGATTTTTTAAATAGCCGGAAACTGATGCGGCTCTTCTTTCAGATAAACCCTGGTTGTATGAGTCAGTACCTGTATTATCAGTATGTCCCTGTATTTCCAGGTCAGTATCGGGATACTTGTTTAAAATTTTAATGAGATCATCAAGTGTATTTTCTGCATTTGATGAAAGAGAGGATTGATCGAAACCAAATAAAACGGCATTGCTAAATTCAACAACAATACCTTCGCCTACTCTTTCAACTTTTGCACCTGGCACTTCATTTTTAATCTCTTCTGCCTGCTTGTCCATTTTTCTGCCGATCACTGCACCGGTTACTCCACCTACTGTAGCACCAATAATAGCTCCTAATGCTGTATTGCCTGCAGCTTTACCAATAACAGCTCCGGCTGCAGCGCCGCCTGCTGTTCCAATAACAGCTCCTTTTTGCGACTTATTCATGTTTTTACAACCGGCCGTTAGAATTGCTGCAGCAGTTACTGCAAGAGTTAAGTTTTTGATAGTCTTCATAAGTTTTTCAATTATACCCACCATTAACCAAACATCATACCAGCCGGTTTTAGTTTGAGTTAAATGACAGTGTGGCAATAACTAAAAGATTATTTTCAGCAGTAAACTTTACATGTTATCATGTTTACTTACTGCTTATGTTGTAAATAAAAGGCAACTGCGCTATCAGAATAAAAAACAATTTTTGTGCGAAACTTTTTCAGAAACATTTTTTCATTGCTTCCGCTTTGAGCATGCATTCTTCCCATTCTTTTTCGGGATCGCTGTAGAATGTGATGGCTGAACCGGTTTGAAAAGAAAGATACTGGTTGGTATGATTGTACATTATACTTCGGATAACCACGTTGAAGTCAAAATCATTCCCGGGGGAAATATAACCCACTGCACCGGAAAAAATACCCCTTCTTGTTTTTTCATATTGCTCAACCAATTCCATTACTCTTTTCTTTGGTGCTCCGGTCATAGAACCCATAGGAAAAGTAGATTTGATTATTTCAGTAAAAGATGCGTTTGGTTTTAACTCACCGCTTACTGTCGAGATCATTTGATGAACCTGCGGAAAAGAATAAATACCAAATAACTCTTCTGCTTTCACTGTTCCTTCTTCACACACTTTTGAAAGATCATTGCGAACAAGATCTACCACCATTATATTTTCTGATCTGTCTTTGCTGCTTTCATACAGATCCGTTTTACTCTTTTCATCTTTTATATCATCGCCTGTTATTCTTTTCGAAGTGCCTTTAATAGGCTGTGATAAAATTTTTTTCCCTTCTTTTTTTAAAAACCTTTCAGGGCTTGCGCAGATCAGCCATTTATCATCAAGCCTGTAAAGACATGAAAAAGGGTTGGGTGAAATATCGCTTAATGTTTTATATACCGGCAAAGGATCTATATCAGCAGGCGATGCAAAAAATTCCTGGCAAAAATTGATCTCATAACAATCGCCGCGGAGTATATGTTGCTTCAGTTTATTAACAATGTTTACATACTCATCTTTCTGAATGCGATTACTGATTGTTATTTCTGAATGCTTATTTTTTTTTGAAGTCAATGAAACGTTTTCTATTTCTGTGAAAACTTTATCCGGATCATCGTAATCAATGATCATTTCTTTTTCGTTAAGCCTGATGATAACTTCCGGTTCAAAGAAAAAAAAATCAGGGAACTGTATATTGTCGGTATGATTGGATGAAAGCTGCTCCAGTTCATTTTTAAGATCGTAACTCAAATGACCAAAAAGCCAGCTATTCCTTTTTTTATCAATAAAGTTTTGCAGGGAAGAAATTCCGGAGCCTTCTGTTTTATCTTTTACTCCTGCGGCCAGCAGACATTCTAACGTGTGCGGGACAATATTATACTGGTGATTATCTAAAAAACAAAAAGTGTTAAACTGCTGTGCCCAGTTCAACACTTTTTCCTTTATTGACCGGAAATCATCTACCCGATATTTTAAGCTATTCAGATTGGTATTTATCTATGAAAATGAAATCAATTAATATTCATCATCGTCATCGCCAAAATCATCGCTGTCGCTAAACATATCCTTGAATTCATCATCCACTTTGAAATCTTCGTCATCATCAGCGCCTTTCTTGCTGCCGCCGGTTTTTTTGCCTTTTGATTTAGGCACATCAAACTCTGCGAAGTCAGGATCCCAATCCTCTTCTTCCTCTACTTTATCCCAATCGTCTTCTTTATCAGCGGCATCATCATCGCCGTCGTCATCATCGTCATCATCTTTCTTTTTAGATGCAGCTTTACCAGCTTTTTTCTTAGGCGTGGTTTCTTCATCATCATCTTTAAAGTCATCGTCATCATCTTCTTCCTCTTCTTTCTTTTTCGGTTTAGGAGAAGGTTTCTTTTCAGATGCCTTATTGGACGCAGCCTGTGTTTTTCCAGTTATCTTTTTGTCCTTTTCGGATTTTGCCATGGTAGAATAGGGTTATTGCTGTAAAATTTCAGCGAAGTTTTTAATTGACCAAATTTTTTTAAATAAAAATTTCTACGCTTTTTTACCCAATAGAAATGATTTGATTACGCCCCGGGCCATTAGAAATATATCGAATATCCACACCCAGGTATTTATTGATAAAATCAACGTAGGTTTTCATCGTGTCAGGCAACTCATTTGCTGATTTTGCTGCATTGCTTGGAATATTCCAGCCGGGAAATGTTTTATATATTGCTTCCACCGCTACTCTGTCAAGACGAAATGGCATTTCAGTGCTTTCTTTGCCATTGATCTTATAGCTGGTACATACCTGCAATTCTTTAAACTCATCAAGCACATCAGCTTTTGTCATCACAATTTTAGTAACGCCATTGATCATACAGGCAAAACGTAATGCTACCAGATCAATCCAGCCGCAGCGGCGTGGCCGGCCAGTAGTAGCGCCAAACTCATGACCCACTCTTCTTAATTCTTCTCCTGTTTCATCTTCCAGTTCAGTAGGGAAGGGGCCACCGCCTACACGGGTGCAATAAGCTTTTGTAATGCCGATCACATCCCTGATCTTTTGTGGTGCTACACCCAATCCATTGCTTACTCCCGCAGATATCGTGTTGGAAGAAGTAACAAAAGGAAATGTTCCGAAATCAATATCCAGCATGCTGCCCTGTGCACCTTCGGCCAATATTTTTTTGCCAGCCTGCAATTGCTGATTGATAAAATATTCTCCGTTCACAATGTTGAGCTCTTTTAAAAATTCAAGAGCTTCAAAATACTCTTCTTCCCATGCAGAGATGTCTTCATCAAAAGAATAATTATCAAGCAGCCGCTGATGTTTTAAACGCAATTTGATATAAGCAGTTGTAAAATTTTTATCCAGTATATCGCCTACCCGCAAACCATTTCTTCCTGTTTTGTCCATATAAGTTGGCCCGATACCTTTTAATGTAGAACCTATCTTTTGACTTCCCTTTGAAGTTTCAGATGCTTTATCCAATGCACGGTGAGTAGGTAATATCAGGTGAGTTCTTTCTGAAATAAAAAGATTTTTTCTTAGATCAACACCAAATGAAGCTACAGTTTCACATTCTCTTTTCAGCGTTACGGGGTCAAGCACTACGCCATTACCTATTAAATTAAGTTTATTGGCATGAAACACACCCGAAGGTATTTGGTGCAGCACTACTTTTTTATCATCCAGGTACAATGTGTGCCCCGCATTAGGCCCGCCCTGGAAACGGGCAACCACATCATAATCTTTAGCAAAATAGTCAACAATTTTTCCTTTTCCTTCATCGCCCCATTGCAGGCCAAGTATTACATCTACCATAGTTTGTTTTTATCGGCCGCAAAAATACGTTGTCAGCAACGAAGCCACCGAATATTTCCGGTGGCTTCGCCAGTTTTTTATTCCCAATTAATGATGATTTATTAACGAAGATTGATTTTGTTGGGATTTAGAATGAGTTTGTTTTAATTATTTTTTATACCAGCAGCATATTTTACAAACGTATTTGTTGTTTTTGTTATGGTGTTTGTGAATACCGCCATCTTTTTTATGATTCCAGCGGCGGTATTTCATGGCATCGTCTGTTGTGTCACACTCTTTTACGTCCCGTTTTCATGGCATCAGTTTGACGGTTATAATCCATTTTCTTCAAGTAATTCGAATAGCTTCTTTAATTGTTTGAAACAGTAAAATCAACAATTTATTATCAGCCTAAACCAACATCTTCCGTATCATATCTTTCCACTGATTCAATACCGGGCAGATCTTTCAGGCTTTGCACAAGTGTTTCCAGCTCTTCCTTATCATGAACATACAACTTAATATTTCCACGAAACAGGCCTTCTTTGGCTTCAATTGTCAACGCAGCTATATTGATCTTCAGATCGCCGGAAATAAGACTGGTAATTTTATTCACAACGCCAACATCATCCATGCCTACGATCTTCAAACCGGTGAGGAAGGAAATCTCTTTATTCTTTGCCCATTTTGTTTTTACTACTCTGTGTCCGTAATTGGCCAAAAGTTTAGCAGCATTAGGACAGTTAATGCGATGGATCGTTAATCCTTTGCCGGTAGTGATAAAGCCAAATACGTCATCGCCGGGTATAGGCTTACAGCAATTAGCCAAATTATAAACAATCCTGTCACTGCTTTCACCAAAAATGATAAGCTCTGTATCTTTTTTACCCAGTGTTTGCTGATGGGGAATAATGTCCTGTTTGAACTCCTGCAATGTTTTTACCGGTCTCGGCGCTTCTATTTTATCACCCGTTACTTTAAATTCTTTGATCTCCTTCAGGTCAATATTTTTAACGGCTACCTGGTAAAAAAGATCGAGATGCGAAGTGAGTTTGTACCATTGTACCAGTTCATCAATATTATGTTGGTTAAAAGCTGCCCCAATTGATTCCAGTTTTCGCTGCACTGTGTATTTACCTTCATCAGCCACTTTCTTTTTTTCTTCTTTCAGTGCATCTTTTATCCGGCTTTTGGCTTTGGCGGTTACAACAAAACCAAGCCAATCTTCTGATGGTTTTTGTTTGTTACTGGTGATGATCTCGATCTGGTCGCCGCTGCGCAGCTTATGGCTGATGGGCACCAGTTTGTGATTCACTTTGGCGCCGATAGTACGGACGCCAATAGCACTATGAATAGAAAAAGCAAAATCAAGCGCAGTAGAACCAACGGGCAACATTTTTACATCGCCTTTGGGTGTATAAACGTAGATCTCTTCAGCAAGAAAACTGGTTTTAAAGTCCTGGAGAAAATCAATACTGTCTGTTTCCTGCGAAGTGATCATCTCTCTTATCTGCTGAAACCATTTGTCAAAACGGCTTTCATCGCCAGCACCTTCTTTGTACTTCCAGTGTGCAGCCAAACCCTTTTCAGCAATTTCATTCATCCGTTTGGTGCGTATCTGTACTTCCACCCATTTACCCTGTGGACCCATTACTGTTGTATGCAGCGCTTCATACCCATTTGATTTGGGATTGCTCAACCAGTCTCTCAACCTTTCCGGTGAAGGTGTATATTCATCAGTGATCATTGAATATACTTTCCAGCAATCTTCTTTTTCACGTTCAGCAGGAGAATCAAGAATGACACGAATGGCGAAAAGATCATACACTTCTTCAAAATCCACGGCCTTTTTCTTCATTTTATTGGAAATAGAATGAATGCTTTTGGGCCTTCCGTAAATCTCGAATTGAAAATTGCCTTTCTCCAGCTTTTCCTTCAGTGGCCTGATAAATTCATTGATATATTTAGAACGTTCCCGTTTTGTTTCTGCAAGTTTCTGGGCAATATCTTTATATATCTCCGGCTCCATATATTTCATAGCCAGGTCTTCCATCTCGGTTTTGATATTGTACAAACCCATGCGATGGGCCAATGGAGCATATACATAAACGGTTTCCGACGAAATCTTCAATTGTTTTTCCCGCTTCATACTTTCCAGCGTACGCATATTATGAAGCCGGTCGGCCAGCTTGATCAGTATCACACGGGGGTCGTCCGTAAGCGTCATCAATATCTTCTTGAAATTTTCCGCCTGTTGCGAACCGTTTATATCAATTACGTTGGAGATTTTGGTAAGTCCATCAACGATACGGGCTATTTCCTGCCCAAATTCCCTTTCTACATCTTCCAGTGAAATATCGGTGTCTTCCACAGTGTCATGCAATAAAGAGCAGATGGTAGAACGAATGCCCAGCCCGATCTCTTCCACACAAATTTTTGCCACGGCGAGGGGATGCAAAATGTAGGGTTCGCCACTTTTGCGGCGCATTGTTTTATGAGCATCAACGGCCATTTCAAATGAGGTACGCAACAGTTCTTTGTCGCCTGGTTTGATCTTAACTTTCAATGATCGCATCAGGGAACGGTATTCCCGCAGGATCAGCTTTCGCTCCTGCTCCTCGTTGAGATTATATTTTGGTGTTTTTGCAACAGTTTCCATTCACAAACTCCTTTCAAAACGAATTTACTGAATTACAGGCAGTAGGGTATTTGCCAAACTTATAAAAATTCTTTACAAGCTCATAATAGTACAGTATTTGTG
>Ga0187893_10007753_pt1 | contig 17354 bp, 11 predicted proteins | sample MA1701074metaG_FD_139574 | JGI IMG/M metagenome (GOLD analysis project Ga0187893, IMG submission 139574) | White microbial mat communities from a basaltic lava cave in the Kipuka Kanohina Cave System on the Island of Hawaii, USA - MA170107-4 metaG ... | reverse complement strand
TCGATGGCGTTGAGCACCTCGGGGCGCTCGTTGAATTTCTTGCAAAAGTCGGCGCCGATTTTCTGGTGACTGCCCTCGACCTCGTGGTCGATGGCCTTGCCGATGTCGTGGAGGAGCCCGCAGCGGCGGGCGAGGCGGCCGTCCAAGCCGAGCTCGTCGGCGATGGTCTGACAAAGGTAGGCCACTTCGATGCTGTGTCGGAGGACGTTTTGGCCGTAACTCGTGCGGAACTTCAATCGACCCAGAAGCTCCATCTGTTTGCGGTGCAGTCCGCCGACGTTGCTCTCCAGACCGGCCTTCTTGCCGGCTTCGAAAACTTCCTCGTCAACCTCCTTCTGCACCTGGGCGACTAGCTCCTCGATGCGTCCCGGATGGATGCGGCCGTCCTGAATCAGTCTTTCCAGCGAGCGCCGGGCCACCTCCCGCCGGACGGGATCGAAAGCGCTAACCACCACGACGCCGGGAGTGTCGTCGACGATGACGTCGACTCCGGTCGCTTTTTCGAAGGCGCGAATGTTGCGCCCCTCGCGTCCGATGACGCGGCCCTTCATTTCGTCCGAGGGTATGTCGACCGTGGACACGGTGCTTTCGGCGGTGTGCTCACCGGCGTAGCGCTGGATGGCGGTCAAAACGATTTCCCGCGATCGGTGGAAGGCTTCTTCCTTGGCGAGCGAGGTCTGCTCCTCAATCAAGGCAGCTGATTCCTGTTCGACATCCGACTTCAATTCGTGCAGGAGGATTCGTTTGGCTTCATCGGCGGTGACGCCGCTGACTTTGTGAAGCTGTTCGCGCCTTTGGACCAGCAGGGCGGCGGCAGCCTCTTCCTGCTGGGTCACGGCTTCGGTGCGATCAGCCAGTTTCTTGCCCGCTTGTTCGAGGTTCTTTTCCTTCGTAACCAGCGTGTCGAGCTTGGCTTCCAGCCCGTCCTCCCGCTTGGCGAGGCGTTTTTCCGTTTCTTTAAGTTCGGCCCGGAGGGCGTCGCCCTCCTTCTTGAGCTGCTCCTGACCCTTGAGAAGCTCGGCCTTGGCCTCGACTTCCCCGCTCTTGCGGATCACATCGGACTCTGCCTTCGCTTCATTCAGAATCCGGTCAGCCTCGTGACGGGCGGTGTCGATCCTGGCGCGGTCGCGCCAGCGGGTAAGCAGGTAACCGGCCAAAAGGGCGACGATCGCCCCCATAGCCCCCGCCGCCGCCAGCTTGATCGCCGACGTACCGGAATCAGCCTGCCCCAACAGGCCGGCAAGCAATACGAAATTCATGGAAACCGTTCCTGTCGGTGTACGTCGAGGGACCGCCAGGGCAATGGGGTAGTGGTGGGGAAGGGCTGGTTTGAGGCGTCATCCGCCGTGTTACCGGATCGCCGAAGCCGCCCGCGAAAAGGTCCGAAGGGGTATTAGGACGTTAAGGAATCCACGAAGACAAACGGCACGTCCGAACGCCCCTTGGAGTCGGAACCCACGCGAATCGCCGTCCACGCGACGTCGAAAAGCGCTCGCGGGGTCGAATGGACCCGTGGAACGCCTCGCAAACTGAAATCAGTTGCACAATTTCGCATGAACCACGCCATCGAGACCAGGAAGAGGAGGATGATCGCTTCGCCGCGCCCGATTCAAGAATCGAGCGACCCCGGCCCGTCACCGCCCGAAAGGTCGCTTGCTTTCAAGCGACCTCATCCGCCGACCCCAGCCCAAACCGCACTTTGGCCGACGAAGATGCCCGACGTATCTCCTCGTTTCAAGTCGGACATCGGATTTCTTGCCGATGTTCGATCAATTTGTTGTCAATAAAGCGACAATTGAATCGCTCTCGCGCGCCGCCGCGCTCCACTCATGTTAGGGATGGTCCAACCGTTGTCAACCTCCGGTCTTCCCAAAACTTGTGGGAGCAGTCGGGGTTATGGAAAAGGATCTTGAGGGTCTATTCGGGAGAAAAGGACAAACGGTAAAGGTCGCCTTCTCTGCGCCAAACACCCAACGGGGGGGCTGCGCGGGGGGCGGATCGGCGGGTCGGAACGAGGACGATGGACCGACCGGCCTGGGCGGCGGCGAGAATCGCCTCAGTCTCGGTGTCGCGGATGAGCTCAACTTTGGAAAAACCGCCGCAAAGCAGGCGATATCGAATGGCGAATTCGGGACTGCGATCCTCCACCACAATGAGTCCGGCGTCGCCGGCAAGGCGGAGGGCTTCGGCGCTCATGACCTCGGCGGAACGCTCGGCACGCGACCAGGGCGTAAGTAGGTAAATGTAGTCGTCGCGATAGGGGCGATTGGAGGCAACGGCTTGAAGCACGCCGGCGCGCCGGGCAATGGCTGGGGCAAGGGCGTAGAAAACCGGCGTAGCGGCAAGGAGCGCCACGGTGAGAGAAAAGAAACGTCCGTCGGGCCGCCGAATGTCGCGATTGGTGAGCGCCGCGAACCCCAAGCCCGAGAACAGCGAAACGTAGAGGTACGTCGGAAGGAAGAACATGTATTGATCGACGACGGGGTATCGAACGACGAACAGGAAGTGCAGGGTCAAACCCAGAAGAAGTCCACGCCGGGCAAGCGGCGGCAGCGATTTTCGATCGCCGCTCACGATTCCTCTCGCGGAATGAAGGAGGGTCAGATTCGGAAAATTCAAGAGCATGAACCCGGCGCAGAGCAGCAGGCCGTAGACGGTGATCGACGTATTCAGGACTTCATCGCGGTAGCCGAAACCGAACAAGGCCGATTGCATCGTGCCCGCAAGATCGCGGCTGCGAAGGCATTGGCCGATCACCAAACCGGTATAGGGAATCGACGCGGAAAGCCAGAAGAAAGCGCATACAAAGAGTGTGATGGGGCGATTCTTCATGGAAGCCGTGCCCGAAATGGCCGCGTAGAGCAAGACAGGAGTGGTCAAGAGGGCGAAGTTGTGATTGGCGAGTCCCAGGCCGTTGAAAAACGCCATGAGCCAAAGGAACTCGGGACGCCGCGAGCGTGCGAAGGCGATCAGGCACCAGCACTCAGCGGATAGGATGGCGACGACGAGGGTGTAGGTTTCGGCGCGCGTGGCCATTTGCCAATGGGAGTGGCAAAGTCCCACGGACAAGGCGGCGATCCAGGCGGGCGAGGTCCGCCTCGCGACGGTGAATACGCAACCGAAGACGTTGGCGACGGCGACCGCGGCAAAAAGGGCACTTACGAGTGTGACGGCGAAGGCGGGCTCGAATGCGCTCAAGGCTGCCGCGAATCGACCGAACCAGTGATGCAAGGGATGGCTGAGGGCGAGTCCGAGGGAGTTGACGGGTTCGTGCGTGACCACGCGAAGGATGTGCAGGCCGGAATCCTGCCACTGTGGACCGCGGCTGGCGGTGAAGGAATAAGCAACAAGCGCCAACAAAAAGAGAAGGCCCCAATTCCGCAAGAGGATGCCGCGCTGGTCGATGGTGAAGAGTTGATGGCGGAGCGGCGCCGTTCGCATGGGCAGATTATTGACGTTGGGCCGCGGGGCAACAAGGCAAAGAGGAAACAGGCAGGAAAGGCCCCGGAAAAGTGTTTCACGTGAAACAAATCTCGCGGTTCCAATTGCCTAACAAAAGGCGTACTTGAGGCTTGCGACGTTGAATGAAACATGGCTGAAACCGGTAGCCCTAATTAAAGTCACAGAGTCTACCTATATTAACATTTGTAGCTTGCTTCCGTGGGAATGGAAAAAGAAAATTATTGCCTGAATGTGGTTTGGGGTGTTACAATAGGTGGAAGTCTGTCCGGTTGGCGGATGATTGGCAAACACGGCATCTGGGCCGGGTGCAGTGAAAGTGTCGCCGACAACTATCTAGTTGCTTTTCGCGGAGCGGGTTCCCGGGGAATTCGACTGCCGCACGTTGAAGTATTTGGCTTGGCGGTGGTGGGTGATGAGGGCGGTGGTGGTTTGCTCGGGTTCGAGCTGGAATTCCTCGCTTAGGGTCACGTCGATCCGCGCGGGCTGGAGGAGGGGCCAGAGCTTGACTTGGTCCTCGAGCCGGGGGCAGGCGGGGTAGCCGAAGCTGTAGCGAGAACCCTGGTAATGCTGTTTGAAGACTAGCTGTTTTTCACGGGCGTCGTTATCGGCGATGCCCCATTCCACGCGGATTTGCTTGTGGATGTACTCGGCGAGGGATTCAGCCATTTCGACGCCCAGACCATGTAGGCGCAGGTAGTCCTGATAGCGGTCCTCGGCGAACCATTGTCGGGCGACCTCGCTGACACGCTTGCCGGCGGTGACGACGCTGAAGGCGGCGACGTCGAACACGCCGCTGGAGACCGGCTTGAAGAAGTCGCTGAGGCACCAGTAGGGCGGCTTTCCCATGCGGGGAAATTCGAAGACGGCGAGCTGGCGGTCGCGGTCATCGGGATCGAAGATGATAAGGGAGTCGCCGTCGGACTGCGCGGGCCAGAAGCCGTAGACGGCCTGTAGGCGCAGGATGCTTTCGCGTTCGCAGACTTCAAGCAACTGACGAAGAAGCGGGCGCACTTCGTCGTTGACATACCGGTCGAATTCCTCGGGGGATCGGCGATTTTTGCGGTAGCCCCATTGGACTTGGAAGAGCATGTTTTCGTTGAGGTAAGCGAGGGCGGCCCTGGGGTCGATGCGCTCGACGACACGGCGACCCCAGAAGGGGGGATGCGGAACCGCCTCGTCGCGTGAGATGTTCGATTGGGGCGGACTGTAGCCGAAGCGCTGCACGGCTTCATCGTGAAGATCAGCAACCGTAGAGCGTTGCGTCTCATCGGGAATCCTTGAGTCTTGTGAAACCGCCTGAGTCGCGCGGGCTAGAGCCCGCGGCTGGTCGGAGAGTGATGCTGCCGTTCCGCGTTCTGACCGGGTATTTACGATCTGGTTCATCAAGTGCAATCCGGCGAAGGCGTCCTTGGCGTAATGAAGGGCTCCCTTGTATTCGGGCCGCAGGTCCTGCTCGACGTATTTTCGCGTGAGGGCCGCCCCGCCGAGGATGACCGGAGGATCGATTCCGCGTTCATTGAGCACGGCAAGGTTTTCCCGCATCACGACGGTGGACTTGACCAGAAGACCGGACATCCCGATCGCGTCGGCCCGGTGCTGCTCGAAGGCATCGATGATGGCGACGATGGGTTGTTTGATGCCCAGGTTGTAGACCGTGTACCCATTGTTGGTAAGGATGATATCAACGAGATTTTTTCCGATGTCGTGGACGTCGCCGCGAACGGTGGCGAGGACGATGGATCCCTTTCCGCCCTGGGCGTTTTTTTCCATGAAGGGTTCGAGGTGTTTGACGGCGGCTTTCATGGATTCGGCGGATTGGAGGACGAAGGGAAGCTGCATCTGCCCCGCGCCGAAAAGATCGCCAACAGTTTTCATGCCATCCAAGAGGATGTCGTTAACGATATCAAGCGGGCGGTAGGTGAGCATGGCTTCGTCGAGGTCTTCCTCCAGCCCCGCGCGCTCGCCGTTGATGACTCGAAGCTTGAGGCGATCCTCAATTGATTTGGGCGTCTCTTCCGCCTGCGGGTCTAGTGTTTCCACGGATTCGAATGCTTTCAGCAGCGACATGAGGGGATCGTACCCTTCGCGGCGGCGATCGAAGATGAGGTCCTCGGCGATGCGGCGATGTTCCTCGTCGATCCTGTATAGCGGGATGATGCCGCTGACGTGGAGGATGGCGGCGTCGAGACCTCGTTCGCGGGCGTGATGGAGGAAGACGCTGTTGAGCACGCGGCGGGCGGGGGGTTTGAGTCCGAAGCTGATGTTGCTGAGACCGAGGAGCGTGTGAACGCCGGGGCACGCGGTCTTGATGTCAGAAATCGCGTCGAGTGTTTCCAAGCCGAGCCGCCGATCGTCTTCGTTGCCGGTGGCGATGGTGAAGGTCAGCGGATCGAATATGAGATCGGAAGGTCGGATTCCGTGGCGACGCGTGGCGAGATCGAAGATGCGCCGGGCCACATCGACTTTTCGTTCGCGCGTTTTGGCCATGCCCTGCTCGTCGATGGTGAGGGCGATGACGGCGGCGCCGAATCGCCTGGCCAGGCGGCAGACGCGGTCGAGGCGGTCCTCGCCGTCCTCGAGATTGATGGAGTTGATGACGCACTTCCCGCCCGCGAATTTCAACGCGGCTTCGATCACCGGGACTTCGGTGCTGTCGATGACGAGAGGCGCGGTGACGTCGGTGGCGAGGCGTTTGAGGAGCGTGGTCATGTCGGCGGATTCATCGCGGCCCACGTATGCGGTGCATACGTCGAGCAGGTGACTTCCGTGACGGACCTGCTCGCGGGCCATCTGCACCATGCCATCGACGTCGCCGGCGGCGAGCAATTCCCGGAACTTCTTTGAACCGTTGGCGTTGGTTCGTTCACCGATGGCGAGCACGGCACCTTCCTGGCGCAAGGCGACGGCTTGATAAAGGCTGGCGACCATCGGTTCGGTCTTTACTCGCCGCACTGCGGGTCGTCTCGATCCGAAGGCGTCCACCACCGCGGCGAGATGCTCGGGCGTCGTGCCGCAGCATCCTCCGACGATGTTTACGTTGTCCGTTTCGACGAATTCCTTCAGCCAGCGGGTAAGTTCCCGGGGTGTCAGCGTGTAATGCGGTTTTCCGTTGACCAGTTGGGGCAATCCGGCATTGGGCTGGACGATCAGCAGTCGATCGCAATGCCCGCCGAGGAAGCGGACATGCTCGCTCATTTCCTGCGGACCCGTTGCGCAATTCAGACCGATTCCGACAACATGATTGTAGGCTTCGATGGCGGCGACGGCGGCGGTCAGTTCGGTGCCCAGAAGCATGGTTCCGGTGGTTTCCATGGTGACGGTGCAGAGCAGAGGAACCTGCCGACCGACCGCGGACATAGCGTCCAACGCGGCGACGATCGCGGACTTGGCTTGAAGCAAATCCTGGCAGGTTTCGGCTAATATTACATCGACGCCGCCTTCCAGGAGACCCCGTGCCTGCTCAGTGTAACTGTCAACGAGTTCCTCCCATGTGGATTGCCCGAGGGAAGGCAACCGCGTGCCGGGCCCCATCGAACCGACCACGAATCGGGGGCGGTTGGGTCGTTGGAATTCGTCGCAGGCTTGCCGCGCAATCTGTGCCGCGCTGCGGTTCATTTCCGTAGATTTTTGCGCGATGCCGAACTCGCCGAGAACGACCTTGTTGGCCCCGAAGGTGTTGGTGCTGACGGCGTCGCAACCCACGGAGAGAAAGGCGCGGTGAATGTCGAGGACGACGTCGGGGCGAGTCAGCGTGACCACATCGACGCAGTTTTCGTGGCCGTCGTAGTCGGACAGGGAGAGCTCACGGCGGTGGATGCTTGTGCCCATCGCCCCGTCAAAGACGAGAACACGCTCCCGGACTTCGTCAAGAAACCTCGATTCACCGGGGGCTAAGGTCGAGAACATGTTCGGATCGCCATTCAAACTCCTATTATATCGGCCTGCGGCCTGGCGTCATTGCGGTGACTTCAGCCGTGCGAATGGTAAGACGCGGCTGTGCAGCGACTGGGGGTGCAAAAAACGGCGTGATTTGTACGTGCCCTTGGGCTAACATCGCCGGCGCGAGACCGTCCCATCTATCAGCCCAAGGGTGGGGTACAAGGAACCTTCCCGGGCGGGCTTGGTTCGATATGCGGGTAAAAACCAAGGAAGAGCACATGGATACAACACTACCGCTGCCCCCCAACCCGCGGTCCAAATGGCGGAAAGTGCTGGTGGGGCTTGGACTCTTCGCATTGACCGCCTGGGGGCTGGTCGCCCTCTTCGGGCATCTAGGGACAATCAAATGGGAACGATACGCGGCGGAGCTTCGGGCGAGGGGCGAGCCGCTGACGTTCGTGGAGATTCAAGCCCGGCGGGAGGTCGTTTTGCCGGAAAGAAACGGGGCGCTGGTTATCGAGGACCTTCTTCGCAAGGGCGTGAAAATTCAGGATTCCGGAGTCGATCCGCATATCCTTGTCTTCGGCGGAACGTCGAGCCATTTCGACTTGTTCTTCGGCGTGCCCAAGTACACGATTGAACCGTCGAGGGAATTTCGCGACCGACACCGGGCGAACCTGGAGGCGCTGGCTGCGCTGCGGGACAAGCCGACCGGTCGATTCGAATTTCAAGTCGACGAGAACCCGCTCAAGACCCTGTTGCCTCATTTAGCGCCGCTTCGGGGATTGTCCAAACTGTTGACGCTGGACGGAACGTTGAAGCTGGCCGACGGAGACGTGAACGGGGCGATCGACAATCTGCCGTTGCATTGGAATCTTTCGGCGACGCTGGGTGACGAGCCGACCCTTATCAGCCAACTGGTCAGGATCGCCATTGAAGCACAGGCGCTTGGGGCGATGGAGAGCATTCTTCGGACAGCGGTAGTGACTGACGAACAAGTGACGCAAATGGCGGGCTTCCTCCCCGCGGCCCCGGCGGATCAATCGTTTCGATTCGGCCTCTGGGGCGAGCGGGCGTTTTTCGTCGAAAGCTGCGAGTTGATGGAGGAAGGGCAGTTGTCTTCCGCGGCGGTGATGACGGCGGCGACGGAGGATCCGATGGCCAAACCGGTTCTGGGGCTGCCTCGTTTCGTGCTGCGGTCCAATCAACTCCGGGGGACGAAAATGTACGCGCGTCTCATCGACGCTCTGAAAACGACGGGCAACGTGTTGAAAACAGCAGAAACGCTCGAGAACGAAACGGAGAATCTGGGTTTCACGCAGGTCGTCGTCCGGGCGATGTTCCCGAACTTTTCACGGGCGATGGTCATCCATTTGGGGCGGACGGCGTTTCGCGACTGTGCCCGGACGGCGCTTGCGGCGGAGCGGTTCCGCCTGGCGACGGGCGATTTCCCGAAGGCGTTGGAAGAGTTGGTTCCCAAGTTCCTTGCGGCTGTGCCCGCCGACCCCTTTGATGGGAAGCCCCTGCGCTACAAGGCCGGCGAGCACGGAGTCACCATTTATTCGATTGACGGCAACCTTATCGACGACGGCGGCAACGTGGACCCTCCCCGCGGACGAAAGGAACAGGACCGCGACACGGGTTTCCGGTTGTTCCATTCCGCCCGGCGCGTCGTTCGCTTGACCGACGAAACGCCGCCGACGGATTGAATCGCCCATTCGGAAACGCTTAGCCGCGCGGGACCCTTCGAACCGGCTGGCGGAAAACGGTTTTCAACTTTTCCGGCGCGACTCTACCGGGGTCGTTCAAGTAGACCTCGTGATGAAAACCGTTGGGCGCCAGACCGTGTTCCGGTAGAAAGTTCTTGTGCAGTCTTTGCAAAGTCGGACGCGCATCGCCGGGAGGGCCGACGTGCATGAATTGCACGCTTTTCCCTTCTTTGTACCTTTCAAGCCTCAGGTTGCCGGGCGCATCGCCCAGTTCCTTTGCCGCCGTCGCGACTGCCTTCTTGAACTCATGCGCGCCGCAGACCCAATCCGGCAGCACAATCATCATCCGCCATTTCAATTTGTCCTTTTTGCCCGAGATGAAATCCTCGACGTCGTCGGCCCACCAGAGCCCTTCGAGAGGTGCCTCCACAAACGACTTGCCCATTCGTTCCCTAGCAATGCGCTTGATCGGGTACACGGCGGCAAAGAGCCACTTGATGGCGTGAGCGTGAGCCTTGCCGCCGGGCCCGCCTTTGCCGTCAATCACGGCGTACCGCAAGGCGGGCACGTTCACAATGACGAATTCGTCCGTCGGAGGAAGATACAGTTCCTTGAGACGAGACATGAATTCCTTCTCTTTCATCGAATTCTCCTTAGTCGAGCCACGGTTTGCCGGACATGTAGTCCAGGTTCCGCTTCACCCATTCGCTCTCCACCCGTAATTGCCCGATTGAAAACTCAAAAAGCGCTTCCACGTGATCGGGAAGCGGTTGTTGGGCGATTTGAATCTCCTTGAGGCGCGTTTGTTCCTTTTCGAGAGCCTCGAGGCGGGCACGCAGGGCTTGCAGCGCTTGATTGCGGTTCAGCACCGGCCAATGCATCATGCCCAGGAAAACGGAGGAATGGGCTGGACGGATTTCGCGCAGCGCCGCGACGGTCCGGGTCACCAGCGTCCGGCGACCCGCCGGAGTCACGGAATAGACTTTTCTCGCCTTGGACCGCCATTTGACGCCCACCGCCTTTTTCGCCGCGACCAGCTTCATCTCTTCGAGGCGCCCGAGGACGAAGTAGATCGAGGAGAAGCTGATCTGCGTCCATCGGCGCATGCCTCGTTCCTCGATCACCTGGTCGAGCTGGTACCCGTGTCGAGGCATCTCCGCGACCAGGCCCAGCACCAAGAATTCGGCATCGGTCAGAATCCCTGCGGACATATTCTAGTACTAGAATACATATCGAACCTGACCTTGTCAACTCCTCAAGTCGAGGTCGTCATGGCGGACTTTGCCGGGCCAGCCGTCGAGGCAAGCACCGGCCGATGGCTCCAAACGCCCGATGAGGTCGTGCGGCACCTCGCGTCTTGGGGCGCCTTATCGAATCGGAATCAATCAAGGCGGGCCGCCCGTGAAATCCGGGACCAGGGGCTTACCGCGGCGGAAAGATGTTTAGCGGGGTGGTCGAAACTGAGCAAAGCACGACTAAACGATCACTCCCGCGGGATGCAGGCGCGGTCGGGGACGACCTCACAGGCATGGGGGCAGCCGAAACCGGTGTCGGCGCTGCTCGGCACGCCGCCGCATAAAAAGTAGTCAAATTCGAGCTGCACGCGCAAGTCCTGTCTGTTGATGGTGATGACGCAGTCCTGCGTGTCCAGGTCGGGATTGTCGACAAGATTGTCCGACAAGCACGCACCGCCCCATCGAATGAACCGGGCATAATCGTTGGACCCAGGGAAGTCCCGTGCATCGAAGTATTGATACGCGATAGTCGTACCTGTTTTTCCGTAGACAAAATGCACGGGGGCCAGAGTGGTAGTGGCGGCGCCAAACGTGCTGTGTTCACCGCGGGCCGGGGGGACGAAGGACGGTAGACCGAAGATTTCCGGTGAATCGCCCGTCAGGTCAGCCGCCAGTGAAGCGGGCCAGCCGATCAATTCCCAGGTGATCGAGTTCATCTGGCGATACACGACGGTCACGCTCTTGTCACCATCCATATTCACGGCGCAGGCATGGTCTTCGGGACGAGTGTCGCAATCGCCGTTGATGTCGTGCAGTTCGACCGCGGTGCTGGGGACGATTTGCTGTTCGGGAACGGCAGGGGTGCTAAGCACGCCTCCGCCGCCGATAGACTCCAAACCGAACAGGGTGACCGTTTTTCCGGGTTCTACCTGGACCGTACACGTCGTCTCGGATGCCTCGAGCGTTACACAATCCCTTCTTCCTCCGGAGATCAGTGAAACGTCGCCGGTGCTGGCGCGGATCACGTCGTCAATGAAGTAACTGACCGTCATTTGGCTTTCATTGCCTGCCAGGCCCTGAATATTGATTTCGAGAGTGTAAGTCCCGCCGGCATCGCCATCGCCGTCGTCACCATTTTCGTCGATGACACCGCCGCCGTCGCCGACGGGAACCGCCGCGGGACAGCCGGCGATGAAGCAGGAAGCGATCACAACGCACGCATGCCACCATGGACTTCGCATTTGTCGGCCCTCAAAATCGTGGAAAGAACAACTCGTTTCAAGTGATTTTAACAGGCAGCGGATTTTCAGTCGAGTGTCCCGCCTCAAGGACGGTCAAATCAGGCGGGCGGCCATTTTCTGAAACCAACCACCTCCCTCAACAACCATGGATCGGTACCCGTCCGGTTCGACAATCAGGGTGCCGGAGATTATTCTTGTCGAATGGAATCGCAAGCCGCGGCGCCGCTGAAATCCGGATTTCACCCTGTTCCAACTGAAGTGATCGACTTTCTTTTGGCGAGGGAGAGACCGATTGTGATTTCGCACGTGGTTCCCGACGCCGACGCCCTGGGTTCCATGTTGGGACTGACGGGCGCGCTGATCGGAAGAGGCGTAGCGGCGAAGGTTTCCCTGCCGGCGGGGTCGCTTTCGCAGCGTCTAGCTTTTCTAGGGGATTGGGCCAAACCGCCGGTGGCAAGCGCGGCCGATTTCGCCCGTGCGGACGGTTTCATCGTCGTTGACACGGCGAAAAATGACCGTTGCAACGTCGGACCGGATTTGAAAGCGACGGATTGGTCCGCGGGCCGGCCTCTGCTGAACATCGATCACCACGCCACCAACACGCAGTTCGGAACCGTCAACTGGATCGTCGGTACCGCGGGCAGCACGACCGAGCTGGTCCACGCGATTCTGCGGGCGGGAAGTTGGACCATCACGCCCGTAATGGCCTCCCTGCTCTACGCGGGGATTCAGACGGACACGCTCGGATTCTCCCTTCCGACGACGACGCCCTCCGCGCTTCGCGCGGCGGCGGATCTTGTGGCTTGCGGCGCCGACGTGGGTGAACTCGGCGAGCGCCTCTGCCGAAGCCAGCGCAAGAGCGAATTCGACCTGCTTCGGATCATCTATGCCAACACGCGGCTCGCGGGCGAGGGCGACATCGCTTACAGCTCGGCGAGCTTCGATGAGATTCACGGGGCGGGCTGCACCGCGGCGGATATCGACGATCAAATCAACGTTCCGCGTTCGCTCGACGGTGTTCGCCTGGCGCTGCTCTTCACTGAAGGCCGCAAGGGAAAGACGCGGATCAATTTTCGAAGCTCCGGCAAGGTCACGGTGCTGGAGCTGGCGGCCCAATTCGACGGCGGCGGTCACGCCCAGGCAGCGGGAGCGATCCTCGACTGCGGCCTGGATTGCGCCATTGAGAAGGTGATCCCGGCAGCGGTGGAATTCATGAAGCGATTTCGCCAATAAGAAAGAACGCGGCCCGGCGCGGGTAAGACCTCTTCATTTTAGCCGGAGCGCATCATCGGTTACCATACCGTTCGTCGGACAGGTGCACTCGGTATGCCCGAATTCAATGCCAATCTCTGGGCACCCTGGCGGATGGAGTACATCCGTTCGCTCGGTCCGGAATTGACCGACGAGGGCTGCTTCCTTTGCGGCTATTGGTCGAATCCGGCGGGCGACGCCGAAAACCACGTCATCGCCCGTGCGAAATCTACGTTCCTCGTGATGAACCGGTTTCCCTACACGAACGGCCACTTGCTGGTGGCTCACGCGGCTCATAAGGGTGACTTTAACGAACTTTCGGACGGCGAACTGCTGGAGATGACGCGTATGATTCGCACGGGCGTCGATTTGCTTACCCGGACGCTCAAGCCGCAGGGGTTCAACGTGGGATACAACATCGGTCGATGCGCGGGGGCGGGATTGCCCGGACATCTGCACGCCCACATCGTGCCGCGCTGGTCGGGGGACACGAACTTCATGGCGGTCATCGGCGAATCGCGAACGATTCCCGATTCGCTGGACGCGCTGTACCAGGAACTGGTCAAAGCGACGGAAGGCGGGCTCGCCGGGCCTCGATCACCCGGAACCTGATCCCGCCATGATCCCGGCTGTTGATGTCCGAATTGAGCTCGCACCGTACGCAGTCCGGGAAGCGGAGTTGCGCGGGCGAATTCATACTGAAGTGACCGATCCGATCCGCGGACCGTTCGGCGTCGACCGACGGCGAATCATGTCGTGTACGGCTTTCCGTAGACTGGAACATAAGACGCAGGTTTTTTCGCCGTCGTTTCACGACCACTTTCGCACGCGGCTGACGCACACCCTCGAGGTTGCGGAATTGGCGAGAAGTCTTTCCAAGATGCTTCAGGCGAATGCCGCGCTCTCGGAGGCGATTTCGCTGGCCCATGATCTGGGGCACCCGCCGTTCGGTCACGCGGGAGAGGCGGCGTTGAATGAAATCCTGCGGGATTCGGGCGGATTTCATCACAACACGCATTCGCTGCGCGTCGTGGAATTCCTGGAGCACCCGTATCCGGCCTTTCGAGGACTGAATCTGACGCGGGAAGTGCTCGACGGGCTTCGCGCCCATGAAACGCGGTACGATCAACCGGGGGATGGCGCGGCGGCATCGGTCGAAGCCCGGATCGCCTCCGTCGCCGACCGCATCGCCTACAACGTGCATGATCTGGAAGACGCGATCGGGGCGGAGCTGATCGGTTCGAGTGATGTCAAGTCGCTGGCACTCTGGAGGCAGGCCGTGGATCGAGTCCGGGCGGACGACCACGTTGGAAGGAAGGACCGGGCTCCGGCGGCGGAATCATCGATTCACGCGATTCGCCGGCCGGTGCTCGATGCCGTAATCGACGAACTTTTGAATGACTTTGCCCTCGCGTCGCGACCGCGTCTATTGAAAATGGCCACGCCGGGTGACGCCGAGGTTGCCGCGGCTTTGACGCTCGCGTTTTCCGATTCGGCTGAGCGCGACCTGCGGGAATGGGAACAATTCCTCATGGAACGGGTCTATCGCCACCCGCTCGTCGCGCGGTCGGATCACGAAGGCCGGGAGAGGATTCAGCGTCTCTTTGAAGCCTATCGCCGCGAAGCGGCGCTACTTCCGCCGCGATTCGCCGCCCGGATTGACGAACACGGTTTCGACCCGGTCATTCGCGATTACATCGTGGGAATGACTGATCGGTTCTGCCTGGCGGAATGCGATCGGGTTGCGGGTTGAACAAGGCTCGAAACCCTGGATTAGGGGCCAGGACTATCCATCCAGAACGTCTTCCACATCGCCTCGGCGAACAGGCGGTTGGCCAGCTCATTGGGATGCGGGTCGTAATCATTGACCATCAACGCCGTGGGGTCGTGCCCAGCCAATGTCGGAAGCAAATCCACTACCGGCACGCCACGCGCGGTGAAAAATTCGGCCAATTGCCGATGAATGCGCCCGGCATCGAAGCGCTCTCCCCACACGCGAAGAAACGGGAGCAACGCCGCCCGCAGCGTAACGTCCCGGTCTCGGCAAAAGCGAATCAAATCGTCGAGGATTCGGGTCTGCCGATTCCAGATTTCGGGACTTGCGTATCCGTCCGCGAGCCAATCGCAATACGATCGAACCGACGGCGTCCGCCGGGCCCATAGGCGGTGGAACAAATAATCGAACAGAAACGAACTTTCAGTGTTGATGAACCGGCTCTTCGGAGGCTCGCGCGGATTCACTTCATCGCTCACCGGAAGAAGCGTGTCAATATCATTGGGAACGTAGCACAGCACCACCTCATCGACGTGATAGAACTCGATGAGGTCATGAATCGCCCGGCGCTCCTGCTCGGTGTCCCAACCGACCCAAGCCGCGTTCATGACTTCGGCTGCCTTTCCGCCCTTCTCGTCAAATCGGCGTTGGAGAATCTCGGTAAAGCGATCCTCGACGTTGTTGATCCCCCAACCGTAGGTGAAGGAATCGCCGACGAACGCGATCCGCCGCACGCTCGCGGGCTTCACCTCCGCCCATTCCTTGTCGCGAAAGTAAAGCGAGTTCAGCTTCGGATAAAGCTTGAACCACCGCTTGGAAACGAGGCTCACACCGTACGAATCGGTCTCCACGACCAGAAAGCGGAAATAGGTCTCCGCGATCACCCCCGCGGCGCCGAGGAGGCAAAGGGTCATCAGGACATTGCCCGCGACCAAGCGGAAGCGGCGCAATCGATCACGAGGAAAGAATTTGAAAAAACACCAGGTGTGCAGAATCAGCGAGGCAAGAACGACCCACCACAGAAAATAATCGAGCGGATAGCCAAACGCGCCGGACGCCCACATTCCCCTAGCCTCCGGACCTAACCGCGGATTCCCGGATTCCATTCATGGTTGATATTCGACTCTGAGTCCCGTAAAGGAATGGCCATCGGCGTGAAAGTGAGAGAATCGGCGAGGCCAATACATGCGGATGAGAGGAGTCGAACCTCCATGGGGTTGCCCCCACTGGTACCTGAAACCAGCGCGTCTGCCAATTCCGCCACATCCGCGAAGGATCGACAACGACCCCTAAAGGGCGGCAGCCGATCGGGCTTGGAAAAGCATAGCGCAGGGGCGTCGCCTGTCAACCGGGCATCGGACTTGAAACGGGCCGCATGGATCCGCCGAGGCGCCTCAGAATTGATGCGCCGGTTCCTCAATGCTCTCGTCGATGTGCTGCTGAGTGGATTGCTGCCCGTCGAAGGTAAACAATACAGGCTCGTCGTCGATCCGGGCGTTCAAGTGTACAGGCCTTTTCCATACGCGGTGAATCTGCTTGAGCGTTTCGACGGCGGTCTTGATTTCGATATCCGCGCCGGTGTGGCGGTGGGTAAGGTACAATTCGCCGCGATTTCGGTAATTGCCGTCCATCACGTAAATGTAGGGCTGGGCGTGGTTCGTCAATAGGAAAAGCATCTGCTGCTTGATCTTGTCGAAGTCGCGCTGGACCACCACCATTTTTCCCGTCGAGGGGTCGAGGCGGTAGTGATAGAGCTGCTGATCCTCCACGAACTCCGGCGTGAGGAATTCGTCGAGAAAGGTGACGTCATTGTAAAGTGCGCGAATCTGATAGATTTTTTCACGTCCGGGCGAACCTTTGCCGACGACGCGCCCCTTGGGCGCCTTGTCCTTGCCCCATTCACGGCGGCGCTGCATGTCGTCGCAGGCGTCGTACTCCGGTCCGTAGCGCCCGGTGTTCCAGCGGCGCTCGACGTCGCGAAGGAGCTCGATTCCCATCTTGTAAGGGTTAAGCCTGCCCGGCGAAGTGGCCAACGTGCCGGAATGGTGCTCACAGTAGTCGATGAGGTCGGCGTCGCAGAGGATGTAGTTGGTCATCAGGGTAGAGTGCCAGTAGCTGGCCCAGCCTTCGTTGAGAATCTTGGTCTGGCCCTGGGGGGCGAAATAATAGGCCTCCTCTCGGATGATGGAGAGAATATCAGCTTCCCAGTCCATGAGCGGGGCGTTCTGCAGCAGAAACAACAGGATGTCGCGCACGGGTTTTTCGGGGAAGCGGTGCTGGGCTTTTTCCGCCTCCGCCTCCCGATCCGCCCGGTCGCGGGCGAGGCGCGACGGCGGATTGATGTAACGGTCCATGTAGCTCTTGGCCGGATACCGCGTGACGTCTTCGCCTTTGACCTCTTCGCGCGGGGTGTGGCGCGGTTCAGGCGGTTTGTTTCGCGCGATCATCACCGAATGCGGGTCGATGAGGTTTTCCAGCGATAGAAAGGCGTCCAGCGTCCGTTCGACCCTGTCCGCGCCATGGCGTTCGACGTAGCGGCGAATTCTGGTCGCGTGATTGGCCATCTCATCCATCATCCGGCGATTGGTGCGGCTGAACCAGACGTTGTTCTTGAAAAAATCGCAGTGGGCGTAGACGTGGGCGATCACCGTCTTGTGATCCACCATCATGTTGTCATTGAGTAGATAGGCGTAACACGGATTGTTGTTGATAACCATTTCGTAGATGCGCGACAATCCGTACTTATGTTGTTTGCGCAGGCGTTCGTATTCCATGCCGAAGCGCCAATGGGGATAACGCTGGG
>Ga0187893_10007752_pt1 | contig 17360 bp, 12 predicted proteins | sample MA1701074metaG_FD_139574 | JGI IMG/M metagenome (GOLD analysis project Ga0187893, IMG submission 139574) | White microbial mat communities from a basaltic lava cave in the Kipuka Kanohina Cave System on the Island of Hawaii, USA - MA170107-4 metaG ... | reverse complement strand
GTCGCGAATTGATCGACGAGCATCAGCAGCGCGAGCCGCGACGGGTCGGCGAGGAAGAAGCCGCGCATCCCCGTCAGCATCTTCCGCTCGATGGCGGTCGCGCGCACGCGCGCGAGCCATGCCGCCACGGACTCCGACGCCAGCCGGCGCGCGATCGCCGAGTCCCAGCGTTGCTCCGCCATGTTGTACGCGTCGACGAGCGGTTGCAGCCGCTCCTGGAGCTTCTCCCAGCCGGGGATGTATCGGCTCATGCCGGCGTCGCCCGCGGCGTGGAAACCGAACCCACCGCGCAGGATCCGGACCGGCGTGCAGCCGACCGCCTTCGCCAGCTCGAGCACCCGTTCCTGCTCTTCTTCGATCAGATCGGCGCCCATCTCGGCGTGCCGCCCGTCCTCGAACTCGCGACACGTCCAGACACGGCCGCCGACTCGATCGCGCGCCTCGAAGAGGATGGGCTCGGCGCCTCGCCGCCGGAGCTCACGCGCGGCCGTCAGGCCGGCGAGGCCCGCGCCGACGACCGCCACGCGCCGGCCAGACAGGTTGCGCACCACCCATCAAGAATACAGACATCGACTCGCTGGTGATCGGGTGACGCGACCGCCCATCTCGGATATCGCTAGAAGGTCCACACGACGTTCACGAGCGGCAGCAGGTAGAGCTCGCTGGACCCGATCGGCGCAAAAAGGGCGACGTCGGCCGACAACCGGTCGCCGTAAAACCTGAGGCCGCCGCTCAGAATCCCGTCGCCTCCGCTCCAGATGTAGTTCTCCGTGACAAACTTGATTCCCTTGCGCAGGCGGCGGTCACCCCCGACCATGACGATGGCCGTGGCCGCGTTCTCTCCTTCGTGTCGCCGGTATCCGGTCCCGACCCCGACGGTCACCGACGCATCCGGCTTGCTGGTGGTCACGACGCCGTATGCGATCCCGAGCGAGCCGAGTCCCGGCGCCACGATGTGCATGACCCCAGCCGCGGCCTGGATGCGCGCGCGGTTCACGATCTGCACCTTGGGGTCAACCAGAACGGTCGCTCGTTCTCGGCCAGACCGAAGAAGAACGGCGTGCCGCCGCCGATTGAAATGCGATCGGTGATGCCGACCTGCACGAACGGCAAGTAGATCTCGTAGACGCCCACGTAGCCGTCGCCGCGTCTAAGCGCCCGCCCTGTAGGCGCGAACAGCAGCCGCGTGGCGTTGGGATCGCTCGGCTGAAATTCGCCGGCGACAACGTCCCCCTTGGCCGGCTCGATTGACACGATGGCGTCGCGGGCAATCTGGACCTCGGTGCCGCTGATTGTGCGAAACACGATGTGATCCTCGGCAGCGACTGCGACGGTCCCGAAGAGCACGGAGCCGTCGCGCAGGAGTAACCGCTGGGTGTTGGAGGGCTCCTGGGCCGCCTCCAGGTTGCCCGACACCACCAGCAGCACGACGCACGCGATGAGTACCGCTCGTCCGATCATGATCGACTCCTTAAGCGAACATCGCTCTGTAGTGCCGGTACCAGTCGCTCTCGAATCGCTCGTCAGGGTCGTACTGGCGCTTGAGCCGCAGGAACTCACGGATCTGGGGATAGCAGGCCTCGACTTGATCGCGCCGCGCCCAGCGGTGATAAGCGAGGTAGTAGCCGCCGCCGTAACGGCGCGCGTGGTCGATGAGTCGGCGGAAAGCATCCGCCGATTGAGCGACGCCGGCCGGCGTGTGCACGGTGTGCAGGTTCAGGACGATGCACGCCCACCGGTTTCGCGCCCAGGCCAGGAACGTCTCTTCGTCCCGCTCGATCAGGCGCACCGTGCCGTAGATCACGTCGACGTCGTTCCGCCGGAAGTCCTCTCGAAGGTCGTGAAGGAACGCTTCGAACGCCGCGCGGGGGACGAACACCTCGCTGATCATCTCGGTCGCGCGATCCTGACGACCCGCGTCGAGCGCGGCGTGATAGTTGTCCAAGTACTCCGCGAGTTGATGGGTGTCAGACCAGTAGATCTGCCCATCGGTCGCCAGGTAGTGACGGGCATAGCAATCGAAGGCGCGCCGCTTGTCGTCGTGCGCGAGCCGGACGAGGTCGCGCCAGCCGCGCTCCCCGAGCTCCCGCTGACCCGCGGGGATCTCCACCTCGCCCGCAACCGGCCGGTAGCACGAGCAGACGCCGGCGTGGAGGAACCCGGGCGACGTCGGGTCGATGCCGAACTGGAAATCGCCAAACTCGAACCCGTCGGCGATCCGTCGGTCGAAGCGGGCCATCAGGCCGTCGGTCCTGGGCATCGTGACCCGGCGCTCGACCTTCCGCCTCGGCCGCAGCCGCAGGGTGACGCTGGCGATCACACCGAAGAGCCCGTAGCCTCCGATCGCCAGCCGGAACAGTTCCGCGTGCTCCTGGCGGCTGCAGCGCCGGACGGAGCCCTCAGCGTCGACGAGCGTGAACGCCTCGACGTCATCCACGAATGGACCGAGCGAGAGGCCGCGGCCATGGATGTTGGCTCCGAGCGATCCGCCGATCGTCAGCCGATCCGCCCCGGTCTGCTTTTGCACGATGCCCCATTGGACGAGACGGCCCGCCTGCTGCGCGATCAAGCTGTCGATGAGCGCCGGCCACATGATGCCGGCCTCGACCGTGACCAGTCCGGCGCCCGCGTCGAACGACAGAATGTGATCCATCGCCGTCATGTCGACGAGGACGGCCGCATCGCCGAACTGCTGGCCGCCCATCGAGTGGCGGCCTCCCGCGATGGCGATCTTCGCCCGCCGCTCCCGCGCCGACAGGACGACGCGCTGCAGCTCTTCGATCGAACGCGGCCGCCGGATCGCCTCCACGGCGGTGGCGTTGAGCTGCGAGTGGACGTCGTTGACGATGGTGCGTTCGTCGGTTGCGAGCATGAGTCGACGATACGCGCCGGCACCACCTGGAGTCGTGAGCGGGGGCTGACACACGCTGAAAAACTGTGAGGAGGCTAAAGGGCTTGGGGCTTGGGGCTTGGGGCTTGGGGCTTAGGCGGCCCGTTCCGCGACCGTCGCCAATACGCGATCGAACCGGGCGTGGCCTTTGAGCGGCGCGAGCAGCGGCTCGATCCGGATCGTCCAGCCGGTGAAGTACGGCCCCTCGAGGGCGAGCAGCCGCTCGAGCGCTTCGCAGGCCTCATCGGGCGCGCCGGCGGCGACGCGCTCGAACGCTTCAGTCAGGCGGGCCTCGGTGAGGCGCCCTCCCCGACCGAGATCGGCGGCCGCGTGACGCGCTTTGTCGAGCTCGCTCGCCGCGGCCGCGCCGCTGGCGTCGCGGCCGTACGCAACCGCGAGGCCGACGTGCGACCGCGCATGCCTGGGAAACAGTTCGAGAGCGCGCCGGAAGCTCTCCGAGGCTCGGCGTGAATCGCCGAGCGCGAGCGCGGCGAACCCGAGGCCGTCGAAGGCATTCATCGCAAACTCCGGCGCGTAGAGTTGCGTGTTCGGCACCGTTTCCCGTTCGAACTCCATCGCCGCCTCGGCCGCGTCGCCGCGCGCCAGGCGGACCAGACCGAGGAGCCAGTGAAGCCCTCGCGCGGGAAACCGCTCGCGGCGGCCCGCTTGGCGGTCCTGCACGATCACGCCTTCCCGGAGCGCGTGCTCGGCGCGGTCGAGATCGCCGCGGGCGATGTGCACCATCGCGGTCTCGAAATGGCCGTACGCGAACTCCGAGTACAGGGTGAGCGCCGTGCCGAGCGCCATGAGCCGCTCAGAGCCCCACGCGGCGTGCCCGTGGCGGAAGTGGTGCGCCCAGTTGGCCGGGTCGAGGCGCACGGCGTGCCGCGCGGCCGCCAGCGCTTCGCCCGAACGTCCGGCGCTCACGAGCAGAAACGAGAGCGTGGCGTGCGCCTCCGCAAAATCGCGATCGAGCTCGATGGCGCGCTTCGCGTGATCGATGGCCGCGGCGAGCAACGCGTGATCCGGCCGGACGCGCGCGCGCGACAGCTCGTACTCGTAGAAGCGTGCGTTCGCCAGCCCGACGTGCGGCGCGGGGTACCGCGGGTCGAGCGACGCGGCGCGCGTGAAGTCGGCGACAGCCTTGCTGACGAGATCGGCATCCAGCGCTTCGAGCTTGAGCCTGCCGTCGGCGAACGCGTGCGCCGCGTCGAGGCTCGAGGTTTCGCGCGCCGATCGGATGGGCGCCGTCGTCGCGGGCGCCGCCTCCTCGACCACCGTCACCGGCGCGATGAACCGGTAGCCGCGCCGTGCGACCGTCTGGATGAAGCGGGGAGAGGCGGCGTTGTCGCCGAGCGCCTGACGCAGATCCGACACCGCCTGGGTCAGCGCGTTGTCGGTCACGACGACGTCCGGCCAGACCGCCGCAAACAGCGCCTCCTTCGTGACGAGATTGCCCGGTCGCGCGACCAGATGCAGCAGCAGCTCGACGAGCTTGGGCGACAGCGGCACCGCCGCGCCCTCGCGCATCAGGCGATAGGCGCCGGCCTCGATCTCGAAGGGCCCGAAGCGGTAGCCGATCGGGGTCGGCATGTGGGCGGCGGGATTGTATAGCGAACCGACGAGCGGGGCTAAGGCTTCGTCATGTCCACGGGGACCGAGGTCACCTCGTTGTACTTGATGGTCGCGACGACCCGGCGCTCGCCATGTTCGGGATGTCTGAGACTGAGTGTATGCGTACCGATCGGTACGCGCCTGTTCGTGAGGGGCGTGCGGCCCATCTTCGTCTCGTCGATCCAGACCTCGGCCCACGGCACTGCCGTGACGGTCAGCCGTCCGACCGGCGTGATCGTCAGCGTACGGGTCTCCCCCGGCTCGACCTCGACGGGGTGGACCTCCCGATAACCCATGGCCTTGTTGACCGCCAGAATCTCCTGCTCGCCCGGGGGCAGCATGATCGGCTCGGAGCCATTGCCGACGGGGCGGCCGTTCACGCTCAGTTCCAGCTCGATCGGCGCAAAGACCTTCACGAATCCCGAGTACAGCTCGACGTCCACAAGCGCCTCTTCGCCGCGGACGACGTTGACCGTACGCCTGACCGAGCCGATGCTGCTCTCGATCGTCACGGTGTGGGTCCCGACCGGGGTGTTCGGCAGATCCAGCGGTGTTTCGCCTTGCAGCTTGCCGTCGACAAAGACGTTCGCGCCTGGCGGCTCCGACGACACGCGAAGGCCGCCGCGGCCCGGCGTCCGCGCGCGCGACCAGGCGTACCGTTCGACCCGCGCCTTACCTTCTTCGATGGTTACCGAGCGCGAATACGTCAGACCGCGCCGGGTGAGCTTGAGCTCATGTTTTCCGGCGTCGACCGGAATGGTCAGGGGCGTCTTGCCCTTGAGCTCGCCGTCGACGAACACCTGGCTGCCCGCCGGCGTCGTCTCGACGGTCAGCATGCCGGGCTCCACGGTCACCGCCGACGACCAGCCGAACTTGAACGCAGCGAATCCGGCCACGAGGATCACGACGATGATGGCCGCGAACTTCCACATGTCGAGGCGAGGCCGCTCGGGCATGTCGATCGTCGCCGGAGATCTCGGAGGAACGTCGGACCGCGCGGTGAAACTGACGTTCCGGTCCACCTTTCGCGCGCGCGTGATGACCTCGGGCGCCGGATCCTTCAGACGGATTGGCGCGGGAGGCGCCGGCGGCGCCGCAAGCACCGGTGGGCCGGCAGCCCTCGCAGGCGGCGTCGGGAAAATTGGCACTCGCGGCGGCAGCGGGACGACGCCCGGCGGCGGGATGTCCGGCAGCGCCATCGTTGGATACGGAGGAGCAGGCGCGGGCAGCGGAGCAACACCCGGCGGCGGGATGTCAGGCAGCAGGTAGCCCGCAGGCGGCGGGGGCGGCGGCGGCGGAACGTAGGCCGGTGCCGGCGGCGGCGTTGGAGGATCCGGTTCCCGTCTCCTGAGCCTGAGCTTCTTCGGCTTCTTCTTCTTTTTCTCGTGCGGATCGGCCTGCGCCGGTTCCGGCGCTCTTGCCGGCGCGAGCGGCGCCACCGCTGCCGGCGCAGGTTCGGGCGCAACGACCGGTGGAGGCGGGGCGACCGCAATCGGCGGAGGCTCTGGCGCCGCAACCGGCGGAGGCTCCGGAGCTGCCATCGGTGGCGGCGCCGCCACAACCGGCTCAGGAGGCGGCGCAATCATCCGTGGCGCAGGCGCGACGAAGGGCTCCGGCGCGGGCGGCTCGGGATCGGGCCAATGCTGAGCGGCGGCCGCCGGGACCAGTGGTGGCGGCGGCTCGACTGCTGGCGGCGGTGGCGGTGGCGCGACGGGAAACGGCGCCGCAAGCTTCTGGACGAGCCGCTCGAGCCGCTCGAGTACGGAAGTCGGCGCAACTTCATGTACTGGGCTCTGCTGCGGCTCGAACGTCTCGATCGCCGGCGGCGGCGGCGGAGGAGCCGGCGGGGGCTCAGACGGCCGCTCGCGACGAAGGGCCTGGAACATCGGCCGCTCGATCGGAGGCTGAGGCGCCGCCGGAGCGGGGGTCGTCGGGACGATCCGCTCGAGTACCGGTTCCGGCGCGACCTCGGCCGGAACGTTGAATGACATGTCGAACGCTGTATCGAGGGACGGCGCCGCCGGGGCCGCAAGTGGCGGCGGCTCGAGCCATGAGTCAGGACGGAGGGCCTGGGACGTTGGCGGCTCCGCGGTAAAGAGCGGCTCGGGATCCGAGATTGGTGCGAATTCGGGACCGGGCGTGAAAACCGAGATCGGCTCCGGGTCGGGCTTCGCGGGGACGAGCGGATCCGGCTTCCGCGCCCATACTGAAGGCGGAGCCCCGGGCTCGGTCTCGCGCTCGCGCGGCGTGAACGGGACCCGCTCGGGGCGTCGGAGCACGGCCGGCTCGGGCACCTTAACCTCGATCGTTTTCGGCTCCGTCGTCCATATCGAGTCCACCTCGACGTCCGACTCGGTGAACACGATCGGTTCCGACTCCGGGATCACGATCGGATCTGGGTCCGGCGTAGCGAACACGATCGGATCGAGCTTCGGAAGTGGTTGCAGCGCCGGTGGAGCAGGCGGCGGCACGATCCGCATGACTGGCGGCGGAGGCGGAGCCGGAGGCGGAGGCTCCACGGCCTGCGGCGGGCGTGCGACGTCGGTCAGGAACGTCACGAGTGCGGCGCGCGACCCCGCGAGACCGCCGCCGTCGAACGTGAGCTGACCGAAGCTCGCGCACGCATGCGCCATGTTGCCGAAGCCCTGTCGGCCTTCCAGGTTGAGCGCGCGCTCCAGCCACGCGCGGAGTCCGGTCGCAAGGCGATCGCCGCCGCTGATGAGCGCGACGTCGCTGACCTCGGCGACGAGGGACGGGATCTTGTGAGGGTACTCGTCTGGATTGATCGGGCGGCCGAGCGCCATCGCGACCAGCACGAGCGCAATCTGGCGCGCGTCGGACGCCTCGTCGAACGCGGCGCCGTCGGGACCGCTGGCGATCCCGAGGTCGGTCCAGAGACGCGACGCGGAGAACCGGAGCCGGGGCAGGATCGGCGCGAAAAGATAATCGGTAACGCCGATGTCGCCGTTGGCCGAGATCACGATGCGCGACGGCGCAATCGCGCCATGAACCGTCTTCAGCGCGCCGGAGAACGACGCCATCGCGAGCAGCAGCTCGCCGGCCGTCTGGAGCGCCGCGGCGATGTCGGGAAACACGCCGCGCTCGCTTGCGGACTCGAGGAGATCCGACAGTCGCTCCCCGGCCATGTAGTCCGACACGACGACGACCTGGCCGGTCGTGCGATCCCGATCGACGTCGCGCGCGCGAGGAAACCTCGGATCGGTGAGCTTCGACACCCGATCGATCTGCGCGCCGAGCACCGCCTCGAGCGCGGCAAGCTCGGGGCGAACCCGGAGCCGCTCGCGGACCTCTCCAAGGGGCCGGTCGAACGTGAGCACACGCTCGCCAAGCCCGTCCCGGAAGCCCGACGACGACACGAATGTACGGATCTCAGCCTTTGCCGCCACGTGAACCGTGACAAGTCTGCAACCGTCGGACCAGAGCGGATTTCGGCGCTTCGGCCGTGTACCGCACGAGGCCGCTCCCCGAGTGTCACAACACGAAGCCGTGACTTTCAGTTCTGTAAGTGAATTACGATCCGCGCGATGGCGTCGCCTTCGACGATGCCGTCGACGACCTTCATCCCGCGGACAACCCTTGCAAACACCGTGTAGCGGTGATCGAGGCGTGGATTGTCCACGAGGTTGATGAAGATCTGCGCGTCACCGGTGTCGTGGCCGCGCGTCGAGATACCGAGCGTGCCGCGATCGTGGGACGCGAGGCCGACTTCGTCGCGCATGTAGGGATCGTGCCCCGCGTACTCGTTCGCGCCGGGACTGCCGCCCTGAATGACGAAGGTCGGCTCGACGCGATGGAACGTCAGGCCGTCATAGACGCCGCGCCGCGCGAGACGCACGAAGCGCGCGACCGTCGCCGGCGCTTCGTCGGGCATCAACGTCAGCTCGAACGACCCGCCGGACGCCATCCTCACTGTGGCACGGTGCGGCCGAGCGAGCAGATCGGCACGCTCGGCGCTGGTGAAGGGCGCTGCCTTCGGCGAGGACGGAGGAACGGAAACGTCGACGCCGTGCGCCGCAAGCGCGTCGCGGATGGCGGTCAGCGGATCGCGCGCGGTGTCGGAGCGCTTCGCGGCCAGACGATCGAACGAGGCGCGAAGCGCCTTCACCGCCCCCGGATGCTTGCTGTCCTTCAGCGAGCGCGCAGCGGTCAGAACGAGCTGGTAGTCGTCGGCGCGCAACGCTTCGACGATCACCACATCATCCTCGCGCGGCGTCCTTGCCCCAAGGCTTTCGATGGCGGCCTCGCGAACGTTGGGATGAGGATCGCGTGCAAGCCCCCGAAGGCTCGGCACGTCCGAGAGTGTGCCGGCGGATCGCGCCGCGTACATCCGCGTCTGCCACACGCGCGCCTGCGCATGCGCGCGCACGAGCTCCGGCGCGCGATCGCACGGCGCGGACTTCGGCGGACCATCGGTTCGGGTGCAGGCGCTCACCAGCGAGCCGAGCGCCGACGCCGCCAGGTGCCAGCGCCCTTCGTGATCGCGCGTCCGGTCGCTTGCGAGGCGGACGAGTGTCTGCAGCGCCGCGGATGTAGTCTCCCGGCAGGGCTGCGCCAGCGTAGCCGCCGCGCGACGAGCTACATGAAGATCGCGGTCGTCTGCGAGCGGAATGACGGCCGCACATGGAATCGGTGGCGCCTGATCGAGCGCCCGCAGCGCCTCGAATCTGACCTGCGGCGACGGATCTGCCAACGCCGCGAGCGTTCTGGCTCCGCCACCCGGCAGCGCGGCACCGTGCAGCACCGCGAGACGCCGCATCTGCCAGTTGCGGTCTGTGAACACCGCGGCGGCGGTCTCTTCGTCGAGCGCGGAGGATACGCCGAGCGTCTGCAGGGCCACGCGCCGGAGACGTGCGTATTGCTCCGCTTCCATCGCGGCGCCGACGGTGGGAAACAGCCGGCGGGCGGTACCGGTCAGGACGTTCACGGTGTCTGATGCCGGCCGGCGCGTGACGTTCGGCCGCCTGGCGACGAGCCGGCTCAGCCCGCGAACAGCGCCCTCGACTTCGTCGATCGAGCGCAATCCGATTTGCCCGAACGCGCCTGAAGGGTCGCGCGTCGTCGCATAGTGGGCAGCGTATCGTGCGAGCGTCCGCTCGACCGCCGGGACATCCTCAGCGGAATGCTCGAGGCGGCCGAGCGTCTGGAGAATCGCGCCGCGCACGGCGGCGTCCGGCTCGCGGGAGTGACGTTCGGTCAACAGCGCCGCCGCGGCTCGGACGTCTGCGCCCGAGGCGTCGAAGAACGACTGCCCGAGCGCGTTTGCTGCCTCACGGCGGACGGCGGCGTCGGTATCCTCGAGCAGCGGCGCGACACGCTCGGCCAGCGCGGGGCGTTCCAGCCGGCCGAGGGCGCGGACGGCCACGCGGCGCACAGCCGGATCTCCGCTCTTCGTTCCCTCGAGAATGGTCTGAACGTCTGCAGGCGTGGGCGCTCGCGCGTCTTCGGCGACGAGGATCTGGTAGATGCTGTCGCTGTCAATGCCGAAGGCCGAAGGCCGAATGCCAAAAATGACCGCGGTTGCGACGGCCAGCACCAGGATCAGCGGTCGTGGCCGGCGCATTCTCCTTCGGCATTCGGCCTTCGTCATTCGGCACTCAGTCGGGCGTCAGTCCGTCGGGGGGGGTCCGCTTGCCCGAGTACTCCAGCATCTGCTGCGTCAGATCCTGCGGATACGTGATGGTCACGTCGGTGATCGTGCCGTTCGAGTCCGTCACCGGCTGGAGACGCGGCTGCACGAAGCCGGTGTACGAGGGCATCTTCAACCGGTCGACCCGCGCGACGATCTCGTCCCGGAGCTTCGCGTCGAAATGGATGCCATGGGTCTCGAACAGCGCCTTCGCGGCGGCGTAATCCCCTTCGGCCTTGATCCGCTGGACATCGCCGAGCAGCCGGCCGACGCCGTCACGGAAGGCCTTCACGTCCACCATCACGTAGTAGGTCTTCGCGGCACGTGTTCGAACCTCTATCGCTTTCGTGGTCGCCATGAGCCACCGCACGATCATCTGGCGGTTGCGCATGTGGTCCTCTTCGATTTGCGTGCCCTCCCGCACGCGGCGGAGCTGGATCAGCGCGTTCCTGGCGTATGACTCGTATTGCGTCCGGACGATCTCCTGCTGGTCGGACGCCTCCAGGATTCCCAGCTCGGCCAGCTTCGCGTCCGGCAGGAAGTACAGCGCGATGAGATCGGCCCGCGCCTCCTCGAGCGCCGAGAACTGCTCCTTCAGCGCTTCCTGGGGCGTGCCTTTCAACCGCTCCGACACGCGGCCGGAAGCGTGGCCGATCACTTCGTGCAGATTCGTGTGCAGCTCGTCGGAGAAGCTGCTCCACCTCTCCCCGCGCCGAACTTCGTCGTCGCTCCAGGCGAACTCGCGGCGGAACTCCGGCGCGGTGGACTTGTCATAGGCGACGCTGACGTTCGAGAGCGAGACCGACTTGCTCCCGTATTTTTCGCGGATCGCCTGATCGTTCGGCAGGTTGATCCCGACTGGCGTGATCGGTCCCGAGTCGCCGGTCTCGATGACCACGTCGATCGCATTGGCGGTGATGCCCTGGACGCCCGGCTTGCGGTACTTCGGGTCCCACGGCATCCGGTCCTCGAACCATCGAGCGGCTTCGGCCACTTTCCGGATGTCCTCGGTCTTCTCGCGGTTCACGTAGAAGACGAGCGCCTCCCAGGAGCCCTTGATGCCGCGCGGGTCCATGTAGACCTCGATGAACCCGTTGATCGTGTCGACGGGCGAGTCCTTGTCCTGGACCCAGGCGATGTCGTACGCGATGCGATCGTCTGTCTCGCCGGTGCGATACCACCTTACGAGCGCCTTGAGCGCGCGCGCCATCGGCTCGGTCGCGAATCCGGCCGCGGCCTCGAGGTGCGCGGTCACGCGCTCGATCTCACGGCTGTAGCGCCCGCCCCGCTTGTACACCTCTTCGACGAGCTTGCCGTCGCGCTTCACGAGCCGCGCGTTGACGCCGTACTTCTCGGTGAACCCCTTCAGGTCCTCTTCGGTCACGCCGGCGTACAGGTTGTTCGCGCTCGCCGCGAGCTTGTCCTTTCCCTCACCCGGCGTCTTGTTCGTCACGATCGGATCGAAGGACAAATCGAAGAACATCGGGCGCATGCGCGTCAGCATCGCGTCGAGCGTCTCGCCCGGCGCGAGCGGAAACGTGGCGCCGTTGGCGGACGCCTGTTTCGCCGCGCCTGCAAACGCGTCCGGTGTGGTCTTCAGGACGAACTTGCGCGCCGTGAGGTTGTTGTAGGGACCGGTGTTGAGCCAGAACAGCTTCGTATAACGCCGGATCTCGTCGAGCGTTCCCTGGTCGATACCGCCGGCGTGCGTGAGGATTTGCTCGAGCACCTCCCGCATCTCGAGGTTGTGCCGGTAACGCTGGTCGTAATAGATGTCGCGCCCGGCGATCGCCGCCTGATAGAGATGCCAGATCAACGTCTTTTCCCGGAGGGGGAGCGCCTCGAAGCCATCCGCGTAGAGCTGCGCCACCGCGGCGTCGTCCACGCGCTCGAGCAGATACTTTCTGTCGGCGTCGACCTGCGACGCCGGTTTCGCGTCTTGCACCGCCGGAGCCGAGTCGGGAGTATCGCCGCATCCGCTGGCAACGGCGGCTCCCACCACAACAGTCATCACGAGTCCTCTCATGAAGCTACTCACAATTCTACGCGTTCCTGATGGTCGGGAATGTACACATCCCATCTCCGCTGTTGTGTAATCGCGGCGCGCAGCGTTTCGAGCGCGGCCGGCTCGCCATGTACCAAAAATGTTCGGCGAGGGGGACGTTTGAAAGATCCAATCCACCGGAGAATCTCCGACTGATCGGCATGAGCCGACATGGAGTGGATGATCGCGACCCGCGCACCGACCGCCACTTCGACGCCATGGATCTTCACCAGCGGCGCGCCGTCCAGCATGAGACGGCCGCGAGTACCGGCCGCCTGGTAGCCAACGAAGAGAACGGTGTGCCGCCGATCCGGCAGAGTCGCCTTGAGGTGATTCAACACACGGCCGCCAGTGGCCATCCCGCTCGACGCGATAACGACCGCTGGCGTCCCGTCGGTCACGAGCTCATGCGACTCGCGCGGAGACGTCACGACCCTGAAGCGCGTGGTGCAGAAGACGCAGACCCCGCGTTCCACCGCACGCACCTCGGTGTCGAGCTCGTTCTGCCGGGCCTCATAGAGCTTGATGGCCGCCGCCGCCATCGGGCTGTCGAGGTACACGGGCAGCGTGGGGATGCGGCGCTCCTCTTCGAGCTTCTTGATCCAGTAGATGACCTCTTCGACGCGGCCGATCGCGAACGCCGGCACGATCACCTTCCCGCCGCGCTGCGCCGTTTCGGTGATCACCCGCGCCAGCAGTTCGCCGTTGTCGTCCTCGGCGTGCTGGCGGTCGCCGTAGGTGGACTCCAGCAACAGGATGTCCGCCCCCTCGACCGGCGACGGATCCGGAAGGATAGGGCGATCGTAGCGGCCGAGGTCGCCGCCGAAGAGGATCTCGAGGCCGTCCGCGAGGACGCGCGCATACGCCGAGCCGAGCAGGTGCCCCGCATTGATGAAGTCGGCCTCGACGCCCTGAGCGATCGGCATGGCGCGCTCGTATCCGACCGGCTGCAGGAGCATCATGGCGCGCTGCGCGTCCTCTTCGGTGAAAAGCGGCAGCGCCGGCTTGTGACGGCTGTAGCCCTCGCGGTTGGCGGCGGCGGCATCCTCTTCCTGCAGCTTCGCCGCGTCCGCGAGCACGATCTTCGCGAGGTCGGCGGTGGCGGGCGTGCAGAAGACTCGCCCCTTGAATCCGCCGGCGACGAGCCGCGGGAGCCAGCCGACATGATCGAGGTGGGCGTGGGTCAGGACGACCGAGTCGATCGACTCGGGGTTGACCGGCAGCGCCTGCCAGTTCCGCTCCCGCAGGCTCTTGAGCCCCTGAAACAGCCCGCAGTCCACGAGCACCTTCGCCCGTCCTGTGTCGAGCAGATGCTTCGACCCGGTCACGGTGCGCGCCGCGCCGAAGAAGGTCAACGTCGTCATCGCGCGAAGAGCCCTACCTGACCGCCGGTGTGCCAGAAGAGGATGCGGTCGCCTGCTTCGAACGCGCCGCGCCGCGCGTACTCGATGAGGCCCGCCATCGCCTTCGCCGTGTAGGTCGGATCGAGAAAGATCCCCTCGCATCGCGCCGCCAGCTCGAGCGCTTCGCGCGATGCCGGGGTCGGGATGCCATAACCCTCCCCCACGAACCCGTCGTCCACCTCAATCGCCGGCGCCGCGCGGCGCAGGGAATCGGGAGAGCCCGCGACGGCTCCAAGCCCGTCGATGATGCGCTGCACGGCCTCGGTCAGCGCCGCCCGCGGATCGTCGGCGCTGATGCCGACGATACGGATGTCGAGGCCGGCGAGACGGCAACCCGCGACGAGGCCGGCCTGCGTGCCGCCGGATGACGTCGCGTGGACGATCACATCGGGCGGTTCGATCTGGCCGAGAAGCTCCGCCACCGCCAGCGCGTATGCCGCAGCGCCGTGCGGCGTCGAAGCGCCGAGCGGGATGATATAAGGGCGTCGTCCCTGGTGGAGGAGCCTGCCGGCGATCTCCTGCATCGCGGGATCGCGCGCGTCGCGCGACGACACGTAGTGCATCTCGGCGCCGAGCAAATCATCGAGCAGGGCGTTGGCGGTCGGGGTCGCGGGCGCCGCGCCATTGGCGACGAGAACGGCGCGCAGCCCCAGCCGGGCCGCGAACGCGGCGGTCGCGCGCGCATGGTTCGATTGCACGCCGCCGCACGTGATGAGCGTGTCCGCTCCTTCACGAAGCGCCTGGGCCGCAACGATGCACAGCTTGCGGATCTTGTTGCCCCCGAAGCCGAACGGGATCGCGTCGTCGCGCTTGACAAGGAGCTCCGCGCGCGTGCCGATCGCGGCCGCGAGCCGCGGCATCGGCTCCACCGGGGTCGGCCATGACGGGAGGGGAATCTGGGGAAGCGATGCGAGCGCTGTCCGCGCCGCCGGGTCGAACATCAGTTGGATAGTATATTTGTAGTTTGACCTCTCTCCTCGACGCGCTGGCGGATGCGGACCACGTCATCGCAGCCGAGCTCCGACCTCCGCGCGCCGAGCTGGGCGCCACGGCGGGCATGGATGCCTGGATCGACACCTATCATGCCGTGCGCAGCCTGGTCCGCGGCGGAACGTTCGTCTTCATCACCGACAGCGCCGTCGGCCTCCGCGAAGAGGACAACCTGCGGCACCTCGTGACGAACCTCGGCAGCGACGTACCCCGCAGCCACGTCGTTCCGTTTCTGACGAGCAAGCACACGCTGGAGTACTGCCTGGCCTATGCGGACCGCGCTGTGCAGCAGAGCTTCGGTTCGCTGGTCGTGCTGGGGGGCGACAGGTCCGTCGGTGCGCCGCGGTGCGTTGCCCACGCGTGGGAGCTGCGGAAGGAGATTCGAGCGAGGCAGCCGGGGCTGCGGCTCGGCGGGTGGGCGAACCCTCACGCCGAATCCGGGCGACAGGTGGAGCACCTGCTTGCCGAAGACGCGAATGCCGACTTCTATCTGACCCAGGTCGTCTCTCATCACGATGCGGCTGGGGTCGAGCGGTTCGTGCGCGAAGGAGAGCGACAAGGGCTTCGCCAGCCGGGAGTGTTCGGGGTCTTCTACTACCGCAGCGCGAACCCGCGCACACTGGAGGCGCTGAAAGGATTCCTCCCCGTGCCGGCCGAGGAGCTTCTGAAGGAGTTCGGCGAGGGAGCGACCGCGGTGGATATCTGCGCGCGCACGCTGTCGACGCTCGCGCGCGCGGGCGCGCGGCACTTCTACATCAGCAACCTTCCCGCCGGACGGGCGCTGTCCACCCTCAGCGCGATTCTGGAACGAGCGAAGATCCCCAGCGTCCCTGAAAAGCGAACTGGCTGACCGGCCGCCGTGTGCGCGGCGCGGCCTCTCGACTCCGATTGCGCTCGTCGAGACGCTCGATCGGGCCGGGATGGCCGATCACGAAGGCGGCGACCGGGTCGAACCCCTCGGGAATCCCGCAGGCCTCGCGCGCTTTCTGCGGGTCGTAGCCGGCCATCTGGTGCACGAACAGCCCGCGTGATGTTGCTTCCACGAGCAGCAGGCTCATCGCGAGGCCGACGTCGTGCCAGGCGTGGCGGTTCGGTTTACCGGTCCGCTCCCAGGTCATCGACGCCACCGAGTAGCCGACGATCGGCGCGAGGCGGGCCCAGACCTGGTTCGACTCGTTGAGCGAGCTAATCAGCCGATCGAACGATTCCGGATCGGTGTGCCGCTCGGCGATGACGAAGCGCCAGGGCTGCTCGTTCCCGGACGAAGGCGCCCAGCGCGCCGCCTCGAGCAACGACAGAAGATCCGCGCGATCGACCCGACGGTCGTCGAACGCGCGCGGGCTCCAGCGTTCTCGTATCAGGTCATGAATCGGATGGTCGTTCGAGGCAGGCTTTCGCATACTCGCCAATCAGCAATCCACAATCAGCAATCCACAATGAGCATCTATAATCAAGTGCATGGGTCAGTTCTACGACTCGGTTCCCTTCTCCGGCATCATCCGCATCCGCGACATGATGTTCGGCGTCAAGGATCCTTTTCGGCTCGATCAGGGAGACGTCAGCTTCGACGCCCCCGACAGCGTCAAGGATGCCATGGCGCGCGCGATCGCCGACAACAAGACGCATTACGTGCAGACGACCGGCGTCCCGAAGCTGCTGGATCTGCTCGCCGAGAAGCTGCGCCGACGGAACGGCATCCCGGTGAGCCCCGACGAGATCATGGTCACGACCGGCGGCATCCATGCCCTGTTCATGGCCTGCCAGGGGCTCCTCGAGCCTGGGGACGAAGTCATCGTTCCCGACCCCGAGTGGCCGCCCTGCGTGGGCAATGTGCTCGCGGCGCGCGCCGTGCCGGTGCCCTGCCCGCTGAGCGAGCGCCTCGGCTGGCGTTACGACCTGGACGAACTGGCCTCCAAGATCACCGATAAGACCCGCGTCATTTACCTGAACACCCCGCACAACCCGACCGGCGGAGTCCTGACGCGCGCCGACTTGCAGGTGATCGCGGACCTCGCGGCACAGCGCGGCCTCTGGATCTTCTCCGACGAGGCGTACGAGGACATCGTCTTCGATGGCGCCGAGCACGTCAGCATCGCGTCGCTGCCGGGGATGTACGAGCGCACCTTGCCGCTCTACACCTTCAGCAAGACTTATGCGATGACCGGGCTGCGCCTCGGCTACGTCGCGGTCAAGGATCCGAAGCTGCGCGAGCGGATGAAGAAAGTCCTGTTCTATACCGCGAGCAACATCGCGTCGGTCGTCCAGTTCGGCGGCATCGGCGCTTTGGAAGGATCGCAGGCATCGGTCGAGCAATTTCGTCAGGAGCTGCAGGCCAGGCGCGACCTGTTCTACGCCGGCGTCGCCAGCGCCGCTGCCGGCGTGTTCAGCGGGACGCCGCCGAAGGGGGCGTTCTACGCGTTTCTGCGCGTAAACCCGGATTGGGCGAAGGCATCGAGCCGAACCGGCCAGCCGTCGATCTCCTGGTCGATCGCCGAGTATCTGATCTCCGAGGGCCGGATCGGGTGCGTGCCGGGCGTCGATTTTGGGGCGGCAGGTGAAGGATACGTTCGTTTCTGCTTCGCGCGCGAGCGGCGCGAGCTCAGCGGAGCCCTCGAATCGATGCGGGCGCTGTTCGCCGGGGCGCGAGCCTCCTGACTTCGGCCAACCGAGTTTAACGCAGAGGGCGCCGAGGACGCAGAATCCTCGTTAAACACGGAGACCACGGGGATCACGGGGGACGGAAGAGTCGCCGCCTCCGTGCTCCCCGTGAGC
>Ga0187893_10007751_pt1 | contig 17361 bp, 16 predicted proteins | sample MA1701074metaG_FD_139574 | JGI IMG/M metagenome (GOLD analysis project Ga0187893, IMG submission 139574) | White microbial mat communities from a basaltic lava cave in the Kipuka Kanohina Cave System on the Island of Hawaii, USA - MA170107-4 metaG ... | reverse complement strand
TGCTCGCGCAGCTCGAGGCCATCGGGCGGCGGCAGGATTATGTGGAGCGCCCCGCGCCGGAGGCCGCCGAGAAGGGGCACCCGCGCCGCGAGGTCCACATAAGACGGCCCTCACCATAAGATGGGTTATGGGGAGCTCCCCATAACGCATCGGATGCGCATTTGTGGCGCCTCCACGGACGTTATGGAAACTATGGAAAAGTCGTCCTCGGGAACCGGCCAGGAATGCGGGGGGACCTGAGGTTTCCTAAACCACCGCTCGTTTTCGCCTTGGGGATGGCGGGCTAGGCCCCCCGCCCCCCCCCCACTTCCCCGCGCCGACGGTACGATGGCCCCCACGGGAGGGAACGTGCCATGACGCGCGTGCTCTTGATCCTCGTCCTCTTCGCCGCGGTCGCGACGGCGCAGGAGAAGGTCTCGATCCAGGGGAAGGTGCTCGACGCGGACGGCGCGCCGGTCGCGGGCGCGATGGTCGCCACGATGTGGGACCGGGAGAACCCGCTCGGCGGCGTCGTAACGGACGCGGAGGGGATGTTCGACCTCCCGGCCGACTACTACGGCCGCGCATCGATCGGGATCCTCGTGATGGACAAGGAGAAGAAGCGCGGCGTCACGAGCATCTTCAGCGCGCAGTCGTTCGGCGAGGTGCGCGAGCTGACGCTCGAGAAGCTCGCGAGGGTCTCGGGGAAGTTCTCGTGCAAGGAGCTCGGCACGCCGCCGCCGTGGACGAACGTCTACGTCTACGCGCAACCCGGGGACGCGCGCGTCCTGCAGTGCGACTCGAGGGAGGCGGAGTTCTCGTTCCTGCTGCCGCTCGGCGACTACAGGATCCACATGTACGGCAGCGACGTGAAGGACCTCAGGGAGCAGATTCTCCTCGAGGAGGACAAGGACTTCGGCACCGTCGACCTCCCGGCGACGAACCTCGCGAAGCTCTACGGCAAGCCCGCGCCCGCGATCAAGGTCACGGCCGCGCGCGGCGTGAAGCCGGAGGTCCAGTTCAAGGACTTCAAGGGGCGCTACCTGCTCGTCGAGTTCTGGGGATTCTGGTGAGGCCCCTGCACCCACGGCAGTCTGCCGGGGCTCATGGCGCTCTACGACGAGTTCAAGGACCGCCGCAAGGACTTCGAGATCCTCGCGTTCCACGACACGCGGGCCTCGAGCCTCGAGGACCTCGACGGCAAGATCACGAAGGTCAAGGCCGAAGTCTGGGGCGGCCGCGACCTGCCCTTCCCGATCCTCCTCGACACGACCGGCGAGACCATCCGGACGTTCGACGTGGACGCCTTCCCGACGGTGATCGCGATCGATCCGAAGGGCAACATCGTGCGCGGCGGCGGCGAGCACTCGCTGCGCGAGTACCTGCTCGAGACCGATCCCGCCGTCCAGAAGATGCTCAAGAAGCTCGCGGCGGCCAAGGGGCCGGCGTTCGCGAAGGCGGCGGAGGAGGTCGCGAACGAGGGGCCGCGCGCCGGGTTCGCGCTCTTCCGCACCGCGAAGGGCGCGAAGCCGGAACAGGTCGCCGCGATCCGCGCGGCGCTCGCGAAGGTCCAGGGCCCCTACGCGGTGTCGTTCTTCTTCGGCGAGCACGGCCTCGTGTCCGAGGACCGCAGCGCGCGCCTCGAGGCGGCCAAGGTCCTCGGCGAGATCGCGGATTCGGGCGCGCTCTACGGCCTCGTGCAGTGCCTCAACGCCGAGAAGGACGATGAGGTGAAGAAGGCGATGGTCGCCGCGGTGGAGGCGATCCAGGCCCGGGGCCATTGAGAGAGGGGGCCGCGGGGGCCGCCCTCACGCGTGCCCGATCCGGCCGGGGAGGAGCAGGCCGGCGCGGCGCAGCTTCGCGCGCTTCAGCTCCACCACGATCAGGAGGCTCACGATCACGAGCAGGTACCAGCTCGACAGCTTCTGGAGGTAGACCGGCCGCCAGCCGTGGTGCTGGCTCGGGTAGCGCCACGCGGAGAGGAAGGTCCCGAGGTTCTCCGCGAGCCAGATGAAGAACGCGATGAGGCCGAACGCGACGAGGATCGGCATCCGACGCCGGATGCGGTGCGGCGTGTACTCGACCCACGTCCGCCGGAACGCGAGGACGAGCGCGGCGAGGATCGCCCACCGCACGTCGGGAAGGAAGAGGTTCGTGTAGAAGTTCAGGTAGATCGCCGCGGCGATCGCGACCGCGACGTTTTGGCGCGGCCAACGGACCATCACGAGGTCGAGCCGGCGCCATGCCTGGCACATGAAGCTCGCGACGCTCGCGTACATGAACCCCGAGAAGAGCGGCACGCCGCCGATCCGCGCGTGCCCGGCATCGGGGTAGTTCCAGGAGCCGTAGCGGACCTTGACGATCTCCATGGAGAGGCCGAGCAGGTGGAAGAGGCAGATGACCTTCAGCTCGTCCACGGTCTCGATCCGGCGCCAGACGACGAAGGCCTGGAAGCCGAGGCAGAGGAGCAGCATCAGGTCGTAGCGCGCGAGCCCCGGGATCTCGAACCGCTTGGTCAGGCCGAGCCAGAGGAAGATCCACGCGGCGAACGCGCAGCTTGCCGCGTGATGCCAGGTGAAGAAGAAGGCCTCGCGGACCTCGGACTTCCACCCTGTCCAGCGGCGGTGCGGCACGGGGACCGCGGCGGCAACGGCGTCTTCCATCCGGAGTCCAGTGTAGGAATGCCCCCCGTCAGGGCCGGCGGAGGATCGCGAGCCTCTCCCGCCCGCGACGCAGCTCGACCGAGCTCTTCGGGGTCTCGAGGTGCAAAAGCTCCATCCCCGCGCCGAGCACGCCCGTGATCTCGCTCTCGTCCACGCCGAAAGGCGGCCCCTCCGGACGGCGCTCGACCGGGAAGAGCAGCGCGACGAGCAGCCCGCCCGGCCTGAGCGCCGCGAAGAGGGACGCCGCGTACTCCGCGCGCCGCCTGGGGTCGATCGCGCAGTAGCAGGTGTACTCGACCACCGCGTCGAACGCTCCGGGATACCGCCGCCCGAGCTCGAAAACGTCGAGATCGACGACCGGCACCCCCTCCGGCCGGGTGGCGAAGTCGAACCCGAGCGCGTCGTACCCGTGCTCCCGGAAGAGCCGCACGTCGTGGCCCATCCCGCAGCCGGGGAACGCCACCCTCCCCTTCGGCGGCGCCCGTGGCGAGCCCAGCAGCTCGACGAACACCGGGCACGGCCCCCGCAGATCCCAGCCCGCCTCGCCGGCCCGGTAGCGGTCCTTCCAGTAGCTGGCGCCCGAGACGTCCACGCTACAATTGCACCATCCCGGTCCCGGGGTGCACGATGCGGCTTCTCCTCCCCCTCCTCCTCGCGGCCGCGCTGGCCGTCGCGGAGGACCTCGCGCAGGTGACGACCCAGCTCCAGGCCGCGCTCGACGGGGAGTCGCCCGCCGACGCGCAGAAGGCGCTCTCGCTCGTCCCCGGGCTCTACGGCACGGGCACCGAGGAGCAGCAGAAGGCCGCGGTCGAGGCCGTCGGCAAGGCCGCGAAGTCCGACGACCTCATGGTCCGCCACGGCGCCTTCGCGGCGCTCGGCGCGATGAAGGCCAAGGGCTCGAGCAAATACCTCGCGAAGTGGCTCGCCCCGCCGAAGCGGTTCAAGGGCGAGATCCCGCCCTCCTACGCGGAGGCCATCCGCGCGGCGGGCCGGATCGCCGACGCCACGACGCTCGCCGCCCTCCAGGAGCTCGCCGACCACAACGACCTGCCGATCGCCGAGGTGGCGACGCAGGCGCTCGGCGGGTTCAAGGACCTTCCCACGAAGCGCCGGAAGGCGCTCGCGATCGACCTCGTGGACCGGCTCGACCAGCTGTCCGCGCAGCCGCGCCGGAGGTTCAACGCGGAGTTCTTCACGCGGCAGACCACGCTCGCGGCCGCGACGACGGCGGCCCTGCAGGGGCTCACCGGGAAGGACTACCAGACCCTCGACGGCTGGAAGAGCTGGAAGGAGAGGGCCGAGAAGGAAGCCGACCCCTTCGGCTCCTGACCGGGGTGGGATGGGGCGCGGGGAAGGGCGGGGTCTAACGCCCGGCCCGCGACGCCCGGGATGGGGTTGCCGGCCCGGGGGCGGTTTCCTAGACTGTCCGCGCTTTGCCCAAGGTCTCGATCAAGGCAGGCCCGGATTCGGGGAGAGTCTACGAGGTCGCGCAGGCCGCGATCCTCGGACGTCTCGACACGAACGACATCCCCGTGAAGGACGTGAAGGCCTCGCGCGAGCACGCGAAGATCTACAAGCAGGGCGAGCAGTACGCGATCGTCGATCTCAACTCGAGCAACGGCACCTTCGTCAACGGCGAGAAGATCACGAAGCGGATCCTCAAGAGCGGCGACGAGATCGAGATCGGGACGGTCCGCCTCCTCTTCGAGCTGCCCGAGCCGCTGGAGAAGAAGCCGCCCGCGCGCAAGGGGCTCGAGGCCTTGGACATCGCGAAGAAAGGCGACGGGAAGCCCGCTCCGGCGGCGGCCGCGGGCGCCAAGCCCTCGGACGTGATCCTCAAGAGCCACCAGCCGATCCAGGTCCACCGGATCAAGGCCGGCTCCCCGCTCCTCGGCATCGATCTCGACCAGCTCTCCGACGTCGGCAAGATCATCGTCTACGTCGGCCTCGTGGCGGTCTGCGCGGGCCTCATGTACCTCGCGTACATGCTGGTCGCCGGTTGAGATTGAGAGCTTGTGAAGAAACCCCGGCGTCGGCCCGAGGCCGAGCGAGGCGGCGTCAGGCGAGGAAGGCCGACGAGCCGTATCCGCGGAGCGATGCGGCGAGGAGGCCTGACGAGGCATCACGCCGCCGCAGCCGGCCGAGGCCAGCAGGGATTTGTTCACAAGCTCTGAGCCCGAGGGCAGGGCGGCGTCACGGGCGAACGGTCTCGATCACCTCGGCGAGTCGCGCCGCCGCCCTCTCCCAGGTGAAGCTCAAGGCATGCTCCCGCGCGGCCACGAGGTGCGCGGGCGCCGCCGCGACCGCCTGCGCCGCCGCGGCCCCCCAGCCCCCCTCGCCCACGTAGAACGGGAAGCCGAGAAGCACTTCCCGGAACGCCGGAAGGTCCGGGACGACCACCGGCCGGCCGAGGGCCATCGCCTCGAGCGCGACCATCCCGAACCCCTCGGCGCGCGACGGCACGAGGACCGCCGCCGCGCGAGCCATCTCGTCGAAGAGCCGCTCCTGCGGGATCCACGCGCGCCCGCGGCCGACCTCCTTCACCTCGCGGCCGAAGGGGCCCTCGCACGCGCCCTTGGACGGATCGACGACCAGGAGATGCTCGCCCGGCGGCGGCACGCGCGCGGGCAGGGCGACGCCGTTCGGCACGATCGCGGCCTCGACGCCCCACGCGCGCCGGACGGTCTCGCTCACCGCGACGACCGCCGCCGCGCGCGCAAGGTGGCGCCGGATGAGCGCGCGGCGAAGGGGCCTGCCGCAGTCGTGGAGCGTCACGATCGTCCGCGGGTGGTCGAGGGCCGGGTAGTGGTCGGTGAGCAGGAGGTCGCCCTCGCGCGGGAGCCTCAAGGAGAGCCACCGGCGGAGGGGGGAACGGGCGCGCACGGGCAGACGTCGCGTCTCCGCGCCGGGCGGGACGATGTCACGAGGCGTGTCCTCCGCGAGCAGGAACAGGAGATCGTGGCCCCTGAGCGCGCCGAAGAGGTGGCGGGCGCGCAACCCCGCGCCGCCCGGCGGGTCGCCGTAGGAGGTGGCGTTAACCGCCAAGCGCACGCTGGAAGACCTCGAGGTACCCGCGCGCCGTCCGCTCCGGCGTGAACTCCATCGCGCGCGCGGGGCCCTTCACGGCGATCCTCTGCCGGTGCTCGGGGGTCGCCGCCGCCCGGAGCGCCGCGTTGATCTCCTCCCGGCTGCCCGGATCGACGGCGATCGCCGCCTCGCCACCGACCTCGGCGGCGCCGGTCCCCTTCGCGACGACGACCGGGACGCCGCGCGCGAGCCCCTCGAGGACCGGGAAGCCGAACCCCTCCGACGCGCTCAGGAGCCCGACCACGCACGCGCGGCAGTAGAGGTCGTCGAGCGCGATCGCGTCCACGACGCCGAGGAACCGGACCCGGTCGAGGACGCCCGCGCGCGCGGCGACCTCCTCGATCGCGCGCCGGCGCCGCTCGGGCTGCTCGCCCGCGAGCCGGATCTCGCCATGCACGGCCCCCGAGGCCCCCTCCAGCAACGCCTCGACGCACTTCCGCTTGTCGAGCCGGCCCACGAAGAGCAGCGAGCCGTCGTGGCCGTGCGAGGTCCTCTCGACCGGAGGCGCGGGGTGCGGAACGACGCGGGCGATCCGCGGCGCCGCGGGGTGGGCGACCCGGAGCTGCGAGAGCGTGGCCTCGGTCGGCGCCACGAGGGCGCGGCACCGGGACATCGCGCGGGCGAGCCAGAACTCCTGCACGAGCGCGCGCAGCTGCCCCTCGAGGCGGAAGTTCTCGACGAAGGGCAGCTCGTGCACGGTCGCCGTCACCGGCACGGGGGAGTCCGGGAACGCGGTCACGGGGGAGTGGAAGAGGTCGAGGCCACTGAGGTGGCGGCGCAGCTGCCGCGAGCGGCGCCAGAGGAGGGGGCGGCGGGGGCCGCCGGTCGCGACGCAGCGCACGCCGCGCGGCGTCTCGACCGGTTCCGGCGCGAGCGCCATGAGCTCCACGTCCGGCGCGCAGTTCCGGAGCGCGTCGAGGAGGAGGTAGACCGCCGTGCGCACGCCCCCCACGGCGCCCGCGCGCAGCTCCGTCGCGTCGATGCCGAGTCTCACGTGAGCGCCGCCTCGTAGGCGCGCCGCGTCGCCGCGGCGCACCGGGCCCAAGTGTAGCCGCGCGCCCGCGCGGGGCCGCCGCGCGGCGGGGCCTCGACGACCCGGCGGATGCCGTCCGCGATCGCCTCCTCGTCCAGGGGGTCCACGAGGATCGCCGCGTCGCCGGCGAGGCTCTTGAGCGGCTCCCGGTCGGAGGTGAGCACCGGCTTCCCGGCGGCCATCGCCTCGAGGACGGGCAGCCCGAACCCTTCGAGGAGGGACGGGTAGAGGAACGCGGTCGCGCCCGCGAGGAGCCGCTTCAGCTCGTCGTCCGGCACGTGGCCGAGGAGCCGCGTCCGCGGCGCCGCGCGAGCCGCCTCGAGCACGTCGCCGAAGAGCCACCCGCGCCGGCCCGCGATCCGGAGCTCGAGGTCGACGCCGGAACGCGCGTGGGCGCGGATCAGCCGCGCGAAGTTCTTGCGCGGCTCGAGGGTGCCGACGGCCAGCACGTAGGGACGGGAGGGGGCCTCGGGGGCCAGCGCGAAGAACTCCTCGTCCACGCCGAGCGGGGTCACGAAGACGCGATCCGTACGGAGACGCTCGCGGCAGTCGCGCGCGGTGGCCTCGCTCGGGACGAGGAGCGCGGCGCACCGGGCGGCCGCCTCGCGGACGATGCCCGCGAGCGTAGAGGCCGCGCGCGGGAGGTGGAACCCGGGGTCGCGCAGGAAGGCGAGGTCGTGGACCGTCATGACCTGCGGCGTCTTCCCGTTGACCTCCGTGAGGACGTAGTCGGTGTGGTGGAAGACGTCGCAGCCCCCGAGCGCGCGGTCGGCGGGCAGGATGCCGCATCGGCCGAGGGCGTTCATCACGCGGGCGGGGAAGCGCCAGGCGACGAGCCTCGTCCCGGGCGGCGGGCGCCGTTTCGACTTGCGGTTGCCGCGGAGGAAGACCGCGTACAGCCGCACGTCGGCCCCGTCTCTCGCCAAGGCCCCCGCAAGCCCCCTCACATAGCGCCCGATCCCCGTCATCGGGGCCATCGCGGGCCGGAAGTCCATGCCGACGCGCACGACGCGTGATCGTACGCACCCTCGGCAGGATCTTCCTCCGGACGGCCGTTCCGTGTCTGCTATGGCGCCCATGGCAGGCTTCGAGCTCAGCGGCAGGAACCTCTCGTTGGACGCGGTCCGGGCGCTGCTTTCCGACCCGCCGCCGAGGCTCGGGCTCGCCCCGGGGGTGCAGGGGCGCGTCGAGCGGGCGGCGCGGTTCGTGGCGGAGCTCGCCCGCGGCGACCGGGCGGTCTACGGGATCACGACCGGGTTCGGGCGGCTCGCGCACGTGCGGATCGCGCCGAAGGACCTCGCCCGGCTCCAGGAGCGGCTGATCGTGTCGCATGCCGCGGGCGTCGGGCCGTTGCTGCCGATCGAGGACGCCCGGCTCGCGGTCGCGGTTCGCGCGGCGACGCTCGCGAGCGGGTACTCCGGGGTACGCCCCTCGACCCTCAAGGCGCTGGTCGCGCTCTGGAACCGCGGCGTGACGCCGGTCGTGCCATCGCAGGGGTCGGTGTGCGCCTCGGGCGACCTGGCGCCGCTTGCGCACATCGCGCTCGCGCTCCTCGGCCGCGGCGACGTCTTCGTGCGGGGGCGCCGCGTGCGGGCCTCGGCGGCGCTCGCGCGCGCGGGGATCCGGCCGCTGAAGCTCGCGCCCAAGGAGGGGCTCGCGCTCATCAACGGCACGTCGGTCGCGACCGCGGTCCTCGCGCGCGTCCTGGTCGAGGCGCAGGACCTCGTACGGCTCGCGGACGTCGCCGCGGCCGCGAGCATCGAGGCGCTGCTCGGGACGGACAGGCCCTTCGACGCGCGGGTGCAGGCGCTGCGGCCCCATCCGGGCCAGGCGGCGACCGCGTCGAACGTCCGGAAGCTCCTGCGGGGGAGCCGCATCGTCCCGTCCCACCGCCACTCGGATCACAAGGTGCAGGATCCCTATTCGCTCCGGTGCGTCCCGCAGGTCCACGGGGCCGCGCGCGACGGGCTCGCCTTCGCGAAGTCGGTGTGCGAGCGCGAGCTGAACGCGGTCACGGACAACCCGATCCTCTTCGCAAGGGACGGCGACGTGGTGAGCGCGGGCAACTTCCACGGCCAGCACGTGGCCATCGCCGCGGACACGGCGTCGATGGCGCTCGCGGAGCTGGGCGCGATCAGCGAGCGACGGATCGAGCAGATGGTGAACCCGGACCTCTCCAACCTGCCGGCGTTCCTCGCCGACGAGCCGGGTCTCAACTCCGGGTTCATGATGGCGCAGACGACCGCCGCGGCGCTGGTCTCCGAAAACAAGACGCTCGCGCACCCGGCGTCGGTGGACTCGATCCCGACGTCGGCGAACCAGGAGGACCACGTCAGCATGGCGATGTGGGCCGCGCGCAAGTGCCGGATGATCCTCGAGAACGTCCGGAACGTCCTCGCGATCGAGTTCCTCGCCGCGGCGCAGGCGCTCGACTTCCAGAAGCTCGTTCCGGGCCGCGGCGTCGAGGCCGCGCGGCGCGCGCTCCGCCGGGAGATCCCCCACCTCGCGAAGGACCGCTACCTCGCGAAGGACATCGAGCGCGCGGCGCTGCTGCTCGGGGACGGCACGCTGCTCGCCGCCGCCGAGCGCGCCTCCGGCTCCCTTGCGTCGTACTAGTCTAGCTTCCAGTGGATGCAACTCATTATCCCACAGCGGCTTGCGCCATGCGGCCCTGAGGTCCGCGGAGGCCGATGGGTCGCACGCATGAGGTCCGCGTCCGGCGCCGGTTCGACGCCCCGCTCCGCCGCGTGTTCGGGGCCTGGTCCGACGCCGAGCAGCTCGCACGTTGGGCGTGGGGCAGCATCGGCCGCTCGACGCGCGCGGAGGTGGACCTCAAGGTCGGCGGGTCCCTGCGCGTCGAGACACGCCGCCCGGACGGGGCGACATGGTCCTTCTCGGGCACCTACACCGAGGTCGTGCCCGGCTCGCGGATCGTGCACACGCTCGAGTGGCAGGCGCCGATGGGCTACCCGGCGTCGCCCGAGCGGCTCGCGGCCGAGTTCGCGCGGGGCGGCGGCTGCTGCACGGTCGAGCTGATCCACACGAAGGTGCCCGACGCGAAGTCGGCCGGGGTTCACCGATGGATCGACGTGCTGAAGACGCTCGCGGCCCAAGTCGAGCGGTGACGGGGCCTCGGGGGCCGCGGCCTCCGGAGCCTCCCGCGATCATTGGCTTTTCACGGACGTCGGCGCGAAGCCGTACTCCTCGCCCCCGCCGAAACCGATCCCGAAGACGACGAACACCGTTGCTCGGGGCGGCGCAGCGCGACGCGGGCCGCGGCGTGTCGTTCTGACGGCGGCGCGCCTAGAATGTGCGGCCGTGAACCACGGCGAGATCGTCAGCTTCCTCTGGGGCGTCGCGGACCTCATCCGCGACACGTTCAAGCGGGGCAAGTACCAGGACGTCATCCTGCCGCTGACCGTCCTGCGGCGCCTCGACTGCGTCCTCGCGGACCGGAAGCCCAAGGTCCTCGAGACCCAGGCGAAGCTGAAGGGGAAGATCGAGGATCTCGGCGGCCAGCTCCGCAAGGCGTCGGGCTTCGCCTTCTACAACACGTCGCGGTACGACTTCGAGAAGCTCCTCGCCGACGCGCCGCACCTCGCCGCCAACCTGCGCAACTATATCGCCGGCTTCAGCGCGAACATGCGCGAGGTCCTCGAGAAGTTCGACTTCGACAACACGATCAGCAAGCTCGACGAGGCGAGCCTCCTCTTCCAGGTGCTCGAGCGATTCAGGAACGTGGACCTGCACCCGGACCGGATCGACAACCCGACCATGGGCACGATCTTCGAGGAGCTGATCCGGAAGTTCAACGAGGCGCTCAACGAGAACCCCGGCGAGCACTTCACGCCCCGCGACGTCGTGCACCTGATGGTCGATCTCATGCTTGCCGGCGACGAGCAGGCGATCCGCTCGCGGAGGGCGATCCGCACGGTCTACGACCCCTGCTGCGGCTCGGGCGGGATGCTGATGATCACGAAGGAGCACATCACGGTCGGCCTCCGGAAGAACGGGGACATCCTCCGCCCGCCGATCAGCGGGGAGGCGGAGATCCACCTCTTCGGCCAGGAGGTCAATCCGGAGACCTGGGCGGTCTCCAAGGCCGACCTCTTCATGAAGGACCCGACCGGCCTCGACGCGGACCACCTCGCGTACGGGAGCACGCTCTCGAACGACCGCCACGCCGGCAGGGCGTTCGACTACCTGATCGCGAACCCGCCCTACGGCAAGGACTGGAAGCGCGACGAGGACGCGGTGCGCACGGAGCATGGGCGTGGCCCGGCCGGGCGGTTCGCCCCGGGGCTCCCGCGCATCAGCGACGGCCAGCTGCTGTTCCTGCTCCACATGCTGGCGCACGCGAAGGCGCCGAAGGACGGCGGGTCGCGCATCGCGATCATCATGAACGGCTCGCCGCTCTTCACCGGCGACGCGGGCAGCGGCGAGAGCGAGATCCGCCGGTACGTGCTCGAGAACGACCTCGTGGAGGCGCTGATCGCGCTGCCGGAGCAGCTCTTCTACAACACCGGCATCGCGACCTACGTCTGGGTGGTCACGAACCGGAAGGCAAGGGGGCGCGGGGGCAGGGTGCAGCTGATCGACGCATCCCACTTCGACCAGGACACGAAGACGGGCCTCTTCTGCACTCCCATGCGGAAGAGCCTCGGCGACAAGCGCCGCGAGATCCCGCTCGACCGCGCGCAGGACATCCTCAAGATCCTCGCCGACTTCAAGGACGGCGACACGCGCAAGGTGACGAAGGACGGCAAGAAGGAGGAGGTCGTCGTCAGCCGCGTCTTCCCGACGACGCACTTCGGCTTCCGCAAGATCACGGTCGAACGGCCGCTGAAGCTGAACGTCCAGCCCCTTGCGGAGCGCATCGCGCGTCTCGAGGAGGAGCGGGGATTCCAGGCGCTCGCGCAGCCCAGGAAGAAGGGGGCCGCGGGGGCGAAGGAAGTGGCCGAGGGCAGCGCAATGCAGGAGTCGATCCGGAACCTCTTGCGGGGGCTTCCGGCGGCGCCGTGCAGGGATCGCGACGAGTTCGAGCGGCGGCTCGACGCGGCGGCGGCGAAGGCCAAGCTGAAGCTCCCGGCGGGCGCGAGGAAGGCGATCCTCTCGGCGCTCTCGGAGCGCGACGAGACGGCCGCAATGTGCCGCGACGCGGACGGCAATCCCGAGCCCGACGCGGAGCTGCGCGACACGGAGAGCGTGCCGCTCGGCGAGAGCGTGGAGAAGTACTTCGACCGCGAGGTGAGGCCCCACGTCCCGGGGGCCTGGATCGACGTGACCAAGCGCGACCCGAAGGACGGCGAGGTCGGCCTCGTGGGCTACGAGATCAACTTCAACCGGTACTTCTACCGGTACGTGCCCCCGCGCCCCCTGGAAGACATCGAGAGAGACATCCGCGCGATCGAGGCCGATATCGTGCGGATGCTCGCCGAGGTGACGGGCTCAGGGAAGCGGTAGTCCCCCGGGGTATTCGCAAAATGTCGGCACTTACTACGTATATGCCGATGTATTGAGATAATATCTCGATCATGCGCGAAGCCCCTGCCGCCCCCCCTTCTCGCAAGCTGCCCGGCCTTCTACGGGCCTCCGATCTTGAGGCCCGTGGGATTCCCCGAGCGCGCCTCAGGGGGATGGTGCGCCGGGGCGAGGTCCGGCGCGTCGGGCGGGGCATCTACCGTCGGAGCGACGCGCCGATCACGGAGCTCGAGACCGTGGCTGCCGTGAGCAAGCGGATCCCGGAGGGGATCGTCTGCCTGCTCACGGCGCTGCACGTCCACGGGATCGGCACGGAGGCGCCCCGGGACGTTTGGGTCGCCATCGACCGGAAGGCGCGCAAGCCCCGGGAGGCTGGCCTGCCCCTGCGGGTCGTGAGCTTCTCGGGGCCGATGCTCCGGTACTCGATCGAGACCCGCGACGTGCTGGACGTTCCCGTGCGCATCACCTCGCCGGCGCGCACGGTGGTCGATTGTTTCCGCTACCGCAGGAAGATCGGACTCGACGTGGCCGTGGAGGCGCTGCGCGACGTGCTCCGCACGCGCAAGGCGACGATCGACGAGGTCGCCAGGGCGGCGGAGGTCTGCCGGATCCGGTCCGTGCTCCGCCCCTACCTGGACGCGGTCGTCCCGTGAACGAAGTCCCTAAGAGCGTCGCCCAGTCCGTGCACGCGCGCCTCTACAACGGCGCCGAGCAGCGCAGGGAGGACTTCAACCTCACGCTCCAGCGTTACGTCGCGGAGCGGTTCCTCTACCGGCTCGGCGCGTCCGTCCACCGGGACCGGCTTGTGCTCAAGGGCGCGATGCTCTTTGCGCTGTGGAGCAGGTCTCTGTATCGTGCCACGAGGGATCTCGACCTGGCCGGGCATACGAAGGACGACGCCGCGTCGCTCATCGCGATCATGAAGGACATCTGCTCCGTGCCGTGCCCCGGCGACGGCCTCGCCTTCGAGGCCTCGACGATGCGGGCCGAGCCGATCCTCGACCGGACCGAGTATCGGGGCACGCGCGTGAAGCTCGTGGCCCTGCTGGGGACGGCGCGCGTCCCGCTTCAGATCGACGTCGGCCTCGGCGACGCGATCGATCCGCCCGCGCGCATCGAGGAGTACCCCGTCCTTCTGGACGGCCCGGCCCCGCGCATCCGTGCGTACCCGCGCGAGGCGGCCATCGCGGAGAAGGCCCACGCCATGGTCACGTTCGGGATCGCCAACAGCCGCCACAAGGACTTCTACGACGTATTCGTCCTCGCGACGCACTTCGAGTTCTCGGGCGCCGTCCTGACGCGGGCGCTCGCCTCGACTTTCGAGCGGCGCGCGACCCCGATCACGGGCGTGCTCCCGGTCGCGTTCACGGCGCCCTTCTACGCCGAGCCAGCCCGGGCGGCGGAGTGGCGACGGTACCTGTCTCGCATGTCGCTGGAGGGCGCCCCGGCCGACTTCGTCGCGGTCGGCGAGCGGATCGCCGCCTTCCTCGCGGAACCCTGGCGCGCAATCGCCGACGGCGACCCGTTCCCCGCAAAGTGGCCCGCCGCGGGCCCCTGGCGCCCGTTCAGGACCGGGGAGGAGCACACATGACCGAGGCTAAGCGCCCGTCGCGCGAGATCGACGGCAAGGGCCGGACCGTCCGCGAGCTGCTCGCGGCGCGCAAGTACTCGATCGACTACTACCAACGGGAGTACAAATGGCAGACGAAGCAGGTCGATGAGCTGATCGACGACCTCGCCGGCAAGTTCCTGGAGAGCCACAAGGAGGGCGACGAGCGCAGCGCCGTCGCCGAGTACGGGCACTACTTCCTGGGCTCGATCATCGTCAGCGACAGCGACGGCCAGAAGCTCATCGTGGACGGCCAACAGCGGCTGACGACGCTCTCGCTTCTGCTCATCTTCCTCCGACATCAGACGCATGACGCAGAGCACAAGGGGCAGATCGGTGACCTCATCTGCTCGCAGAAGTACGGCAGGCGCTCGTTCAACCTCGACATCCCGGAGCGCGCGTCCTGCATGGAGGCCCTCTACGCGGGCCAGGAGCCCGCCGAAGCCGATCCGTCGGAGTCCATCGCCAACATCGTCGGGCGGTACCGTGACATCCTGGAGCGCTTCCCGCAGGAGCTCCGAGGCGACGCTCTACCTTACTTCGTGGACTGGCTCATGGAGAACGTGCACCTCGTCGAGATCACGGCCTACTCCGAGGCGGACGCGTACACGATCTTCGAGACCATGAACGACCGCGGGCTCTCGCTCACGCCGGCGGACATGCTCAAGGGATATCTCCTGTCCAAGATCGCCGACGTCGGCCGTCGCACGCGAGCGAGCGGAGCGTGGAAGGAGCGCGTCACGTCGCTGCTCGAGATCGGGAAGGACGAGGACGCGGACGGCATCAAGTCATGGCTGCGGAGCCAGTACGCCGAGAGCATCCGCGAACGCAAGGTAGGAGCCCAGCCGAAGGACTTCGACCTCATCGGCACCGAGTTCCACCGCTGGGTGCGAGACCACGAGAAGGAGCTCGGTCTCACGGCGAGCGCGGAGTTTGGCCGCTTCATCGAGCGCGACTTCGAGTTCTACGGACACTGGTACGGCGTGCTGCGGCGCGCCGACGAGACCTTGACCAAGGGTCTCGAGCGCGTCCACTGGAACGCGCAGCACAAGTTCACGCTCCAGTACCCCGTGCTTCTCGCGCCGCTCCGGGTGGGCGACGATGAGCCCACGTGCCTGCGGAAGTTGCGCGTGGTCGCCGCCTACATCGACATCCTGATCCACCGCCGGCTCTGGAACTGGCGCGGGACCGATTACTCCACGATGCAGTACGCGATGTTCCTCGTCATGAAGGACATCCGAGGCAAGAGCGCGGCCGAGTCAGCGGCGCTCCTGCGCGCGCGACTCGACGGCGAAGACGAGACCTTCGCGGCGAACCCGAGGAACGAGCGGTTCGGGCTGCACGGGATGAACGGCCCGCAGATCCACCGGCTGCTCGCGCGCATGACCGAGTACGTCGAGACGAGCTCGGGCCAGCCCTCCCGCTACCCCGAGTACGCGCAGCGGGGCCGGAAGGGCTTCGAGATCGAGCACGTGTGGGCGGACCAGTTCGGGCGCCACGCCGACGAGTTCAGCCACGCGAGCGAGTTCGAGGAGTACCGGAACCGGATCGGCGGCCTCCTGCTCCTGCCCAAGAGCTTCAACGCGAGCTACGGCGACCTCCCGTACGCCAAGAAGCGCGAACATTACGACAGCCAGAACCTGCTCGCGCGGAGCCTCCACGAGCGGGCCTACGATCACAACCCCGGGTTCGTGCGGTTCGTCAAGGAGAGCGGCCTGGAGTTCCGCGCCCATGCGGAGTTCAAGAAGGCCGATCTTGACGCCCGCCAGGAGTTGTATCGCCAGCTCGCACAGAAGATCTGGGACCCCGACCGCCTGGACCAAGAGGCCTCATCGTGAGCGCCACGGAACCCAAGTCGCGGCGCTTCAGGCCGTACCCGGCCTACAAGGACTCCGGCATCGAGTGGCTCGGCCGCATCCCGACGCACTGGACCGTCAAGAGGCTCAAGACCCTCGCTTCCGTTCGCCTGAGCAACGTGGACAAGAAGTCGCTCGAGGGTGAACAGCCCGTTCGACTGTGCAACTACACCGATGTCTACTACAACGAGCGCATCACCAGCGATCTCGAGTTCATGCATGCGACCGCCACGGGCGAACAGGTACGTACCTTCACGTTGCGCGCGGGGGATGTTCTCGTCACCAAGGACTCGGAGTCGTGGACCGACATCGCGGTACCCGCCGTGGTCAAAGAGAACCTCGAGGGAGTCCTGTGTGGGTACCACCTGGCGCACATTAGGCCGGCGACGTACTGCCACGGTCCGTTCCTTGCGCGCGCGTTCTCCGCGCTCGGCACACGCGATCAATTCCAGATCGCTGCCAGCGGCATCACCAGGTTTGGACTTGGTGGTGACGCGATCCGTGGCGGACTCTTCGCGATGCCGCCAGAGCCCGAGCAACGCACCATCGCCGCGTTCCTCGACCGCGAGACGGCGAAGATCGACGCGTTGGTGGCGAAGAAGGAGCGGCTGATCGAGCTGCTCCAGGAGAGACGCACGGCCCTCATCACCCGTGCCGTGACAGGGGGACTCGACCCGGGTGCCCCGACGAGAGACTCGGGCATCGAGTGGCTCGACGAGATCCCGGCACGCTGGGCGATCCTACCGCTGAAACGGCTGTGGAGGCGATGCGACTACGGGCTGTCCGAGAGTTTGGCTGGGACAGGGGCCGTGCGCGTGCTGACGATGGCACACATCCAAGATGGCGAGGTGGTACTACCGAAGCAGGGAAGCATGGACGACGTGCCGGCCGCGCTTCTTCTCGATCAGGACGACCTGCTCTTCAACCGCACGAACAGCAGGGATCTCGTGGGCAAGGTGGGCCTGTTCCGCGGAAGTCGCGAAGAGCATGTGTCGTTCGCGTCCTACCTGGTTCGTCTGACCGCGAACCGTCGAGCGTGGCCCGCCTATCTGAATCTTCTCCTGAACTGCCGGCTCGTGCTTGCGCAGGCTCGGAGCATGGCGTTGCTCAGCGTCAACCAGGCGAACCTGAATCCCTCCAGGTATGGGGAGATCCGAGTTCCTCTGCCGGACCTCGACGAACAAGTGTACATCGTGCGTTGGGTGCACGACCGAGTCACCTCCTTGCGGCACGCTGCAGAGCGCGTCCGTCGTGCAATCGACCTTCTGCAGGAACTCCGCGCAGCCTTGATCTCCGCTGCCGTGACGGGGAAGATCGACGTGCGGGGAGATGTCAGCGCATGAGCCCGATGTCTCCGGGCCGTCGCTTGAGGATGCCGCGCGGCACTTCCGGGCATCCCGGGCCAACGGAGTAGCTGTGACAAGCTGTGACACCGAGCTGTGACACGCTGCGGCGTCGCGTGTAAGATCCTATGGGGGACGGAGTTACGTGAGGCTACGACGGATTCGCAACGGGCTTGAGGCGGCACCATGAGCCCCGATGTCTCCGAGCGGTCGTTCGAGGATGCGATCGAGTGCGGGCTCCTTCGGCATGGGCCCGATGCGTGCGCCGGCGAGGAGGCCGCCGTCCGGGAGACGTCGCCTGCCTACGGGG
>Ga0187893_10007749_pt1 | contig 17364 bp, 11 predicted proteins | sample MA1701074metaG_FD_139574 | JGI IMG/M metagenome (GOLD analysis project Ga0187893, IMG submission 139574) | White microbial mat communities from a basaltic lava cave in the Kipuka Kanohina Cave System on the Island of Hawaii, USA - MA170107-4 metaG ... | reverse complement strand
TAAAAACCCGGGCCGTTATTTTTCGGGCCGCCTTTAACGAAATTGATAAGAGTGTTGAGCGGAACACCTCTCGCAGCCGACGCCGCACGAGCCTCAAAAAGATCGCCAAGCGGTCTGTCGGGAACCACCTGGAGACCATTAGCCTCATAAACCGGCCGGCTCAGTGCATAGCGGAGTCCGAGCGTTAGGGTCAACGAACGACCGAGCTTCCATACGTCTTGAATATAAGAGTCGTACTCTTCGGTTGCGAAAACGCGATTCGAAGGCGTTCCCGCCGGCAGAACGCTGCCGTCAAGGTCAAACGTGAAGTTGCCCGAGTATTGAGAGTAACGTCCGATCAAAGCCGTAATGGCGTCCCGCGCCGAAGTGCCGCCGCTGGTGATATTGTAGCCAGCTGCAGTTAGTGGTTGATTAACCACAGCTCCGGAAAGATCGTAAAACGAAGGGTTAGTCACAGCGGAATCGAAGGCGCTGGCAAAAGTGGTGCGCCGGTTGCGGATGATACGCACATTTCCGCCAAATTGGAAAGTGTGGTTCCCTTTGATCCAGGTAAAGTCATCCGTAAAGTTATGTACCGGTGTAACGCGATTGAGCGTTCGTGCATAAAAGAGCGGTGAAAAAACAAATCTGAAAAATATGTTATTTCCACTAGAATCACCCTGCGTGCTGAACGCCTGACGCGTTAAACCGTATCTGAAGTTGTTGATCTTGCTATTAGAAATGGTCCAGTTATGTGAAGCTACATATCCGTAAGGATGACTCCATGTCGAAGTGGCCGGCGTGTCCGGAAACAGCGATGTGCCGGCAATCTTATCGTATTGATAGTTACCGCGGAAAGATATCTGTTGACTGGAAGTCGGGCTCCAGTCGAACTTTGCGATGTGCGTATTCTCTTTAACCGACGTAGGAGAATTAAAGGCAAAACCGCCGGTATTGATGCCATCGCCTTGGCCCTGGAAAATGTTGTTCGACGGATACTTGGATACAGCAGACGCCAGAGCCGCAACCGCCAACGGGTTCATACCTGCCTGATTGTAAATCATGTTAAGCTCGGCAAGCCCGACGCTACAGCTCTGCGATGCGTTACAACTCGGCCCCGTACCAGAAAATCGTACCGTTCCCCCTCCTAAGTGCGGCAAGGGCACCAATCGATTAACCGAAATTTCATCATTTTGAACCTGCCCCTCATACGAATAAAAGAAGAATAGTCGGTCCTTCAAGATTGGCCCGCCGACGGCCCCACCGAAGACCTGACGATCTAGTTTCGGACGGGGTCGAACCGGCGTGCCGTCGGGCTTGCTGCCGGCGCGGTTGTTAAAGAACCTGTTTGCCGAACCCAGTGTCGGACGGTTGAAGTAAAACACTGACCCCCTGAAGTCGTTGGTTCCGCTTTTTGTGACAAGCGAGATTTGTGCACCCGAGGAACGTCCCTGGTTAGCATTCGCACCCAAGGTTGTGATTCGAAATTCTTCAACCGATTCGGTTGTCGAACGCAACGCGGAACCCTGCGCCAAATCTCCACCTCCCGAGCGCCCGCCGGTTTGCTGATCGTTAATGTCTACTCCATCGAGTGTAATGTTCGCCTGATCGCTTCGTCCGCCAGCCACGTAACCGTCGCGCGTAACTCCCGGCTGCAGAGTGAGAAGATCGGTAATACGGCGCAAATCAGTCGGCAATTCGGCGATCTGCGCCGGAACGAAGTTGTTGCCAACCGAGGCGTCCGTCGTGTTGGTAATGGATTCAATTGAACCGCCAGTAACATCGACGACCGCGGACACATCCCCGGTCTCGAGCCCCAGATTCAGATCCAGGGGCGAATCGACGAGGGCCTGAACGCTGTTGTTCACCAGCTTCTTAAATCCCTTTGCCTCGACTTCAAGCTTATACGTTGCCGGTGGCAAAGAAACAAAGCTAAACCTTCCATCGTCATTGGTTGTGGTGCTTCTTGAGAAGCCGGTGGCGGGATTAGTTATTTTGACTGAGGCTCCAGGAACAACGGCTCCTGTTTGGTCAGAAATTGTTCCGCTTATACCTGAGGTGCCGGACTGACCATTTACCAGTCCAACACACAGAAAAGCTGTTAATATTGCGAAACTGATCGCGTTAATAAACCTACGTTTCATAGATTCCTCCATTTTCTTAATAAATTGGAAATAAGTAGTCCAAAAATAGGAACTTAACACTACGATTTAGGCATTTTGCGTTCCAAAGTCGGACATACTGTTAAACCACTATGTTTGCATAGAATTATGGCACGATTTCGCGAGAATCGAAAGTGCTGTCTTGTTTATTATTGTATAAAAATTCAGATTTTTGTTCTTTTGACTGCCTCGGTGCCGGTTTCGGTGGCGCGGGTGGTGGTGAGATCGTCTGGATTAGCCACGTCGCCTACCGCGTAAATATTTGAAACATTTGTGTTAGGCGTGTCTATCGTGAACACAAAACCTCGCTCGTCTTGATCAAGTTGTTCGACGAAAAGCTCGGAATTCGGCACTACGCCGATTCTGATCAACACGGCTTCGGCCGGTAAGACAAAATCTTCGTCCGAAATCAGATTTTTTATCTTTACTGCGGCGACCTGAGCTTCGCCGATGATCTCCCTCACCACACTGTTGAAAACCATCTCAACGTTTTGCCGACCTGTCGCAAATTCGACAAATCTGCGTTGAGCCGTGAACCGATCTCGCCGGTGAACTATCACAATCTTCTTTGCTACTTCGCTCAAAATGCAAGCGTTCTCGACCGCTGCGTCACCGCCGCCGACGATGACGACGGTTTTGTCGCGCGCCTTTTCTCTGTCCTTAAGTCCAGACTCCAACACGCCCCGTCCGCGAAGCTCGATCTCGCCGGGCACGTTGAGCGATCGGCGACGGACGCCGGTTCCGAGGATGATCGACTTAGCAGAATAGCGATCGCCATTCGCTAAACGGACGATCTTTTGTTTTAGATCGACGTGTTCTACAGCGGCATTTGTAAGGTATTTGGCGCCCGCGTTCTCTACGCGTTGGAGAAGATGATCGCGGAGTTCGCGGCCGTTTTTGGCGATGAACGGAGGATAATTTTCGATCGGGTTGTAGGTCCATAGAAGCTGGCCGCCTAACTCCGTCTCGCGTTCGAGAAGGATCGCGTCGATGCCAAGTTCGGCGCATTTGATCGCCGCCGACATTCCCGCAGGGCCGCCGCCGATGATGATCACGTCGAAATTATTTGTCTCAACTGGCATAACAAGTAGGTCGTTTTGTTGCTACTTTTTGTCAATCGCATCTGCCGTTTTTTGTCACAAAGACGGATTTTTGCTCAAAAACAGACTTGATGACAGAAGTCGTTTGTAACATTCTCGCCCTTTATTTTAGGCACTTTTCGTAAAATTAACAATCTTCTGGAATTCTCTGAGCTTTGGCACTAAGGTTGCTTTTCCAACTTGCTGTAAGTGGGCGAACTACGCTCGCACTTCCAATTTAGTCCAAAAATTTCAGACCAACAAAAAAATTATGCGTTTAGACATAGAACAGAACGTTAGCACCGCCATGCCGCACGAGAGCAATGGCTTTGACGAATTTGGTTTCCCCGGCAATGGTGCCGAGGCTTTGCTGAAGAAAGGAATCGCCGCTGCGCAGAATGGCGATCGCGACGGCGCACGCAAGCTGCTTACACAGGTCGCCGCGCTCGATCCGTCGAGCGAGGACGCCTGGATGTGGCTCGCGTCGATCAGCGATTATCCCGAAGAGCTTCTTGCGTTTCTCAACCGCGTGCTCGATATCAACCCCGACAACGCACGTGCGGTCGAATGGCACGCCGCGACGACCGCACTGCTTGCGAAAACATTTGCGCAGCGCGCAGTCGCCGCGCACGCAGACGGCTCGCATGAGCTTTCGTCTCAATGTCTGGCGCAGGCTCTCGCTTACGACGCAAATTGCGAATCGGCTTGGGAATTCAAAGTGTCGATCGCCGAGGACGACGATGAAAAAATGTCGTGTCTCGAACGCGTTCTGACGATCAACCCCGACAACTCCGACGCTGCTGAGGCGATGGCCGTCATCCAACGCGCAAAGATCGAGGCCGTCTTTACTGAGGCCAAATCGACCACGCTCGAAGGCCATCACAAAAAAGCTGTAAAACTGGTCGATCAATATCTCGACATCGTGACCGACAACGCCGACGCGTGGGTGTTGAAAGCGCATCTCACGAATGACGTCGAGCAAAAAATGGGAGCGCTCGAAAATGCGCTCGAGGTCAATCCGAAACACGCCGCGGCACGTTCGTCCTACGATTTTCTCTCGACGCTCAATGCTCCTCCGCAGCCTGTCGAAGAGCCGGAAGCAGTTGTCGAAGAGGTCGAACCTGAAGCCGAAGAAGTTGTTGAAACTGAACCTGCCGCAGCCGAAGAAAGCGAAGCCGTCGTTGAAGAAGAACCGGTCGCCGAATCCGCACCGGAATCAGAAGAACCCGTTTTTGCGGCCGAAGACGAGCTTGTCGCAGAACCGGCCAGCTTTGACGAGGAAGTTTCTGCAACTTACAACGACAATTACGTCGCCGAAGCAGCGACTGAGGAAATGATAAACGTCAACGAAGAAGGCGTCGTCTGCGCGTTCTGCGAGACGGAAAATGACGCACACTCATTCAAATGTAAAAAGTGCAAGGCGGTAACCGCTCTCTCTGACACCGAGTCGCTGCTTTCGAATTCGTATGCAGACTTCGAACTGATTCACCCGGCGGTGATGCGGATGGAATCAGAGGCGAATAGCCGCGAGTTCAGCGACGGCGAACTTATCTCGCTCGGCGTCGGCCACTTTAATCTGCACAATTACGAAGCCGGTCTCGGCTACTTGCACGAAGCCGTGCGACGCGATCCGAACAACGTCGTGCTCGCCGCCGAAGTAAATACTCTCGCGATTCGCGTGGATGAAATTAGCCACAAGAGCGCAGTGGATGAATCGAAACCGAAAGGCAAGACGATCCTCGTCGTCGATGACAGTCCGACAGTTCGCAAGCTGATCTCGGGCAAGCTCGAAAAATCCGGTCACAACGTCGTCTGCGCCTCCGACGGCGTCGAGGCTCTCGAACGCATGGGCGAATTCATCCCCGACCTCGTGCTGCTCGACATCACGATGCCGCGAATGGACGGTTACGAAGTTTGCAAACAGATTCGCTCGAATCCGAATGCACAAAATCTGCCGGTCGTGATGATCTCAGGCAAGGACGGATTCTTTGACAAGGTTCGCGGCAAAATGGCCGGCACGACAGGTTACGTTACGAAACCGTTCGGCCCCGAAACTCTCATGAAAGCTCTCGAAACTTACCTCATCCCCGACGCAGCTTGAGGCAGTTGTCAGTGTTCAGTGGTCGGTCGTCAGTTGTCAGTGGTCGGTGGTCGGTGGTCAGTTATCAGAGAAGGCAGAAAACTATCTGACCACCGACCACCGACCACCGACCACTGACCACCGACCACCGACCACTGTCCACTGCACTCCATGGATCGCGAAAAAATAAAAATATTTATTCAGACTGCCGAAGCCGATCTTGCACAGGCTCGCGGCAGTCTTTTGATTCTCGCGCAGAGCGGCGACGTGTCCGATCTCGGCCCGACGCGTGGCGCAGTAGCGCGACTGAAAGATTCAGCTTTTGAAAACGAACAGCACGCGATCTCGCTGCGGGCCGCCGAGTGCGAAGGAGCGCTCGAACAACTCTCAACATCGAACGAAGCATACAAAGTTCTCGACATGATCGCCGGGCTAGAGGCTTCGTTGCTCGATATTCCGCTGCACTCCGACGAATTTCTGAGCGACGTTTCGGATTTTGTCGATGCGTCATTTGACGAGATTTTGCCGCAAGCAAATTCGAGCGACGAGATTTTTTCAGAGTTTGAAATTGACGAAGAAACTCTCGAGGTTTTCAAATCCGAGGCTGACGAACTGCTCGCAAACATCGAAAACGGTTTGCGCACGTTGACCCTATCGCCCGCCGATCAGAATGCGTTGTGGGAGATTCGGCGCAGTTCGCACACGCTAAAAGGTGCCGCCGGAATTGTCGGTCTCGTCGCCGCGTCCGAAACGGCGCATCGCATGGAAGATCTACTCGACAAACTTGTCGAGCTAAAACGTGCGGCCCCACCCGAGATTCTTTGCTTTCTCGAAACCTCGGCCCGCAAAATAAATTCTATCGTCGAGGCGAAAGCCTTCGACAACGACGACGATCTCGAACCTCAGTACCTCGCCGCGATGAATTCGTTTTGCTCTGTAGGCGAATCTTCCCAGCCGCCCGACACGCAAAATTCAACCGCTGAATCGGCGACCGGCGAACGTCCAATCCACAAACCGATCGTCCGCGTTTCGCTCGAACGTCTCGATGAACTTATCGAACTTTCGCACGAGATGATGAACAATCGCGAATCGACTGCTGAGGTGATAACCTGCTTGCTTGACGGAAGCTCGAACGAAAAAGAGACGATAGCCCAGCTCGAAAAACTTTTTGAAAACGCGTATCGGCTTAACGGCGAACTGCACGAAAAACTGCAGAGCATTCGCATGGTCAAGTTCGGCACGCTCGAGACGCGGCTGAGCCGTGCCGTGAACATGACGTGCACCGACGTCGGCAAAAAAGCTGTCTTCGAACTCGAAAACGGCGACGTCGAGATCGACACGCTCGTGATAGACGCGATCGTCGAACCGCTGCTGCATCTGCTGAAAAACGCGGTCGTCCACGGTATCGAAACGCCCGAGACAAGACGCCTGATCGGCAAAAACGAACGCGGCACTGTCCGAATAAAAGTTGAAACTGCCGACGGCTATTTGCAGATCTCGGTCGCCGACGACGGCGCGGGAGTGTCTGTTAAAAAGCTGAAGGACAAAGCTATCGCAAACGCGATCATCGACGCAGAAAAAGCCGGGTCGATGAGCGATGAAGAAACTTTTTCGTTAATGTTCGATCGCGGACTTTCTACCGCAGACTCGATCGATCTCAATGCCGGTCGCGGCGTCGGTATGAGCATCGTTAAGGAAAGTGTCGAAAGTAACGGCGGTCAAGTCGTCGTCGAATCCGAGCTACAACGCGGCACAAAATTCACACTTCTTTTGCCGATCGACAACATGTTGCCAAAGGCCGAACCGACCCTTTTTGCACAGCCGGCGCTCAACGAGGAAATCCCGACGATCCTTGTCATCGACGACAGCGCAAGCATGCGCCTCCACAATCAAAAACTTGTCGAGAGCGCCGGTTTTCGCTGCATCACAGCGAACAACGGCGCCGAAGCTCTCGAATTGCTTCTAAACGGAGATTTTGAACCTGACCTGATTTTGTCCGATGTTGAAATGCCGCAGATCGACGGCTGGGCTTTCCTAAAATACCTAAAAACCGACGACAACCTCGGCCACATTCCCGTCGTCCTCGTCACATCACTCGCATCGGACGAACATCGAATGCGCTCCCTCGATCTCGGCGCCACAGATTACATCGTAAAGCCCTTAACAAGCGACGCTCTTATAAACATAACCGAAAAACACTTAACCGCAGTGATCGCGTAATTACTTTTTCTTTGCAGCGAGACTTTTCTGTTTTTCAAGTTCATCGTTCGCTTTGCTTAATGCTTTCAGTGAAGATTCGAGCAGCCCAAGCGATAGTTTAAGTCTGCTGCGTCGCGACGAGATGTCGTTGATCGATGCAAAAATACTAAATTCGTCGATCTCTAAAATTGTCGCATCGACGGAAACATAGTCGGACATCGGTGCCCAATCTTTGTCGATTATCATATCCGGGTTTTCTCCGTCAGCCTTGTTAATAAATTTCACGGCGTCACGAAAAACAACCGGCGATTCAGTTGGCGTCGCGCGTAAATAAAATTTGGCAAGATCGAGAGATAGCGCGGCGGCTTCATGATAAGGCATTTCCAGCGAGTTCAGCTCTTTTTGCATTTCGCTGAGATTCTCAAAATAAAATTGCTTATCTTTGCTCACGCTCGTCTCCGAAGCAAGCCGCTTGCGAATAAATGGACGAAGTTGCTTTGGTGCTCGATTTATGGATTTGAAAGCATTCGCCAGATCGCCTTCCTCAAACGAAGCCAATGATGTTGAAAAACCGGCTGTTATTCGCCAATTATTCCAACCGATCGGAGCAATCTCTCTATAGTCGTCACCATCGAGGCCGTCGAGCAGCGATGTTAACTCATCGTAACTCTTTGCATTCAGCAATTTAAAAAAAGCGTCGCGGTAAATATGAATTTTTGCACGCTTATCTTTTTCGTCTCGTGCGGCCTTTAGCATTTCGTCAACTGAGTCGGAGACCCCGTCAGCTCTCGCTTTTGTCCCTGTTTGTATAGATGTATGTAAAAATGGCACGCACAATTTTATGTTCTGACGAAATCTTTCAGAATTTTCCGGAAAAAATTCATCTACACGCGACACCGCCCAAGACGCATAGAATGATATGCCGCAGCGTCGTGGACGTTCTTGCTCGATAGAAGCCGCCCCGTTCAAAAGGTCGGAAAATAGCTCGACAACCAGACGTTGAGTTGTCGCAGAAAATGGTTTGCCTTTATTAAATTCAAAAACTCCGCGATAAAGTCCAAAAACAAGAAAATAAACGTCCTCTCTGTATTTATCGGTAGCCAGGAATCTCGTTTGTTTTATCAACAAATCGGCTAATGAGCTGTCCTTTAAATTCAATTCAACTGCCAGACCGGACAACGCATGAGCAAATCCGAATTTCAGAGACTGTTGACCATAGGCCAATCCCAGTCTTGGATTCTCCTTTGTTATTTGAGCACCGATGGATGCGTAAAATTTAGCCAACTTTGGATTTTGCCGGGCGTTTTGGTTTATTTTGTCATCAAAATTCGAGCCCAGCTTTCCGAGCAAGTCACTCCCAAACTTTCTATCCAACTCAAAAATGATCTCTAAAGTTCTTTGAGCGTATTCTAGATTCTTTTCAAGCTCTTTTTCGTCTTCACCCTTCAGACTTTTCAGCACAATTTCTGCCGACTTTTTTAGAAAGGCACGTGCAGAGACCTCATCATGCTTCCACAATATCTTTGCAAGTAATGCCTGGTTATAGGCATTTTCCGCTTCAGTTAAGGATGATGAACTTGTAGCCGAGATCTTTACGAGATCGTCCACACGCGATCGCCAACGTTTTACACGCTCCTCGGCTTCTCTTTGCTCAGGTGAAATTGTCTTGTCTTGCGCAAAAACAGACTGCGCACAGATCAAGGCTATGAACGATAAAGTAAAACCACACCGGCTATTTTTAAGATTTAGAAAACTCAAAATATTTATCTCAGAAGAGTTTGCCACGAATGCACGAATAAGAGAAGAAAGGCCAGTTCTTAATATTCGTGCATTCGTGGCTATTCCCGCCAGCACAATGATTATCGGAGCAACATATTCTACTTAGCTGGAGGTTTACTCGGTCTGATCTCGACTTTACTCGGCAATGCGCGCGGATCTATTTTTAAAAGATCGATTACGACCTGGGCGATGTCGTTGGGCTGTAATTGCCACGCTTTTTCGTCAGAGATTGTGTCGTCACCAAATTCCGTGTTAACGCTGCCGGGGCAAATGTAGCTTACTTTTATATTGTCGTGACGAACTTCCTGCATCATCGCTTCGGTAAAACCATTGAGCGCAAATTTCGACGCGTTGTATGCCGCCATTCGCGGATGCGCGTTCTGTCCGGCTAAGCTGGAGATATTTATAATGTAGCCGCCGCCACGCTTTTTCATCAACGGAATTGCATAGTGGCAAGCATAATAAACGCCAAGCAGATTCGTCTCGATGGTTTGGCGAAATTCACCCGGCGTGATTTCCTCAACCGTCTTGCCAAAAAAGCCGACGCCTGCATTGTTTATCAAAACATCGACTCCGCCGAAAACGCGCTCACAGTCCGCCAGCATCGACCGCACTTGCTCTTCGTTACGAACATCGCAATCGGTTCCGCCCACTTTGCCATGCTTTGACAATTCTTCGACAGCGGCCGAAACATCAGCCAAATTTCTGGCAGTCACAAAAACCGAGGCGCCTGATCTAACAAACGCCTCGGCAATCGCAAAGCCAATTCCTTTTGTGCCGCCCGTAACTACTGCGACTTTATTTTCCAGACTCATCGTTTCGCAATATCGACCGTGAGAATCGGCGACTCTTTCTTGGCCAGTTCTCTCCAAAGCACTAAATATGTGTCGTCAGCACTTTTGCGCACGATTCTGAAAACGACTGTGACGTCGTTGCGTTCGTCTTCATCGAGCGAGCCGCGTTTTGATTCGGACTTAGGCAAGTTTAGAAACTTCGCTCGATAAGCGACGGAACGCAGCAGATAAGTTGTGTGCTCGCGGATCGCAACCGACTTTCGATAGACGAGATCGCCGATCTTCAATCCCTTACCGATATCGAGATCCAGATCAGCTACTTCACTTATTCCAGTCGCGGGAGAAAAGGCAGCGAGGTCGGTCGCTAGTGCATTATCGGGATTAAAAGATTCGATCGGGACATCGCCCAAAGTAGCGATCAGCCCAAGCACAAAAATGCCCGGCAAAACAAAATCGTCATTTATACGCCTTAGATCAGAGTAAACGTTGTGCGAATAATCGGCGCGTCGGAACGAAAACGCGAGAGCACTGCCGGGAATGTATTGGTTAAAACATTCCTGATCGGGCTTTGTGACATCTAGAATATATTTGCAGCTAATGCGCCCGCCAAAACGAAAGATGCCCGTGTTCGGCTGTTTTAGAAACTCGGCATAGATCCGCTTTTCGTCTTTTGTCGGGGCAAGTTTCTTCCGCGCTTGCTCATAAATTTCCGCGATTGCCGCGTCCACAACATTCTTATTGCTTATTGCACCAATGCCGGTCGGGGTATTTTCGCGCTTCTTAAGTTCGTCATACCACGCTCGTGTTCCTTGATCGGGTCGATTCGGTTCGAGAATTCGCGGCGGGCGTGACGGAGCGATCTGACAGATAACTTGAGAGCCGAAAAAAATTAACAGCGACGCCGCAATAAAGGGCTTATTTACTAACATACCAACCTCACGCAAAGGAGAATTTTAATGAAAATCCATAAGCTGCTCGTCTTTCGCAAATTTGATCTTCGGCGACTCTTGCTTTTGCAAACGTCTCCACACAATGGTCAAGCCGCCGATCTCATCCTTGCGCACGACTCTGAAAACGATGATCTCATCTGAGCGTTTGTCGTAACTCAAACTCATAAATTTCAACTGTATAGACGAAGTATTATCATTGATCGGCGGAAACGAGTTTGCAACCCGATAAGCCACGACACGAAATGCGTATGTCACATTCACTTGAGGTTTTATGCGGCTCGAAAAAGTTTGGCCGTTGACGTTCGTGCCTTTTAGCAGGTCGGCGGCTTTTGTGATCGCTTCATCGATATTGTTCGCGGGAGCGGCTTTCGAAATTTCAGAAACATTTTCGAGCGAAATGCTTTCGATCGGGATCTCGCCAAGCGACACAAACATACCTTGTGTAAAAAATGCGCCGCTCTTCAGTTCATCACCTATAAACTGAATGTCAGCGTATTGCGCATCAATATAGGCCTTCTGTCGAAATGAAAAATCCGAAGTCATCGGAACAAAGTTCGCGCAGTCGCCATCAACCCTAACCAGATCGTCCGTGAGACAATCGAAATTTGGGAACAACTTGAAAATTCCGGTGTTCTCTAGTTTTAGAAACGTGCTGTATTGATTGAGATCGGCGATGTTGACCTTACGCATTTCGCGCACGCGCTCTTTTGCTGCCGCAGTGAATGTTGGAGCGTTGTATCCCGCCTCTCGCATCCTGTCGGATTGCACCTGCGCGGTTCGTTCGAGATCGCGCATCGTGTTTAGCCTACGATCAAAGTCGCGGTCATTTCGCCTTTCCTGTTCGCGGTTTTGTTGATCCGGAGTGGAGAGTCCCGACAATCGGCCGCCGGTCGGAGTTTGAGGAAATGCGCTCGACAAAAGCAACAACATCAACGGGAGAATAAGGGCGGATCGTTTCATAATAGACCTCCACTTTCCGGTGACTAGTTGTAACTAACTTTTCATCTATCTCAGCTTATAGAGAATTACAGCTAACGAGCTATATATTTCTACTCTAAATCTAATTTCAAGCCTTTCTTTCGCTGCAACTCTTTCCAAACAATCGTGACATCTCCCGAGTCGTCTACCCGTATAATCCGAAAAACAACGATCACGTCATCTGGGCGTCCTGCTGCGGGTTTAACATTATAACCGTGCGAACGCAGAACGTACGTAGTATCTTTAGCCACATTCTTGAAGCCTCGGGCATAGACGTTCTCCCCTTCCAATCGACCTTTATCAAACTGGGAAGCCTGCTCGTTCGCTGTTTTAAGCTTGTCCGAAGGTTCAAATGCTGCAACGAACGGCACCCCGGGCGAATCGAGCGACACATTTTCTATAGGTATGTCGCCGATTTTTGTCATGAAGGAAAGAGCGACATCTGGGCTGGTGACTAATTTGTCCCCACGCAAACTTAGATCCCCAAATCTTCTGTACCGTCCATCTCTGAACGAAAATGAATTTGCCAAATGGCTAATACTGTAGCTCTCAAAAGGGCACTTAGGATCACTGATAGGCTTCTCGATGCCTCCGCAGTTAGGCAGATTGATCAGTTTGAAGATTCCCGTCCTTTCCGCTTTTAGGAATTTACTGTAGGCTTGCTCATCCGCTTTGTCAGCTTCCAATCTCTTCTTGTTTTCCCTTGACAGCTTCGGTATTGCAGGTGAGGATACAATTATCATCCCGGAAGGAAAAGCCGCTCCTCCTTGAGAAGTACCGACTATTGGCCCATTAATCGTACGATTACCAGAGCTAATCTCCATCGCCTGCTGCTGTTGGGCGGCCTGTGTTTGAGCTGACCTGACAGGGTAAGTTTGAGCCCAAGCCGTAACCCCTATGGCGAGAAACGCCAAAGCACTGAAACCACCGAACACTTTAATAGCTTTTGGTTGACATCGCATCTCTTTAGTCCTCCTATTTGGTCAGTTTAGTCTTCAAAACGTCATTCACAACTCTCGGATTCGCCTTGCCTTGTGACGCCTTCATCACTTGACCGACGAAAAAGCCAAAGAGCTTTTCGTTGCCGCCGCGATATGCGTCGACGTTTGCCTGGTTGGCGGCGATCACTTCGTCGACGATCTTTTCAATAGCGCTCGCGTCGGATATCTGCTCAAAACCCTTTTCGCTGATGACCTCGGCGGTCGTTCGCCCGCTGGCAAACATCTCGGCGAGCACTTCTTTACCTTGATTATTATTGACTTTACCGCTATCGACGGTGCGAATCAACTCGGCGAGGTCCTCGGCCGTCACGTTTGATTCGCCGATCGTTTTGCCTGAGTTATTAAGTTCGCGAGTCAGTTCGCCGAGCATCCAGTTTGCTGAAAGTTTAGGATTAGCAGTAATTCTCGAGACGGTTTCGAAAAACTCAGCCGTGTCGCGATCGCCGGTCAGTTGCAATGCGTCGGTGTAACTTAATTTATATACATCTATAAAGCGTTCGCGCATCGAGTCGGGCATCTCGGGCATCAGCGATCTCACGTGCTCGATAAAATCCGCCGTGACATTTAACGGCTGGAGATCAGGGTCGGGAAAATAACGATAGTCGTGCGCGTCTTCTTTTGAACGCATAACGCGAGTTTCATTCTTCTTCTCATCCCACAAACGCGTCTCTTGATTGACGGTTTCGTTCGCTTCGTGCGCGGCGATCTGCCGCTCGATCTCGAACTCGATCGCCTTTTGCATAAAGCGAACGGAGTTAAGATTTTTCAGCTCGACTTTGTTGTTAAATTCCGTCGTGCCGACTTTACGCACCGAGACATTCGCTTCGCAACGCAGATTTCCCTTCTCCATATCCGCGTCGCTCGCGCCGACCCACGAAAGCGCGCGGCGAATGTGATTTACATAATCATACGCCTGCCACGACGTGCGAAAATCCGGCGAAGTCACGATCTCGCCAAGCGGTGTCCCGGCGCGGTTTAAGTCGACGTAGGAATATTTGTCTGTGTCGGGCAAACCTTCGTGAACGTTCTTACCCGCGTCTTCCTCGAGGTGCATACGTTGAATATGCACCGTCATCGGCTGCCAATCTTTCGCGTGACCACTGTCGTCACGCTCGGCGGTCATAATGGTCAATTCACCGTTCGCCGAAAACGGTTTGTCGTATTGCGAGATCTGATAACCTTTTGGCAGATCGGGATAAAAATAATTCTTGCGCGCAAAGATCGACATCTCTTGTATCTCGAGTCCAAGCGCCAACGCGGCTCGTGCACCCAGCTCGACAACATTTTTATTGAGCACGGGCAATGCACCGGGCAAACCGAGACAAACCGGACATGTGTTCGAATTCGGATCGGCGCCGAACTCGACTGCGCAGCCGCAAAAGATCTTCGTCGCCGTCGCGAGCTGCGCGTGAACCTCCATGCCGATGACGGCTTCCCAACCCGAGTTCATGGTGAAAACTTAAACCGACGCCAACGTCTCCTCGATCAGTGCATTTAAACTTTTGCCACTTTTTCGAGCATTTGAATACAGTCGCTGATGCAGAGAAGGGGAAATTCGAAGAACAAAGTTGCCGGAAAATGGCCGGTCTGGTTCTTCTCCTCGCTTTTCGCAAAATTCAAGATAATCTTCGACCGATTTTTTAAATTCTCTTTTTAATTCGGTAACCGACTTGCCGTAAAAAGTGATCACATCCCGAGTGTTGATAACACTGCCGTGAAACAGATCAACTTCATCGTCGAATTCTACTGTTGCTTCATAATTTTTATACTTCATTTTTTCACTCCCGCCTCCGTGAGAAATCTTCGCAAATCTTTAACCGCCCCTTTGTCGGTTTCTTTCTGCGGGTGAGGGCGATGAAAAACAGCCCGAACATCATTTAACGCTATGCGAACGCGAGAACCGCTGCCTTCGTCGATCTCGGCACCAAGCTCAACCAACATCTTTTCAACATCGTCCCACGAGATATTTGCCCTTACTGGCGATTGATATATCGAGGCTAGCGTCCGCTGATGCTTTTTATTCACCTTGAAAAATGGTATCAGATTCCAGTATCGATGAAAAGTTTATCGTCGTCGCGGATTAACTCGAATCAACGGCTGCGGTCGCGAGCTCGGACCGGTCGGAATAAACATCCCGCCCGCAAAATAGCCCGGCTGCGCTGAGTTGAAGCGCGGAACTCGAAATCGCCGTCCGCCAAACCAATAATATGTGTAACCAAAATCGTAACCGCTCGGCGCAAACTGCGGTTGCGGTGTTCGATAAAACATCATTGCTCGATTTTCCGCAGCAGCACGCTCTGCGTCGAATCGCTCGCGTTCAAGTTCTTCTTTCTGCAATCTTGCCGCAAGCTCTTCTCTTTCTTTTGCCGATTGTGCATCGCGTCGTGCGCGTTCTTCCGGCGACGCAAAACCGAGACGCGCATAATTCACGCGCAAATCGGTTTCGGCCTTGATCCTATCCTGACGATACTTTTCAAGATCGGCGTTGGTTACGCTTCGTGACTGAGCCGGACAAATCACGACTGTCGCGATCATGAAACAAAAAGCAAAAAACAGTTTCTGTGTCATTGTTGTTACCTCTTTCAAACAATAATAGCACGCGACGAGCCTCGATAAAATACTTTCTTCTTTGATAAACCTAACAGTATCAATCGATTTATTCGGAATAGATGAAAGATGATAGATATTAACTGATAGATCTATCATCTAAAATCTGTCATCTATTATCTATTTCGAATTAGAATTCATTCTTTAAGGGTTTTTCAAAGCACCCTAGAAGCTAAACGTCGTCCCGAATCTCGCCGTCGCTCCGCTGGTGCGAAAGCCGTTCTCGTAATACTCGTGATCGAAAACATTCTCGATCGTGCCGTAAATACGCAAACCCAGCTTGTCCTTCTTAAATCCGAAATTATAACCCGCCGTCACATCGCCGCGACGATTGCCGCGAAATCTATATATATAGGTATTGAACGCCGTGTTGCTGAATATCGGCGCGAGATAGGCGGACGTCGCGAGAAAGTCAAAATTCACCCACGCTCGTTTATAACGCTGCGTCACAACCAGCGTGAATTGATGATCGGGAATTCCGAGCGAGCGAATCACGCCACTGCCTGAAACCTGCGGCGTTCGTTGATCGCTGTTTGTAAAAGTGTAAGAAGTAAACAGGTCGAAGCAATCCTTCGGTTCCGCTCTGAAACTAAATTCCGCTCCACGCGCGATGCCGCCTTTTTGATTTTCGTAACCGCCGAACGGTCGCGGCGTTGAACCGATATTCGGAACGACGTTGCCAAATCCGATAATGTCATTAAGCCGCGTGTAAAAATATGTGACAGACAGCCGGACACGATCTCTCGCCGCGTTTTGCTCAACGCCGGCGTCGAAAGCTATAGTCTTTTCCGGCTTCAGAAACGGATCGCCCAGAGCGACGAAACTCGGCATGCCAAACGTCGAGAAAAAAGTCCCGAAACGCTCGAACAGCGACGGCACTCGATAACCGTTGCCGACATGTGCTCGAAACTTCGTCCCCGATCTGCGAATAAAGTACGACGCTGCTCCGTCAAATGTGAATGCCGTCGGCGGATTATTCAACGCGAGGTTACTGTATGGAGCGTTTGCAAGACTGAATTCAGGCCGGTCGAGACTGAATCGCTGAGCACGAAATCCGGCTGCAAGCTGCAAACGTCCGTCGTGTAAACTCACCAGATTCTGCACATAAAAAGTATTACTCGATTGACGAGCGCGCGTGAAAAAATTGCCCGTGCCCGATGGCGTGCCGCCCTCGTTGCCGAATTTCTCAAGCTCGAATTCATAACCGGCGGTCAGCGTGTTTTTGCCGTCCGCGATCCACGTCACGTTTGAGTTCGCGGTGTGAATCTCTCCGTCAAATATGCTGGTAAAAGCGCTCTGAAAGCCCGCACCGAGCGGTCCGTCGTCGTTTCGTCGTCGGGTTTTCAGTCCTTGATAAAACCCGCGAAAAACAACTTCATTAGTTATAATCTGCGTCGCCGAAATCTGTCCGCTAAAAAATCGCGAGCGTTGAAAACTGTCGGGATCGTTTGCGTCGGGCGTAAAGTTTACGTTCGCCGTCGCATCGATGATCGTCGCGGTGTTAGCCGGCAATGTTCCGCGAGTGTCGGGATTAACGTTTAGTCTAACGTCGGCGTCGGAGAAAAATATACGGCCTGAAATAGTTGTTTTCGAAAACGGATTCGAATCAATGCGAGTTTGAATATTTGTGTTGTGTGCATCGTCCTGACCGTCGATGCCTTTTGTATAAACGGTTCGCGAGACGCCGCCGCCGATTCCAAACTTTCCGTTATCAAGTCCGTGCGAGATCAGTCCGCGAAATCTGCCTAACCCGAGG
>Ga0187893_10007748_pt1 | contig 17367 bp, 12 predicted proteins | sample MA1701074metaG_FD_139574 | JGI IMG/M metagenome (GOLD analysis project Ga0187893, IMG submission 139574) | White microbial mat communities from a basaltic lava cave in the Kipuka Kanohina Cave System on the Island of Hawaii, USA - MA170107-4 metaG ... | reverse complement strand
GCGCATCTTGGCCGTCAAGTCTGATCCCGCCGGAGATCCCCAATTGCCTCGACGGCCAAGATGCGCCGGCGCTGGGGCGCGAATGGATCGACAAGATCAATCCCGCGAGCGGGCAGCGCCTTTGTCGGTTGGCTCGTTCGAGGGCCGAGGATGTTGCCGCCGCGATGGCGGGAGCGACTCGCGCACAGCGGGCGTGGGCCGCAACCTCGGCTGTCAGGCGCGGGGAGATCCTCTACGAAGTCGTCGCCGTTCTGAAGGCGCAGCGAGAAGAGATGGCCCGCACCGTAGCGCTCGAGACGGGGAAGTCTTTCAAGCTTGCGCTGGGCGAAACCGACGGCGCTATCCAGTTGGGCCTGTTCTTCGCTGGTGAAGGCCAGCGCCTGTACGGGCGGACCACGACCAGCGCCGCCCTCAACCGTACGGCGATGACCATTCGCTGTCCGCTCGGGGTGGCCGGCCTGATCATGGCGGCGAACACGCCTATCGCGAATGTGACCTGGAAGGCGTTCCCAGCCTTGATCTGTGGGAACGCGGCCGTCATGAAACCGCCGGAGGACGCACCTGCGACAGCCTGGGCGTTCGCCCGCATCGCCCAGCGCGCGGGGCTGCCTGCAGGTCTCTTGCAGGTGGTGCAAGGCCTGGGCGCCGAGGCCGGCGAGGCGCTAGTGCGGCACCCGGATGTGGCTGTGATCAGCTTCACGGGCTCGACCGATGTCGGCCGCCGGATCGCCGTCCAGGTCGGTGAACGCATGGGGCGGGTGTCCCTCGAGCTCGGAGGCAAGAACGCGATGGTCGTGTGCGACGACGCCGACCTCGACAACGCCGTGAAGTGGGCACTCCTGTCTGCCTTCAGCAACGCCGGACAGCGGTGTGCCGCTGGAAGTCGTATCGTCGTCTTCGACTCCGTCTACGAGAGCTTTCGCGATCGCCTGGTGGCGAGAACCAAAGAGCTGAAGGTCGGAACCGGAGATGACGACGATCTGGGTCCGGTCATCAATGAGCGCCAACTCTCGAACATTGTCGCCGCGGTCGACCGGGCGGTGGCACGTGGGGCCAAGCGCCTGTGCGGCGGCCAGCGCCTGACGGGCGGCACATGGCAGGGCGGCTACTTCGTGGCACCTGCCGTGCTCGATGGCGTCGACGCGCGCGACGAGATCTCCACGCGCGAGCTCTTCGGCCCGGTGACCTGCCTATACCGCATCAACGATTTCTCCGACGCGATCGCGATGACCAACGACTCACCGTATGGCCTCACCGCCTGCATCCACACAGGCAGCGTCCACCGAGCCTGGCAATTCGTCGAACACGTCCAGGCGGGCGCAGTGATGGTGAACGCCGGAACCTTCGGCAGCGAGCCGCACATGCCATTCGGTGGGCTGAAGAAAAGCGGCAACGGGACGCGTGAACCTGGGACCGAGGCGCTGGATGTCTACTCGTCGGTCAAGGATGTCTATCTCTCCACCGATCCCGCGCGACTATGAGCTCATTTTCATCATGAGCTGCTCGATGACGAAGAAGTCGGTCGGGCTGTCGATGTCGATGGCCCGCTCTTGCGGGATGATGTGGTATCGCACAAGATCTCCGGTAAGCGAGCCTGTGTTGTAGATCGTCGGCGTACGGCACGCGATCACGTTGGCGCGAAAATAGGCCTTCTCGTATCGCTGCCGCCCGACCGGCGTCACTTCCCGGCCGCTTTCAGTGAGATACGTAACCAGCTTCTTGCCGCCCTCGCCGTCGTCCACGAGCTTCAGCGCCTTTTTTGGATGCTGGCGCGCCTCGGCTATGACCACCGCGGAATGGGCTGCTGGATCCTTGATGAGCTCCTCTACCACAGCATCGAGATCCTCCGGCGTCTGAAAGGGCACCGTGGCCATCATGCGCACGACCACGTCCGGCTCATAACCTTCATGATTGCGAAGCCACTCCATCATGTGCTTCACGTACTCGTACTCGGGAGAGCTATCCGTCGCCAGCTCCAGAGGTCGCAGGCATGGCACGTCCGCGCCGAACTGGCGCGCGACAACGGCGTAGTGCTCCGAGTCCGTCGACACGACAACGCGGTTGATGTACCTCGATTTCCGGGCTGCATCGAGGATCCATCCAACCAGTGGCTTGCCGGCCAAGGGGCGGATGTTTTTGTCGGGGACGCCCTTAGAACCCGAGCGGATTCCGACGATACCCATGATCTTCATTGCAGTACCCCAATCAAACACACACTATCAGTTTCAACACACGCCATGTGTTCAAGTAGACGCCATCCGTTTCAACATGTCGTAGACCTCCGAAACGCAGGGGCACGCGACGTCCCACTGCTTCGCCCGTCGTAATACCCCGCCGGTGATGGACTCTATCTCGGAAGGTACGCGCGCCGCGATGTCGCGCTGGAGTGACGTGGTGAGTTCTGCAGGCAGCCTGTCGATCGCCGCCAGGACAACACCTGGGTCCGTGTCCACGCCTTCCTTGCGCGCCACGTCCGCGGCCTCGCGAACCAGACCTTCGAGTATTCGTCGCCACTGTGGATCGCTGCGTACGAATCCGACTGGTGCCTGCGCCGCAGCCGTAGTCGAAGCGATCGCGTTGAGCCGCACGAGTTTCTTCCAAATGACCGCCGCCTCGCTTCCGAGGACGGACACCGTGAGGCCTGTGGTGCGAAGGGCATCGGCAAAGAGCTGTAGTGTCTGTTGCGGAACCTCACGCGAGCCTAGGTCGATGTGGGGCTGTTGTGACGATAGCTGACGAGCGATTCCATCGACGATTGCGACCTCGATGAAGCCGATCGTGCCGACGGCAACTGAGGCGCTCAAGGTGGCCTCGATGGTCTCTCGGTGGCCCAGGCCATTCAGGAGCGGAATAACGGTGGCGTTCGCGATGGATCGTTTGCTGAGTCGATGAAGAGCCTCGATCAAGGTGGGACTCTTGACGGCCACGAACACGACGTCCACCGGCTCCGAGAGCAGCGTAGTCGTGCGGGGCCGTGCGACGAAAGTGCCGAATACAGGGCTTTCCAAGCGGATTCCATCACGCTCGATTCGTACGACCTGTGCCTCTTTTCCGATGCAGACAACACTATGCTCGGCCCGCCACAAGAGAGCCGTCAGGAACCCACCGATTGCCCCTGACCCCAATACGCCAATACGCATTACTTCGGCCAAGGGTGTGCTTCGAGGACGTCGACATTCACGTCCGTCCCCCAACCAGGGGCCGTCGGTACCTGCATGGCGCCGTTTGTGATGACGGGTAACTTGGTGAAGAGTTCTTCCCGCCAGGGTACGTCGTCGACGTCGACTTCCATCATCCGCATATTGGGGACGAGGGCACAGAACTGCGCGCTGATGAAGGTCGAAAGGTGCCCATTGTAGTTATGTGGGCTAACGTTCATTTCGTACAGCTCCGCCAGGTCGGCGATCTTCTTCGATCCCGAGAACCCGTTCCAGATGACATCGATGGACGCGACATCCATGGCGTGCCGCTCGAAGTACGGTCGGTACTGGCGTGTGCCATAGAGGTTCTCGCAGGAGGTGATCGGCGTTCGGAGCGCATCCTTGATCATCCTCAGGGCGTCCGGGTCGTAAGAGTCGATCTCTAGCCACGATAGGTTGTACGTCTCGAGGAGACGACCGACTTTGATGTACCCCTCCGACTTGAAATTGAAGTTGAGATCGATGGCAATGTCGATCTCGTCACCTACCGCCGAGCGCAGAGCGCCGACCCATCGGTCTATCGTTTTGAGGATGTCCTGGTCCGCGTTCATCTCCGGACCTCCGGCGCTCTTGAAAAATCCGGGCATGTACACGTATGGGTTGTCCCCCAGCACGGCGATGTTTGTCTTGAGCGCTCGGTAGCCCGCGGCCCGCACCTCCTTGCCGAACTCTGCCACGTCCTCGTATGCCTTCAGCTGGGGCTTCCTGACGAGCTGCCAGGCGCGCACGCGCGAAGTCCCACAGTGGGACCAGTAGAGCGGAATACTCAGTCGCGCCGGTCCGCCAAACAGCTCATAGACGGGCACACCGAGCGCCTTGGCCTTCACGTCCCAGAGTGCATTCTCTATCCCTCCGATCGCCTTTTGCACAATGCTGCCCGGGCTCTGCCGCGTACGAGCATACATCTGGGAGTGGAGCATCTCGACGTGCCGCGGGTCCTTGCCGGCGAGGAGCGGCGCAAGATCGTTGACCACTCCTTCCATCCCGCTCGGCGAACCGTGCGAGTCGGTGCACTCGCTCCAGCCCACCAGTCCGTCCTCGGTCCTGACCCTCACAAACGACCACGGACGCCAGCCGGCGTCCGCGTGGAGCATCTCCACCGTTGCAATCTTCATCGCTGCGGACCGACGCTTGCGCGTATCACTTGCGCCATCCCCGCGGCGTCGAGGCCGTGGTGGCGGAGGATTTCGTCATTCTGGCCACATGCCGGAACGTCCGACAGCCCGAGTTTCTTCACCTGCAAACCCGGTGGCCACCCGGATTCGGCCAATCCCGCGATCAACATGTCGCCCTGCCCACCGTGCGTGTAGTGGTCGTCAACGCAGAACATGAAGCTTGCCCCCCGCACCATGTCAGCGAGCCAGACACGATCGATCCGGTTGAGCCAGGGGTGGTTCACTACTTTAGTGCTGATCCCATCCCCGCGCAGCTCATCGGCCGCGAGGACCGCCTGGGAAGTCATCACGGGACCATAGGCGAAGACCACAGCGTCTTTCCCGTCGCGAAGGACGCTGCCCCGACCAACCGTCATCTTCGGATCACCGTCCACTTCGAACGGCAAGATGCAAGGGATCGAGCAGATGCGCAGGTAGGTACTCTCGCTGGAGACATTCACCGCCCAATCCAGCGCAGCCTCCACTTCACGCTCAGTTGCCGGCGCCACGAGAACCAGGTTCGGGATCGCCGCCAGCGATGAGATATCGCGCACCGACTGGTGCGAATGCCCGGGCGTCGCCGGCAGCAAGCCTGCCAGGGTGGCGGTGTAGATCACCTTCGAGCGCTCGGTCCCGTTCGTATAGATCTGCTCGTTCGGCCTGGCCGACAGAAAGCAGGAGAACGAATGAGCAACCGGCACGATGCCCTTCAGCGCCAGTCCCCCCGCCTGTGAAACCATGTCCTGTTCGGCGATTCCGCACTCGATCAGCCGATCGGGAAAACGCTCGGAAAAATCCGCCAAGCCGCAGTCCTTGATCAAATCGGCGTCGAGCGCGACGAGGCTCTGGTTGCGCTCCGCCTGATGTACCAGCGCGCGCCCATAGGCCTCTACCAACTTGTGCCGGATCTGCGGCGAAGACGGCGGTACGCGATGTTGATACTCCTCGAGCGCTGGCCGGTCCAGCTCCGCCTCGTCGAACAGCCGCACAGCCGTCGCCGCAAGCTCTTCCAATCCCTTCGCATACTGCTCGTCGCTAGGAGCACCGCTGTGAAAGCCGTAGAACTTTTCCTCGGCCCCGAAGCTCTCCATGAACGAGATGCCGCGGCCCTTCACCGTATCGGCTATCACGACCTTGGGACGGTCCGTGATCTCGCGCAGCGCCGCAAAGGTCCGGGCAAGACCCGCAATATCGTGCCCATCGCCGCGAACAACGCGCCAGCCGAACGACCGGAACTTCGCCCCCAGATCCCCCGGATCGTTTACCCGATGAAGCCAAGTGTCGGACTGGATCTTGTTGTGATCGACGAGAACGGTCAGCTCACCCATCCGTCGACTTACAGCTCCACTAAGGGACTCCCAGATCTGCCCCTCGTTCAGCTCGCCGTCGCCGGTGAGTACGAACACCCGCGCCTTCTTGCCCTGTAGCCTCTTGGCCAGCAGCATCCCCTTGCCCTTCGAAATCCCCATCCCGAGCGATCCGCTGTTGGTCTCCATGTTGGGGATATGGACCTCGGGATGCCCGGGCAGGCCGCCCAGCCGGCGCAACGCATGGATCTGCTCGAACGGAATTCGCCCCAGCGAGCTCAGCGCCGCGTAGAATGCGGGCACGTCGTGTCCCTTCGACGAAAAGAACACGTCGTCCGCGCCCGAGACCTCGTTCAGAAAGACCCAAGACACCAGATCCTGACAACTGAAGCTGGTGCCCAGGTGTCCGGAGCCCGCACGCTTCACCATGTAGAGCACGTTGATCCGACATAGCGCCGCGAATAGCGCGGCCTTCCGGGCCGGCGGCAACGGCGCTGTCAGGATCTTGTCGAATTCGGACCGAGGGACGTAGCGAAGGGTGATCACAGTGAACCGAGAGTACCCCGATCGTCGCCCGACCGGTTGCTCGCTCGCAGGTCCTCGGCGGCGCGAAGCACGTACTGGCCCACACGCTCTCCGGTCTTGCCGTCTATGGCCCGGCACTCACGCTCCACGATCCGGGTGCGGCCATCGCGGTCGAGAGACGGATCCCGAAGATAGTCGTTCACGTGAGTCAAGAGCTCGGCGGGTGCGGCAGCGACACGGACGCCGCCGAGGTCCAGCATCTTCCGATAGTGGCTATAGTCCAGGTAACGACGCACGCTGCTCTGATAGGGCAGGATCCGGTTGCCATCGAAAGCGGCACACACCACTGGCCGATCGAGCGCCGCCGCATCGATGACGATGGTCGACCGAGTGTTGACCACGACGTCACTGTGTAACATCGTGGCCGCCAGATGCTTCATATCCTCCACGGTCGGGTCGCGATCGATGAACGCAGCCGACGCGCGGCCGGGAATGTCTACCAGCAGCCCCGACAGACCGCGCAACCGTTCCAGGAACGCCATCCCACGCGCCGCAGACAACGGATGAACTCGCGCCAGGATTTGGCAGGGACGATGCATATGGCCGTCTTGGGACGCCTTCCACAGAAACTCGACGACGTCCGCCTCGTCGGGACAGAGCTTGGGATCGGTCATGGTGAACGTGATTAATCCTTTGCTCGGGTCGGCGCCAATGCGCGCGAAGAACGACTGCCTGTTGGGCAACTGGCTCCTGTCGGCGTAGACGTCGAATTGGGGCACACCGCCAATGAAGATCTGGTCCGGCCTGAAACCGTGTAGCTCCTGCGCCTCCTCGAACATAATGGGGTTCCAGACCACCAGTCGGTCAGGGCGCGTGGGAAACACCCCTTTGGTGAGATTGTCCCAGCTCGCCACCAGGAGCACGGTCGGGATACCCAGGCTCGCGGCGCACTTCAAGACTGACTCGTCCGCCGCCCAGCCGAAAACTCGGGTCAGAACCACGAGATCGGGGCGGTAGCGCTGCAATACACTGGTGTATTGCGAGCCAGGAAACGCTGTTCGGCTGGCCAGCGCCAGCAGATCCTCCGTGGGCCGACGACCTATCACTCGGGCGGCGAGCCGCAAGCTCCCCAGCGCAAAGCGCTTGAGCCGTGTCTGGGGGGGCGCGCCGTCCGAGAGGATCGATGTTGTGCGAGTCAGATCGCTGAACAATGTGCAGCGCAAATTCGAAAGCTTCTCTTCGTAAGGTCCAGGCGTATGGGGATAGAGGGGCTCGATATGCACGTTGTCCGCAGAGAACTCTTTGATGAACTCTGGCTCGTTGAAGGCGGGCGAAAGGATGACGATGCGAGCACCGGCATTCTTTAGCGTGCCGAACACCGCGGTGCGAAGTACGTCTCGGACATTGACGGCATAGGGAACGGCAACCACGAAGGTCAATTGGCCTGAACGCCGCGACGATAGCGGCGGCTCTCGCGCGGAAGGGGAGAAAGCATCCGCGCCTTTGGCGCTCTCGCGCCATTGTTGGTCGGCAGAACGGTTCGTGAGCGCTCTCAACCTCGGATCCAGCTCGTAAGTAGTCATCGGCCGGCCGCCGACGGGGCCCTAAAGATGTCTCCCGACCGCGGCGGTGTCAAGCGCTGGATGCCCCTGGTCAGGGGCGCCCGGATTGGCCCGCTCGTCAGGCACCTTGAGCGCATGGTAGGGTGCTCGCCTCAAAGGACCCCCGAGTTGACCGAAGCGGCATTCGTCCAGGCCAAGCGGCGACAGGTTGACCAGTTTCTTGCGTTTCTGGTTGTCATTCTGCTCGTCGGGCTCCTTGGCACATTCGTCGCTGTGAATGTGTACCGATGCAGGACGGACGATCTCTTTATTCATTTGCGCTACGCCGAGATGCTCGGCCAGGGACACGGGTTCCGTTTCAACCCGGGAGAACATCCAGTAGAAGGAACCTCCAGTCTCTTCTACACGATCGTACTGGCTTTACTGCTCAGGCTGATCCCGGCCGATCCCCTTCTCCTCGCCAACGGCCTGGCGCTAGCCTCACTGCTTGGCACCGGTGCTTTGCTCTTCGGTCTACTCCGTCCGGTTGTCAAAAATTCTCTCGCTCTTGCGACGACGGCCTTCCTGTTCTTCACGAACAAGAACATCCTGCATTCATTGCTGGAGATGGAGTCTACGTTCATCGCTTTCTTTCTCGTCCTCACTGTCTCTCTATATACACGCCAGGTTAGAACGCCATTTTTTCCACGGTTGCCGCTTTGGCCCTTGGCGGCAGTTGTCTCGGTCGCAACTCGCGCCGAAAGTCTATTCTTGGTCCTAGGAATTTTGGTCACAAGCGCGATTGTGACCTCCAAGGAGCGAGTTAACAACGCGTCAAGACGCCATCCACGCGAGTGGCTGTCCGATACACACGTTGCCGGCGCCATACTGGTAGGCACCATGCTTCTTCTCTTCTTCGCGTGGAAGATCTCATACTTTCCGCGACTAGAGACGCCTCCATCCCTCCTCAAGTCAGTCCCGGCTTGGATGAGGACGGAAAAGGCAGTCGTCTGGACCGGCTTCGCTATGTTCGTTCGCTCCAACCTAGATGTCGCGGCTGGAGTGATTGTCTTTGTCCTTGTCGGTACCCGCTTCACCTCAAAGGTCGAAGGCCTGGCGCCTTCGATAACCGTACCGACACTCGTCTTCACAGGTATGAACCAGGTATTCCACAGTTATTTCTACGCATTCGATCTTCGTTACGCGAACTTCTCGCTCGCTCTCTTGTTCTTGCTGGTAGGTTTGGGGCTATGGCGGGTTTGGGAGCGACTACCGACTCGAGCTCTGCGGTTGGTTCTCATAGCGGTGTGTCTGGCCTGGGGAGTTCGCAACTACATAGTGTCGCAAAGAAACTACAGAACTTACGCGGAGCTCGAGTCCTTCCCGTACCGCCAAGTCGGACTGTTCCTCCAACGTGCTTCGTGTAAGGGAGCTACGGTGGCGAGCAGCGAAGCTGGCGCTCCGGCGTACTATTCGCAACGGCGTTTTTTCGACCTTTGGGGATTCAACGATTACATCACGGCTGGTTTCTGGCGTGACCGCAATCGAGACCGAAGCATGGTGACACTCGGTTCAGATGTCGCCACCGATCCGAGATTCCAACTATTTTATGAACGCATGTTTGCCCAGCGCGCCAGTTTCGTCTTCTTGGTCAACAATGAGCCTGGGAAAGTCATGCATGCTCATCCGCGCTTTCAAGAGGAGTACCATCCGGTCTGGAAGCAACCCATTCCGGGGCTACCTGACGGTTTTGGGCAAGTCTTCGCTCGGAAAAATGATCCTTGTGTGCTCGCGACCCACTGACGACAATCCTCGGAATACCAGGCCCGTCCACGATCGTCGCCACATCCTCGATGCTCTTTACGTCGCTGCACTGGATCGTATTCCTGCTGTGCGTCTTCCTGGTGTTCCACCTGGCGCCGCCGACATGGCGGCGTTGGTTGATGCTGGCGGCGAGCGTGTACTTCTACGGCTCTTGGAGCGCGCCCTACCTCCTCCTGATCCTCGGCCAGTTGCTGGTCGACTGGACCTGCGGCTATCTGCTCGGCCGTACGCTAGATTCGGGGCGACGCAAATGGATTCTCGCCACCAGCGTGATCCTCAATCTGAGCGCTCTCGCGGTCTTCAAGTATTTCGGATTCATCGCGCGGACCCTCGGCTTCACCACGACGGTCAACTTGACCCTGCCATTGGCGATCTCGTTCTACACCTTCGAGTCGATGAGCTACACCATCGACGTCTACCGGCGGCGGCTGCAGCCCGTGCGCTCACCGGCTCACCTGGCGCTGTTCATCACGTGGTTCCCACACCTCATCGCAGGTCCAATCATCCGTCCCTCCGAGCTATTTCCCCAGCTCGGCAACATCTCGCCCGCGACCCGCGAGCGCTTCTTCGGTGGCCTCGCGCTGATGGTCGTGGGCTACTCCAAGAAACTGCTCGGCGCCGACTGGCTGGCCACCGTCGCAGAGCCGGTCTTTCGGGATCCTTCGCTCTACACATCGCTCGAGCTGCTCATCGCGATCTACGCCTACGCGTTCCAGATCTATCTAGACTTCTCCGCATACACTGACATCGCGCGTGGCGCTTCACGCTGGTTCGGTGTGGAGTTGCCTGAGAACTTCAATGACCCTTACCTCGCAACCAGCATTACGGATTTTTGGCGTCGCTGGCATATCACGCTGTCACACTGGCTGCGGGACTACCTCTACATCCCGCTCGGGGGCAACAGGCGTGGGCCCCTTCGCGCCTACCTTAATCTGTTCGTGACGATGCTGCTTGGAGGACTTTGGCACGGCGCCAATTGGACCTTCGTCGTGTGGGGCGGTCTACACGGAATCTACTTGGTTACTGAGCGCCTTTTTGGCCTACGCGCGCGAGACTACGTCGGGCTTGCGTTGTGGGCCCGCCGGCTGATCACGTTTCATATGGTCTGCTTCGCCTGGATCTTTTTCCGCGCGCCCACCTTCGAGGCGGCGTGGCAGATCATCCGCGGCCTGGGAGCTGGCACGCTGCATTTTGTGGGCGACAGGTTGTTTCCCATGTTGGGTGCGATCGCTTTGATCGTCGGCTACTGGCTTGGTTTTCCGCTGCGACGTCGAATTCTCGCCTGGAATCCGGGGAGTTCCCTACTAAGGCAGACGGTCTGTGCCGCCGCAATGGGCCTCTTCGTCGTGATTTTGATGGTGCTGGGAGCCTCGAGTGACACCTTCATCTACTTCCAGTTCTGAAATCAGCGCTGGTGGCGCACCCCAACCGCCGCGTACCTTTGCCGGCGGATTCTTAAGCCGGGTGGTGCTCTTCTTCGCCATCGTATTGGTGATTTCTCTTGGAGTCAGCCGTGGCGCCGGCCTGGCGTATCGGCCGCGACCGCTTGCTCCAAGCAGAGATCTGATAGCCTCGTGCGATCATTTCGTAGCGCTGTTCGGAAACTCGCAGTTCGAAGCCGCCATCGATTCGCAGGGTCTTGCGGCTACCCTCGAGAAGCCCACGGCCTCGGTGCGGGCCCAGATGTTCACAGGCGGCGGTTGGCATGCGCTCCACTACTACATGCTCGCCTTGCTTGCACGAGACGGGCTAAGACGCAATCGCGATGCCGTGGTCATAGAGGTGTCTCCGACTTCGCTCAATGATGCCGACCAGCGGCCAGTCAATGTGAGACCTGAAGTGGCTCGCCAGGTGGCCGGGGTCCCAGGCATCCCGGTAGAGATGCAGTTGGATGTGCTCTTCGGCGCACTATCCCCCCTTTACAGATATAGACTGTCTCTTCGAGCGGCCGTGGGCACGGCACTGGTGGCCCCGCTCAACCGCAGCACGTCCGTCCTCGAGGCCCTTGGTCTGGTCGGGGTGCCACAACTGGTACCGCAATTTAGCGTAGTGACCGCGCCCGGCCGCAACTTCGTGATACAAGACGTGCTGGGAGATCGCTCGGCCTTTCGGCGCGTAGCACGCGAGAAGGCCGCCGAGTCGCTGGGACGGATGCGAATCGGAGGGTTCAAGATGGCTGCTTTGGAGCTCGCGGTCCGCGCCCTGCGTGAGCGGGAGATAGCGGTCGTTTTGGTAGTGACGCCAACGGCCGGATGGTTTGAAGATCTGGTCCCAAAAGGCTCTTCCGTCGTCATCCGAAATCGACTCGGGCAGTTGGCAAAGAGCACGGGGGCAACCCTACTTTTTCGATGGCCCGACGCCCTTCACGACGACAGCCGGTTCTGGGATGGGCACCATATGCTGGCAACTGCGACCCAGGGGTTCACCGACGAGCTCGCTCGCCAGCTACGGCAGGTCCTGTCCTGGTAGGTGGCCCCCGTGCTGCTCGGCCTTGCCTTGCAGATCCAGGCTTCCTGATGGCAGGCTGCACAATGGCGGTTGTCCAAGGGTGAGTCGGATGGAAAAAGTGCCAGCGGCCGATCCCGCGATGCCCTCGAAGCGCCGAGAGATCGTCACCTACGCCGTAGTCGCCGGTGGCAACTTGCTAACAGTACCGCTGGGCGTCGTCTCACACGTTCTGTTGGGACTCCATTTCGGCGCCAACGCGCAGACGGACGCGTACTTCATGTCTCTGCTTTTGGCGAGCCTCTGCGAACGCTTCGTCTTGCTCCCGCACAGTGGGGTGCTGACGGTCGCCTTTCTCGAGCGCCACCGACAGTCGCCGGTAGAAGCATGGCGTGGCCTCTGGGCGATATATGCCTTCGGAGCGCTCGCTGCGGCTCCTGTCGTGCTCTTGGGCGTCGTTTTCGCGGACCAGTTCGTCGCTATCGCAGCACCCGGATTCGATGACGGACGCGCCACACTGACCGCGAACCTGCTGCGGCTGTCCTTGCCGGCGACAATCCTCACGTCACTGTCCTCGGGCGTGCTCGGCGGCGCGTTGATGGCCCTCCATCACCGCGTTCCGGTCGTTCTTCTGACGCTGGTGAGCCCCGGCGTAGTGGTTGGGGGCCTGCTGTTCGCGGGCGGGCGCTACGGTATCGGGTGACTCCCTATCCTGGCGCTGGTGGGAAGCGTGATCACCACGCTCGGTTACCTCGGTGTGACAATGCGAGCCAGCGCTTGGGTCCTGCCAACACTCGACCACCGCAACGCCCTGCTACGCCATGTGCTAAGGGGCTCGGCGTCGCTCTGGTTGCGAAACCCCAGTGCCCTACTAGGCCTGCTGGCGTACCGGGCGGCCGGCTCGTTTCTGCCGCAGAGTGCCTTCTCCGCGGTCAACTATGCGGAGCGGATCGCCAATTCTCTTTCTCTCGTCCTCACAACTCCTCTCGAGCGCGTGGCGCTCCCTGGCCTCTCGGATGCGACCGTGTCATCCGACCGATCGGTGTTGTCGGCGAAACTCCGGAGCCAGGCCCGTCTCTTCTCACTGGTGGCGCTCCCGGCGCTTCTGTTCGTCGAGCTTTACGCCGGGAACATCGTCGGCACCCTGTACGGCTACGGTCGATTCGCCGCCGACGGAGGGCTCAGGTCGACCGTCACGGCGCTGGTTTGCATGGTACCGGCCATCTACCTGACCGGCCTGTTCAACCTCCTCGTCAACGCAGAGTATGCCTTGAAGCGACACCGGCCCCTACTCCTGCGGTTCGTCGCTGTCGACGTCTTCCGTGCGGTCGCCTTCATCGCTCTCACCTGGCAGTTTGGCCTCGTGGGCCTGGTGTCGGGCAAGATCATTCTGTCCGCGTGGGGCATATGGCTTCTTGCCACCGACCTGCGACCCCACCTCGGACCGATCCGACCAATCTTGCTCGACGGACAGACCGTTCGCTACGCGGTTGGTCTGCTCCTGCTGCTCGCTATCGACGCTGTGCTGTCAGGAAGCACGACCAGCATCGGCCTCGAACATCGAGTGCTGGGCCTTGTTGCGGGTGGGGCGATATGGCTGGCGGGCAGCCTGCTGGTCGCGCACCGCCTGCGTATTCCCGAAGGCATCTGGATCGTCGAGCGGCTGCTCGCCAAGCTCCGATGACTCTGACATCTTGAGTGTCTCGTACAGTCACGGCAATGGCAGTTGTTCGACGCCGCGCGGTCGGATAGAAAGCAGACCACCATCGGATCAGGTTCGCGTGCGCGTGCTACATGTCATCGAGTCCATGGGCCGCGGCGGGGCCGAGCGAAACTTCGCGACCCTGGTCGGGCCACTGGCGGCGCTCGGTGTCGAGAACGTGGTCGCAACTTTGTGGTCGGGTCATGTCTACGACGCGCGCATGACGCCCTTTGCGAGTCGCCACGATTTCGGGCTGCAACCCGGACCTGCCTTGTCGGCGGTGCCCGGCCTGATCCGACTCGCCCGCGGGGTGGACGTTGTGCACACCCAGCTACCCTGGGCCGACATCGTGGGACGGATGGCGGCGGTGGCCACCGGCAAGCCCTCGGTCACGACCCTTCACACCACCCAATACGACAGCAAGAACTGGGCTCAGCATCCGGCGTCGGTGCAGGCCAAGGTGGCGTGCATTCGAGTACTCGACGCAGCGCTCGCCCGCACGACCCGGCAATTCTTCGCGGTGTCGCCTGCAGTCCGCGATTCGTACGCGCGAGCGCTGCGCCTGTCTGCGGAGCGCATCGAGATCGCCCCCTGCGTCCTCGACCTCGACGAGTTCGATCCGTCCCATCAACCTCCCCGAGATGAGCTTCGAGAGCGTTTTGGTATGGCGCCGGACGAGATATCCGTCATCGCGGTAGGAAGGTTGGTCCCCTCGAAGCGACAGGCCGATGCCATCGCCGCGATCGCAGAACTGGCGGCCACGTCTCGGGTGCGGCTGTACCTGGCCGGCACCGGTTCAGACGAGGCAGCGCTGCGGTCGCTGGTCGAGCAGCGTCAGGCACCGGTCGTGTTTCTAGGCGATCGTGACGACGTGCCCCAGCTCCTCCACGCCTCGGACCTGTTCGTGTTCCCCACTCTCTTCGAAGGCATGCCCCTTGCGCTGCTCGAAGCGATGGCCATGGGTAAGGCCTGCATCTGCTCGGATCTGGTCGAGATCCGCCAGCTCGGTGGCGACACCGTGGCGTACTTCCCACCCGGTGATGTAGCGGAGCTCGGCCGACGTCTACGCGGCTTGATCGACGACCGCGCGCTCAGGGCCCGGATGGGGAACGAGGCTCGAAAAATCGCGGCGGGATTCGCGGATCCGCATACCGCCGCGCGCCGGTTCGTTGACAAGGTCCGTCACATAGTGAGTCGATAGTCATCATGTGCGGCATCTTCGGGACCGTCGGCGCGCCCCTGGCGCCGGAAGCAATCGCAAACATACTCGGCACTTTGCGGCATCGCGGCCCCGAGTCACATGGAGTCTCCGACCTCCCGGGCGCCACGCTGGTCCATACCCGCCTGCGCATCCTCGATCTGTCGCCCGCCGGCGCCCAGCCCATGTGCAACGAAGACGAGACTGTCTGGGTAACCTTCAACGGCGAGATCTACAACTTTCGTGATCTCCGCCAAGAGCTGGAAGGCCTCGGGCACCGTTTTCGGTCCCAGGCTGACACCGAGGTTTTGGTCCACGGATACGAGCAGTGGGGCGACAAGGTCGTCGAGCGCGTCGACGGCATGTTCGCCTTCGGGATCTGGGACACCAGGACCCAACGACTGCTTCTTGCGCGTGATCGGTCCGGTAAGAAACCGCTGTTCTACGCCGAGCATGACGGCCGATTCCTCTTCGCCTCGGAAATCAAGGCGCTGTTCGCCAGCGGGGTGCCGATCGACGTCGATCCTGCGGGCGTGGTCGGCTATCTCGCGTACGGCTACACGCCACCGCCCGGGACCCCCTATCGCCGCGTCTTGCAGCTCCTGCCCGCCGAGCGGCTCGTCATCGAACGCGAACGACGGTTCCGGACCGAACGCTACTGGAGCGTCGACTTTCAAGCGCGCGCCCCCGCCCCGAGCGAGGCTGACGCGTCGATCGAGATCCGAAGCCTTGTGACGGAGGCCGTGCGCAAGCGAATGGTGGCAGACGTACCCGTCGGAGCGTTTCTTTCCGGTGGGCTCGACTCGACCATCGTGGTCGGTCTGATGGCGCGCCTGGGACACAAGGTGCGGACGTTCTCAATCGGGTTCGAAGGAGATCCTCGCTATGACGAGACGCACTTTGCCCGCATCGCCGCCCGCGCATACGGCACGGACCACACTGAGTTTCGAGTCACGCCGTCGGACTTCGAGCTGGTAGAAAAGCTCGTGTGGCACCACGACGGGCCTTTTGGTGACTCCTCCGCTATCCCCACTTACGTCGTATCACGCCTCACCCGGGAGCACGTCACCGTCGCTCTGAACGGAGACGGAGGCGACGAGCTCTTCGCGGGTTACTTGCGCTTCCTGGGGGCCACCGCTACCGAACGCGCGCCGCGGCCAGTCCGCTCCGTCGCGGGCTTCGTTTCTCGATTTCTTCCGGCCGGGCGGCCGAGTCGAAGCCTTATGGCCCGAGCGCGTCGCCTTTTGACGGCGATGCGGTTGCCGCTGGGCGATCGCATGGGGCAGTGGACGGGGATGTTCTTCGCGCCCCTGCTGGGCGAGCTGCTCCAGCCGGAGCTAGTCCGGCACAGTGATGACGCGCTGGGATTTTGCCGGAAATTCTTCGCCACACCGGCCCACAGGTCGGTCCTGGCGCGCGTCCTCAATCACAACTTCGCCACCTACCTTCCCGGCGACCTCCTGGTGAAGATGGACCGAACGAGCATGGCGCACGCCCTCGAAACGCGCTCTCCGTTCCTAGATACGGCGCTCATCGACTACGTGTCGGGGCTGCCCGACAACTACAAGCTGCGCGGCAGGAACACCAAGTATATCTTGCGGCAGGCATTCGCAGATCTCATGCCGCCCGAGATCACGACCCGCGGCAAGATGGGGTTCGGGCTCCCGCTGGCGACTTGGTTCCGTGGCGACCTACGGAGCTACTTGCTCGACCACATCGCCTCACCGTCCGCGCGCCTGGCCGAGTACGTACGCCCCGATGTCGTCTCTCGAATGGTCGACGCCCATATGGCGCATCAGGCAGATCACGAGCATCGATTCTGGGCGCTCTTGACTCTCGAAATCTGGCTGCGGACCATGCATCGGCTGGCCAGACCCTGGGAAGCAGGCTACGACGCCATGTCGTCCGCGAACCCTCCCATCGTGTCGCGCAGAACGGCCCTGTAAGTTGCGTCCAGGTGCTCCGCGCAGCGCCTCCAGTCGAACCGTTCGATGCAGAGCTGACGACCCGCCTCCCCCAGGGATCTGCCGCGGTCGGGCCGTCCCAAGACCTCCTGCATGGCGCTGCGCAAGCCGTCGATCGACTTGGGCGGAACGAGATACCCCGTGACACTGTCAATCACCACCTCCCGCGCGCCGTCGCAGTCGAAGGCGACGACGGGCCGCCCCACAAGCAGCGCCTGGACGGCAGCGCGCGGAAGGCCCTCCCACAGCGAGGCATGAGCCAGAACATCCATCGAAGCGATAAGGTTCGGTACGTCGTTGGGAGGAACGTGTCCGACGAAGGTCGCCGCAATCCCCCGCGCAGCCACCTGAGCCTCGAGCGCTCCTCGTGCCTCCCCATCGCCGACGAAGAGCAGATGGACGCCATCTGGCGCGGCCTCTGCAACGAAGCGGTGGCCTTTGTGTGCCGCCATTCGCGAGACGACACCGACAACCCGTGCCTCCTCCGAGATCCCAAGCTCGCTACGG
>Ga0187893_10007747_pt1 | contig 17369 bp, 12 predicted proteins | sample MA1701074metaG_FD_139574 | JGI IMG/M metagenome (GOLD analysis project Ga0187893, IMG submission 139574) | White microbial mat communities from a basaltic lava cave in the Kipuka Kanohina Cave System on the Island of Hawaii, USA - MA170107-4 metaG ... | reverse complement strand
GTGCCCAAGACTTTCGCAGAGCTTCGCCGCTTCCGTCACGGCTTTCGCGCATTCGGGATCAACAGTTGTGCCGGCTGGGGAATCAACGATCAGCGCGATTCTCAGCTTGCCCGGATCGGCGCCGACCTCTTTCAAAAACGGGCGTTGCTGCGGCGGCGGGAAATAAGGCGAACCAAGCTCTGCGCCAGAGGAAACGTCGAGCAGCGCCGCGCTGTCGCGCACAGAGATCGTCACAGCGTGATGCGCGGATAGCCCGTTCCAGCCTTCAAACTGCGCCGGCCCCATCGGCACGCGACCGCGCGTCGGTTTCAAGCCAAACAGTCCGCAGCACGAAGCCGGAATGCGGATCGAGCCGCCGCCGTCGCTAGCGTGCGCCATCGGTAACACGCGGCTCGCCACAGCCGCCGAGGAACCGCCGGACGAACCGCCGCTGGTTCGTTCGAGGTTCCAGGGGTTGCGCGTCTGGCCGAACAGAACGGATTCGGTAGTCGTCGTCAAACCAAGCTCCGGCGACGCGGTCTTGCCGAAGATCACCAGGCCAGCTTGTTTGTATCGGGTGACGAGCGTGCTGTCGTAATCGGCGACCGAATCCTTCCAGATGCGGCTCCCGACAGAGGTGATCGTTCCGGCCAGATACTGTCCCAGGTCTTTGAGCGCGAACGGCACGCCGCGAAACGGCCCATTGCCCAATCCTTTTTTGATTTGCTCTTCGGCCTTATCAAAAAAGAGATAGCAGAAAGCGTTGAGCTTCGGGTTGATTGTCTCGACGCGCTGGCGAACCGCATCGAGCAACTCCGCTGGCGTGACCTGTTTCTTCGCAATCAATTCCGCCATACCGAGCGCATCGTGTTTGTCGTATTCGGCAGCCAATCCTGTGAGTGTCATAGCTTCTCCTGAAGATGAAAGCAGAGAAGCCGCGACGCCGAGACCAGCCGCAGTTCCCTGCTTGAGCATTTCACGGCGATTGATCAATCCGTTCGCGTCTTCTCTCCGCATCGCAAATCTCCTTGGGGGTAATATTCGGAGCGCAACTTTAGAGCGGGTTGAGTTTCTTGACAAGGAAACACCTTCAATTCATTCTCGGCCAATGGGCAAAATGATTCTGGAAACCGAACGCCTCGTCCTGCGAGAAATAACCCAGGACGATTTCGACGATCTCTTCGCCATCTGGTCAGACGCCGAAACCATGCGCTTTTACCCCGCCACGCTCGACCGCCAGGGGATGCAGGAATGGCTGGAACGAAACCAGCGGAGGTATGAACAGTACGGCCACGGGCTGTGGGCGGTGATTCTAAAGAGCAACGGAAAGTTCGTGGGCGATTGCGGTCTGACCATTCAGGAAGTTGACGGAGTTGAAGAATTGGAGGTCGGCTACCAGTTCAGCAAGAAATACTGGGGACAGGGATTCGCCACCGAAGCGGCGCGCGGTTGCATGGATTACGCCTTCAACCAATTAGGCCGCCGCCGAATCATCTCGATGATCCGTCCGGAGAACATCCCGTCACGCCGCGTGGCTGAGCGGAACGGGTTGAAGATCGAGAAGGAGCTTTTCTGGAGAGGCTTTCAGCATTTCGTCTACGCGATTGAGCGTGAATGACTGGCGCGTGTTAGGTTGCTGAAAAACGAAACAGGCCACGGACAACCAATCCACAGCCTCAGCGTTATCCGTGGCCAATATTGCTTTACGCGACAAAGATTGTCGCCGTCGCTTCTCAGACAGTCGCGGCCGTCTGTGGCGAGCGCATAAACCCGACGACTGCGCAAACGATTCCTACCAGCAGATGGATCACATTCTCTGTCGCCATCCCATCGGTTGAATGCGCTTGAATGATAGAAGCGACCACATTCGGAGCGGCGAATCCGAGGATGCCCAAGAGCAAATAGATCACTCCGAAGACCTGGTTGAAGGTGCGGACATGACTATCGGAGCCTTTGTAACCGACATACAGCGCAATCGCCGCAGTCACCAGATGAACGAGGTTGTGAATCGGCGTCAAATGCATTCCAGCCAAATCGCCTTTGACAAATCCAGCGATCCCAGCCAGCGCCAAAACAACACCCAGAATTTTGCAAACATTTCTGGCCATAAGTTTCTCCTTGGTTGATGGACGTCTGTTCCAAAATTGGTTTGGTTCAGACACTACCGCCTTACCAACTAAACTGCGATAGTTAAGTAGTAGGCCAGGAGAAAAGCTATGAATCGCCGTCGCCTGAATTCTGGTCGTCCGTTGTATATAAGGAATTTGAGATACCGCTAAAGCCTCGATTGCGCGGAAACTTTAGCACCGATTGCCAATCATAGCCAAGCCACTTTGGGCAGTGGGATTCGGTGATTTGGCAATCGCCCGGCGCGCTGTGTTACTCTTTGCTCTATGCAGTACCACACACACCAATTGGCAACACCTTTACGGAAGCGTCCGCGTTCGCTTCGACTGATTCCGCTGATTGTGATGGTCGGGTTGATGGCAGTTATCGAAGCCAGCGCCCAGGCTCAAGCAACGCGGCAGAGGCGAGTCACCCCTGAACCGGAGCCTGTCGCCACCAAAAAACGCCCGGCCAAACTTAAACCATTGACTGCCGCAAATCATCGTGAAGCCGAACAGCGATTGGCCGATCTAGGTTATTGGGCGGGACGGATTGATGGCCGCTGGGACGAGGCTTCGCGCCACGCTCTGATCGCGTTTCAAAAGGTCGAGGGGTTGAAACGAACCGGGCAGCTTACCCCCGCGCATTTTGGAATCCTGCTCAACGCCAATCGCCCAACGCCGCGCGAGACCGGCGAGGCGCACATCGAAGTAGACCTCATCCGCCAAGTGCTCTTCATCGTTGACGACGCGGGCACAGTAACTCGCATCCTGCCGGTTTCGACTGGTAATGGAAAGCCGTTCCGCTCGGAAGGCTGGACGCGCGACGCCATCACGCATCCTGGTCGCTACAAGGTTTACATCAAGATTCCCGGTTGGAAAAAAAGCCCGCTCGGCAGACTTTACTATCCCGTCTATTTCATGGTCGGGACGGCGATTCACGGCTATCCGTCGGTGCCCGTGAAACCGGCGAGCCATGGTTGCGTCCGGATTCCGATGTTTGCGGCAAAGGAATTTTACCGGATGACGCCAATGGGAATGCCTGTTATCGTGCACAACGGAGTCGCGCCCGCCCCCCTCGCATCGACGATTGACCAAAAGCAGTAGGTGTCAAATCATCTGGCGATCTACCCGTTGACCAGATGTCGGTCCATCCATTCAAGCGCAAGCTTGCGCATCTCCGGCAACTCTTCATGGCCGCAATCGAAAAGCTCGATTCGGCAATCTTCGCTACGACCATATTTTTGATAGAGCGGCAGCAGATGATCGCGAACTCGCTCGACTCCTGCTGGCGGCGTCAGCAAATCCTTTCGCCCGTTCAGGCTCAAATGCGCGCGCGGCACGATCAGTTCATTGATCTGCGCCGTCGAAAAATGCTTGAGCAGCCCCGGAACGTAGTAATAAATGCCATGGCCCTTGAGATTATTGATCTTCATCAACTCTTCAAAATCGGTCATACAGCAAAGATCAATGCAGAGCTTGATGCGCGGATCGAGGCTGGCGAGCCACCACGCCTTCGTCGCGCCCATCGAAAGTCCGAACGCGCCGATGCGCTTCGGATCAACCTCCGGACGCGAGACCAGGTAATCCACCGCGCGATATTCGTCGAACATCATCATCCCAAACAGCGCCTGCCCGTGCCAGATCATCTTTTTGAAAGCGTCCCATTCGCCGTTGCGCCCGTCTTTGTCACGCATCCGTTCGCCGAAACACCAACTATCAATCGCCAAAGTGACGATACCTTTTTCGGCGACGACGGGCGCGTAGGCAGGCAGTACTTTGCGTCCCGTCAACAGTTCGTCTTTGCCGGTCGGATACGTGCCGCCATGCCAGTGGTGATAGATCAGTCCGGGCGCGGGTCTCTGCCGTTTGTCTGGGATGAGTAGCAGCGCGGGCACAGGTTCAATGCCGTTCAGATCAAGCACGAGGTGTTCGAGCATATAACCATCGCCCTTTTCGGTCTTGACCAGCTTCGGCGGTTTGGGGCGGTAGTTAAACGGAAGATCGCCGAGCAGACCCCATAATTCCTTGCGCCGTTTCAGTTGATAGGCGGTGAATTCACGCTTCGATTTAAAGGATTGTGTGGTCATTGGCAGAGCGCCGCCAACTGTGGATGCGGCGACTGTCGCTTTGAGAAAATCGCGGCGGTCGAATGTTGATAGGGGCATGGTGAATCTCCTGGTTGAATCTTCTTCCAAGCGCGTTACGGCCGACCCTCTTCATCGTCATCATCAGCTTCCCCGAGGTCAACCCAGACATCGCGCGCCAGCGGCAGGCAACTGGAAACATGCAACCGGTCAACCTCCGTGCGCGTTTCATCCGTGTGCCAGAGCCGGACCCAGAAGGTGCGCGTCCGTCCGTCAATGACGAAGATCGAATCACTCATCACCATTGGAGCCGGCTCGACCACCCCGCCACTGCGTAAAGCCGCAAGCAGCTCATCGAGGTGCGCTTTGAACTCTACGCGTTCGACGGTCACGCCCTGCTGGTTGATCTCAGCGGGCGGCAACTCAACCGGCTCTGCGGATTCGAGCAGCATCCGCGCCGCCGGCTTGCCGTGTTCGCGTCTTTTATGAATTGCCATAGCGCCAATATAAGCTCACGGTTTGTTCTTCAACAACTCCAATGGCACGCGCGCTCCATATTTTGTCGAGCGCGACAATCGGGAGAAGTAGTCATAAGAAAGTTTGGATACCCGCGCAATCGCCTCATCCGCGCCTTCGCCGTTGTAGTTCGTCATCACTGCGATGGCGTATGGACGGTTCGGAACGAAGACGACCGCCCAATCGCACGCCACGCCCTCAATACCGCCAGGTTTGTTGGCGATCTCGACGTTGGCTGGCAGGAGCCTGGGAATGGGAGAGTTCTTTCGCAGCTTCAAAGTCTTCAGCGCGTCGTCGCTCAAGCTTCGGCTGACGACTTCGCCGCGAAAGAGTTTTTCCATCAACATCATCGCTTCTCGCGGAGTGGCGGTGTTCTCGTCGCCGCGCGCGGAAGCCGTCTGATCAATCATCTTGCGGCGCAAACGAATCTGGCGCAACCCCAACTCATCCATCGTGCGATTGACGTTGGCCATCCCGACCTGATCAATCAACATATTGGTCGCCGTGTTGTCGCTCAGCGCGATCATCAGCGCGGCCAGGTCGCTCAAGCTCAACTGCGAAGTGTGATCGCCGAAATTGACGATCACGCCGCTGCCTCCGACTTTATCCGAGCGTTCGATCCAGCGCTGGTCGGTCAGCTTGTATTTGCCTGCCGAAGCTTGTTTAAGAAGTTCGATGAGCACCGGGACTTTGATTGAACTGCCAGTGGGGAAGACGAATTCGTCGTTGACCATAATTTCTTCGCCGGTGGTCAGGTCTTTGATCGCTACGCCCATCACGCCGTCATGGGCGTTGGCGATCTTCTCGATTTCGGTGGTGAGTTTGCGTTGAAGGATAGCGCGATTATGATCCTGGGCCTGGACGGCGCAAACAATGGCGAGCAGGCAAACGGCTACATAGACGATGACGCGGCGTAACATTTCAAGTCCTCCCGTTGTGTGCCCCTGCGCGTTAATTGACGCGCCGATTGTGCCTCTGCCGGCCAGACTTGCGCAACTCTTTCATAAAAATCTTCCTCATTGCGTCCTGAAGGCTTCGCCGGTTTCGATACAGTCGAGGGCAATGCGCATTTCACAGAGCCGTGCGCACAGGTCGCCCTTTTTTATAGTTTTCAATTTCCTCAAATAGCTCTTTGGCCAGCTCCCGGTCGAGTGATTGCAATTTCTGTTGAATTTTACGCGCCGCATCCTTCTGGTTCAGCTTCAGATAGGCTCGGCCGAGACCTATGTACGCTTGCTTATACTGTTCATCAATTTGTACCGCAATGAGGTATACGAGGCGGGCATCGTTGTATTTTCCCGTTCGGTAATATGCGTTGCCAAGCCGGCAGTAAATATCCACAGTGTTCATACCTAAATTGATGGCATCTGTATACTGCTTAATTGCTCTGTCATATTGCCTCAAGCTGCTCTGCGCATCGCCTAGCTTGCTATGAATCTTTGCGTCCTTATTCCACGCTTGCAGCGCAATTTTGTAGGCCTGCTCGGCTATTCCAAATTCACTTCTCCTGAGTGACAAATCGCCCAGATCAGCGCTAACAATGGCCAGGTCATTCATAATGAGCGAGTCACCAGGTTTGAATTTCAAGGCTTTTTTGAATGCGTTTAGCGCTTCCTGATAGCGGCCGGATTTGGCGAGTCGTTCACCCGTTTCAATGGCGGCTTTCAACAAATCAGGGTTGGCTGAAGAAGCAAAAGCTGGAATGTCTGGCGCCGGCTTGGACTTCCGAGGGTTGGTTTTAGCCGCTTTGGTCCTTATGTCTTTTGTAACCTCAACTGGCGAAGCTTGCGTTGCGAATGAATTGAGAGTGGTCGAAGACTGAATGGGCGCCGGAGGAATCGTGGCCCTGATTACATACCAGGAAATTAAACCAACTAACGTTGCAAAGGCGACGCCTACTCCAATTCTGGCGACTACGCTGGCCGGCGAAGAGCGTTTGGGCTCCAATGAGACATTCTGGGTACTCAACCCGCCACTTTCAATTTCTACCCTCAAATCTAAGCGGGGATAATCCGGGTGGTTGATACTGACCCGGTGTTTGCCAGTTTGAATGGTCTTCAACAAAAAACTACCTGATTCATTGGTTTTGCCAATCTGGTCGCCGTCGAGACTGACTACAGCTTCGGCCACTACAGCATCCGTGCGCGTTTCGCGACACACAAGGAGCAGACTGCCAATGGGCTTGCGCTCCAGACCTGCCGTAATGCTCATTACGCCATCAGAATTGACTCTGACCTTCTCACTCCAGTATTGATAGTCAGCGTGTTCCACGCGCATGGCATACTCACCAGGCTGCAAATTGTCGAGAAGCAACTCACCCTGTTCATCCGACTCACCTGCCTTTTCGGCGTTGAGGTAGACGTTTGCCCCAGCGATTCCACTCAGATCGCTTTTCTCATAGCATCGTAGGGAAACCCGGCCTGGTTTAATAACGATCGCTTTTTTCAGAGCTTCCGCAAACTCCGACGCCGTCTGGTAACGATGTTCCGGCTTTTTCTCAAGAGCCTTCAAGATAACAGCCTCAACAGCCGGGGAAATTGTAATAGCAGGGTTACTCTTGCTTGGTAGAGGAGGTTGGTCATTAACAACCTTGTTTATAATGTCTATTACCGAATCGCCATCAAAAGGAACACTCCCGGTAAACATCTGGTAAAGTATAACGCCCAAGCTATAGATATCTGACCAGACACCGACCTTATGCTGCTCCAGTTGTTCGGGGGCAGAATACTCTGGCGTAAGAATGAGGCTTGTCAGGTAGAGGGTGTCTGGGGTCAGAATTTTAGCCAGCCCGAAATCGAGGATCTTCACCATCTCCTCGGTCTCGTTTTTCTTAACCAGCATTACATTGCCCGGCTTCAGGTCTAGATGAATGATGTTATTGTTGTGGGCGTATGCGACTCCCTTACAGAGCTGTTCAAACAGCTTCACAATTCTCTCCTGTGACAACACTCCCCTGCTCTCTATCTCTTCTCTTAAAGTCCGTCCCTCGAGCCATTCCATAACCAGGCAAGCGTGCTCCATCCCTCCAAATAAGTCTTTTGCCCGAATTGTCTTAGCGTCGATTACTCGAACAATGTGAGGGTTATCCTGCAAGCTGTGAGTTATAGCCCCTTCTTTCCTGAACTTTTCGGCTAACTCCGGATGTTTGTGAGTGTGCTCTGGCTTCAGAATCTTCAGCGCGACGTCTTTTTCAAGTCCCTTGTGCCAGGCGCGATAGACGATCGCCATGCCGCCGGCGTCAACGTACTCTTTGATTTCCAGGTTCTCGTCAAAAGTTTTACCGGCGAACCCAAAGGGATCGTTCTCCATAATCTTTCCTCTTTTCACGAATAGCTACAAATTGTGATGTCGTTCGCCGAAACTGTGTTCAGCGAGGCAGGGCACGGAGCATAAGCGGGGAGAGCTTAAACGAGATTTTCGCCCAGCCTGCTGGAAGGGTGAGGGAGGCTCGGCGTTTCCTTCGCAATACTATCACAGATGGGCAAACATCGCATCGCCGTCATCGCTGGGGAGAGCCTCAGCAAAGGAAAGATTCCAGGTTCTGTAAGAGTATTCGGGCATCGGGACATAGGCTCAGTACCGCGCGCGTGAGCAAGCAACCCACGCTCACGCTGCGGCCGCTTGCTCACGCGCGCGGTACTGTACCAATCAATCACTGCCGCACACGGATCGAATAATCCGGCCAGCAATAGAGCGAATTGCGCAGATCCTCGTCTTCATCAAACCTGCCGAGGATAAACGGCAACCCGGCTGTGGTCGGCGCGGGCTGCGCGAATTTCGGATCGAGAATCTTGGCGATCTGGTCCTTCACGTCTTCCAGATGCATCCGCGACGCGCGATCTGTCGCTCGCGCCATCGCCCGCGTCACGTCGGCGTTGAGCGTTCTCAATTCGCCGCGAATGAACGGGCGTTGATCATCGGTCACTGGCAACCGCCCATTGAGCTTGTCGGCCATCATATCCAGGTAAGCGCGTTGCAGGTTGCGGCGATAGGCGTCAACCTTCACAGCGCCAGCGCCGCCTCCATTCAACTCCGTCCAGATGCCTTTGCGCACATCGGCCAGGAAATCTACCGGGCGGTATGCTGCGTCGCCATCAATCGCTTCCTGTTCGACCAAGCGAGCGAAACGCGAAGAACTCATCAACTGCATCATGATCATCTGCTGGGCCATCCGGACGCGGTCTAACGCGCCGTTGGTTTCAATGCGGCGAAGGATTTCCGGCTTGACGATCCACGCCGGCGTGGCGAAGACGTTGTCGTTCAAAAACTTCACCGCCGCCATCTGCCGCTCTTTCGGGATTGGAGTGAAGAGCACTCCGTCTTGTCCGACATGTTTCTGCTGCGAGCTGACTCCGCCGACGATGGCCGCGACGTGCCCCATCTCCAACCGCCACTGGCCGATCATCGAGCCGTATAACTCTTCGAGGTCGGTGTACGGCTGACCTTTCTCTGTCGTCGCCGCCGTCATCAGCATATCGGCGACACGCTTGAGGTTTTTTAATCCGAGCGTTGACGCCGCTATGGCGTCGGCGTCACCCACGGCTTCGGTCAATTCGCCCGGATCAGCGCCGCGCGATCTGGCGGTCGAGAAGCGAAACCACGGCGTTTTGTCCTGCGCGCGCGCCCATTCGTCGAGCGTCTTCTTTTCATCTTCGGGCGTCTGGCATCCGTCAATCGGCTTGTAGCCCCACATCGTCGCCCACTTGTCGTAAGGCCCAACCTGTGGGATCAGCAATTCGACCGGGATGTTGTCTTCGGGCTGCGCGACGTAGTTGAAGCGCGAGTAATCCATAATCGTCGGCGTGTGGCCGTTCTCTTTCAGCCACTTCGCGTCGCGGACTTTCTCGAACGGATACATCGAACTGGCCTTCATGTTGTGCTGGAAGCCGAGCGTGTGGCCGACTTCGTGCGCGACGACGAAGCGCAGCAGCTCGCCCATCAGATCGTCGGGCAGCGGCAGCTTCTTGGCCCGCGGATCGAGCGGGCCCGATTGAGTGAAGTACCAGTTGCGCTGCAGGTTCAGAATGTTGTGATACATCTGGATGTCGGATTCCAAAATCTCGCCAGTGCGCGGGTCGTGGATGTGTGGCCCCATCGCGTTCTGGATTGTCGAAGGCAGCCAGCGCACGACTGAATAGCGCGCGTCTTCGGGACTCCAGTCGGGGTCTTCACTCGGCGCCTCTTTGGCGATGATCGCATTCTTGAACCCGGCGGCCTCGAACGCGGGTTGCCAGTCTTCGATGCCTTTCTTGATGTAGGAAACCCATTTCGTCGGCGTGGCTGGATCAACATAATAAACGATGGGTTTGATCGGCTCCGAAATCGCTGCGTTCGGGTCTTTCTTTTCCAAACGCCAGCGGGTGATGTAAGTCCGCTGCGGCGCGCGATGCTCGTCCTTGCCGTAATCCAGCTTGCGCACACTGAAGTAACCGACGCGCTCGTCGAACAGGCGCGGCATCATCGGCTTTTCAGGCAGCTTGACCATCGAGTAATGCATCACGATCGTTGCGCTGCCCGTGCCCATTCCACCCAGGCCGGGGATCGGAATTGGCGGCGCTCCCCCCAATCCGCCAGTGTCCGGCGGATTGGTGAATGTCTGCGTGACTTCAATTTCTATGTTTTCAGGGAAAGAGACGATACGTTCGACGAATGAACGCGAGGCGTCGAAGCCGCGAGCGCGGAGTCGCGAACGCGGGCTGAATTCGGTGATTTCGGTCGTGAAGAGGCTGGTCACATCAATCACCACAGAATCGTCTTTGCCATTCTTATCGAGAGCTTCGATGTAGAACGACCTGATGATCGAGTCGTTGTTAGCGGCTTTGACCGCCTTGTGGATCGGTTCTTTCGGATCGGCGACGACTTCGTACGAAATGTTGCGCAGCAGGATGCGGTTGTTGTGCCGCTCCCAGCGGACCACACGGTTGCCTGCAGCCTGTCCGCCATAACCTGAGCCGAGCGTGGTTTTCGCGATCTGGCTGACCCAGAGGAACTCTTTGTCGAATTCCTTCTTCGGAATCTCGTAGTAAATCTTCTCCTTGACCCGGTGCACGATGAAAATGCCTTCATCCGACTTGGCGTCTTTGGTGATCACACGGTCGTAAGGCTTGATTTCGGGCGGCCCTGAAGCTCGGCCCGGCAATTGAGACAACATCTCCTGGACGCCGGCGGGTGGATCTTGCGCCTTGACATAAACACTCGCAATGACAGAAAAGGCCGATGCGAGAAGAATCGCGCAGCAAATCTTCGCAAGTTTTCTCATAGCTGAACTCCTTGTTGGCGGTTGAAAGGGAAGACCGGTGGTTCGGTCGGATGATGATGCGTCAGAACATGCGAAGAATACTCGAACGAAAAATGAAAAGGCAAAAGATAAGAGCGAGAATCGAGAGCGGAGGCGTTTTTCAGCTTTTGCCATTCGATTCGGGTGTCGCCGAGCCTGCCCTCAGATTGCCGTCTTTCGCTGTCTTGACGATCCAGCAGCGCAAACTTAAACTCGCTTCTTAACTGCGCTCTCTCAAATTTCAATATCAAATCTCGCCACGATTCGCCGGGTGAAGGCGGCTGCAAACTCACCGTCCGATCGTGCGCTAACTCAGGTGAAACTCGATATGGCACACAACCTCTTCAATACGCTTCAATTATTCGATCTCGGAAACGGAAAAACAGGAAATTTTTATTCGCTGCCTGAATTGGAAAAGCAGGGCATCGGCCCGGTCTCGAAGCTGCCAGTCAGCATTCGCATCGTGCTCGAATCCGTCCTGCGCAATTGCGACGGCAAGAAGGTCAAGGAAGACGACGTGCGCGCGCTCGCCAATTGGAAGCCGAACGCCGAGCGCACAGCCGAGATTCCATTCGTCGTCGCCCGCATCGTCTTGCAAGATTTCACCGGCGTGCCGCTGTTGGTTGATCTGGCCGCGATGCGTTCGACTGTGGGGAGCCTTGGCAAGAACCCAAAGATCATCGAACCGCTCGTGCCGGTTGATCTGGTTGTGGATCATTCGGTGCAGGTTGACGTGGCAGGCACGCCAAACGCGCTTCAGAGAAACATGGAGATCGAATTCGAGCGCAACCGCCAACGCTACGAGTTTTTGAAGTGGGGGATGCAGGCCTTCGATACGTTCAAAGTCGTCCCGCCCGGCATTGGCATCGTGCACCAAGTCAACCTGGAATATCTGGCCAAAGGCGTGTTGGAGAAGGACGGCGTTTATTATCCAGACACGCTGGTCGGCACCGATTCGCACACGACGATGATCAACGGACTTGGCGTGGTCGCGTGGGGCGTTGGCGGAATCGAGGCTGAAGCCGGAATGCTCGGTCAGCCGGTCTACTTCCTGACTCCGGATATTGTCGGCGTCCATATGACCGGCAGCCTGCGCGAAGGCGTGACCGCGACCGACCTCGTGCTTCATTGCACCGAAATGTTGCGCAAGGCCAAGGTCGTCGGCAAATTCGTCGAATATTTTGGCGAAGGCGCAGCGAGTTTGTCGCTGACTGACCGAGCGACAATTGCGAACATGGCGCCTGAATATGGCGCGACGATGGGCTTCTTCGGCGTTGATGAAGAGACTTGCAACTATCTGAAAGCCACGGGCCGCAGCGAAGAACACGTCAATGCGTTCAGAAATTATTTCAAGGCCCAGGGACTCTTCGGCATTCCGCGCCAGAGCGAGATCGAATACAGCCAGACGCTCGACCTTGATCTTTCGACCATCACACCAAACGTCGCCGGGCCAAAACGCCCGCAGGATCGGATCGAGCTTTCCGAACTTCAAAACAGATTCTTTGACTTGTTCGAGGCCCCTGTCACCGAGAACGGCTACAACAAAAATTCCGATCACTTCTTTGATCGCTACGCCGTGACGACCAACGCCGGTCAGGAGACCGATCTGGGACATGGTGATGTGCTGATCGCCGCGATCACGTCCTGCACCAACACTTCTAACCCGAGCGTGCTGCTGGCAGCCGGTTTGCTGGCGAAGAAAGCTGTCGAGAAGGGCTTGAGCGTTAAACCTACGGTGAAAACTTCCTTCGGACCCGGTTCGCGGGTGGTGGCCGATTATCTGGCGAAGACGGGTTTGCAAACCTATCTTGACCAACTCGGCTTCAATATCGTCGGTTATGGCTGTACCACCTGCATTGGGAACAGCGGGCCGCTCGATCCGAAGATTGAAGAAGTGGTGGTCAAAAACGATTTGATCGCCGCCTCGGTTCTCAGCGGTAACCGCAACTTTGAAGCGCGCGTGCATCCATCCATCAAAGCCAACTTCCTGATGTCGCCGCCTTTGGTAGTGGCCTATGCGTTGGCTGATACAGTGGATATCGATATGGTTCACGAGCCGATAGATATGGGTCGAGACGGTCATCCGGTTTTTCTGAGAGACATTTGGCCCACGACGGAAGAGATCAAATCGTTGATGAGCGCGGCGATGGATCCGGAGACCTACCGGCGCCTCTATTCCGATTTCACTTCTGAAAATCCGCTTTGGAATGAAATCCCATCTTCGGTCGGCAATGTTTACGAATGGGACTCTGACTCAACCTACATTCAACAGCCGCCGTTCTTCGGGAATTTCGGGATGGAGCCGGGGGTGATTGCGGATATCACGGGCGGGCGCCCGCTCGGCATCTTCGGCGATTCGGTGACGACCGATCACATCAGCCCCGCTGGTTCGATCAAGGCGACTTCGCCGGCCGGGAAGTATTTGATCGAACACGGAGTCCAACCGGCTGATTTCAACAGCTACGGCTCGCGGCGCGGCAACGACCGCGTGATGACTCGCGGCACGTTCGCCAACGTGCGCATCAAGAACCTGATGGTTCCCGGCACGGAAGGCGGCGTGACCAGGCATTATCCCGATGGTGAGCAGATGAGCATTTACGATGCGGCGATGAAGTATCAGGCCGAAAACACGCCGCTGGTTGTGATCGCCGGGCAGGAGTACGGCACGGGCAGTTCGCGCGATTGGGCGGCGAAGGGAACGCGCTTGCTGGGCGTGAAAGCCGTCGTCGCGCAAAGCTTCGAGCGCATTCATCGCAGCAACCTGGTGGGGATGGGCGTGTTGCCGTTGCAGTTCAAAGAAGGCGTGAACGCGCAAACGCTCGGATTGGACGGCACAGAAGTCTTCGATATCGTCGGGCTGGATGGAGGTGTGAAGCCGCAGCAGGATGTCACATGGGTAATCCATCGCGCCGATGGTTCGCGGGAAGAGATCGCCGTAAAGCTCCGAATTGATACGGCGATTGAGATTGACTATTACTTACACGGTGGCATCTTGCCTTACGTGCTGCGGCAATTGATCGCGCAGGGTTGAAAAATGAGCGCGCGATACGAAACCACCTCAGGACTGCGCGTGGCGCTCGTCGAGCCGGAAATCCCGCCGAACACTGGCAACATCGCTCGTCTCTGCGGCGCAACATTCACGCCTTTGCATCTGGTAGGCAAGCTCGGCTTCCGCACCGACGAGAAAGCCGTGCGCCGCGCCGGGCTGGATTACTGGGACGAAGTGGAGATCCATTACCACCGCGACATTGAAGCTTTGTATCAAACCCTGCTTGATTGCCGCTTCCTTTATTTCACGACGAAAGCTGAACGCGTTTACACCGATTGGCAATACCTGCCGAACGACTGCCTGGTCTTCGGGCGCGAGACGCGAGGGTTGCCCGAAGATTTGTTGAAGGCGAATTGGGAACGCTGCCTGACAATTCCGATGCCAAACGCCGGAATTCGCTCGCTCAATCTGGCCACTTCGGTCGGAATCGTTTTGTACGAAGCCTTGAGGCAGCTTGAAGCATCGACCTGACAAGTCCGGCATTTTTCCGTTTGATCATCATCTTCCATCCGATTTCGGCGGCCAGAGTTCGTATTGTCCGTATTTCTGCCGGTTGTCCGCATTGTCGGGATAAACGATGATCGTGTTCTCTTCAAGGATCCGCGCCTGCAATTTCTTCGCCACGAAAAATATCTTCAATGCTTGTTCGAGAGATACATCTCTCAATTCAATCGTGAGCTTTTCGCTATCCTTGACCGCTTCGTCAAATTTAACATTGAGGTTTAACTGTTTCCCCACAGATTGAATGGCGGTCTTCAGTGAGGTGTCCTTAAAAACGATGCTCATCGCCCTCGACCCCAACTCCTGCACATCGGAGGGCGTTTGCGCCAACCCGACGATCGAACAGCAAAGCAGCAAAAACAAAGCGGGCGTCAAAGTCTTCAGAGAATGTCGAACGAAACTACGATTGACCATTTCTACCTCCTTGGCTGTGATGGATTACTGTCGGTTTCGTTTCGCTCACTGGGAAAGCCGTCACTAGCTGGACGGCATGAACGCGGAGGATTGTACCGTGGAGCGATGACCGTCGTCCACGAAGTCTCGGCTGAAGAAAACAAAACCACCGCCTCTCGCCGCCGCCCATCGTGGCCGGCAAACAAAACCAGCTTGCCTGACCGTGATCTCCTGCAGAACGCCACGATGGGCGGCGGCGAGAGGCGGTGGTTTCACTTTCAAAATTACAGCAGCGGACGCGCTTGATCGGCGTAGCGTTTGAGCTTCATATTCAGCGTCTGAACGCGCAATCCGAGCAGCTTCGACGCTTTGGTCTGGCTGCCGCCACTCTGCTGCAAAGCCGTCGCGATCAGGTTGCGCTCGAAATCATCAACGATCTGCGGCAGGTCTACGCCGTCTGGAGGAATTGACTTGAGGCTCGCATAACGGACGCGCGACGGCAGCGCCGACTCGGTGATCTGTTGCGGCGAGAGACAACTGATCGCGCTTTCGAGCACCGATTCAATCTCATCGAGATTGCCTTCCCAGTGGTATTCCTTCATCGCGTGCAACGCTTCATCACTGATTTCGTGAGCGCCTTTGTTCATTCTCTGAGCGAGGCGCGAGACCAGATGCTTCGCCAGATAGGGAATGTCCTCGCTCCGTTCGCGTAACGGCTTCAGGACGAAGCTGAAAGGACGCAGCATCTCGACCAACCCGTAGGCTATGCGATTCTCGGCGGTGCGATCAGCCGGGTTCCATTCCGAAGCGAAGACCAGCCGCTGGCGAAAGGTCTGTCCGCCGCGTTCGCGCCATCTTTGCTCTTCCAGATAGACCGCAAAACGCTGTTGCAGAAGCAGCGGCAGGCTGGTCAATTCGTTGATGTAAATCGTTCCCTGTTTGACGGTTTCGATCATCCCCTGCGGGCCGAAGAGGATGTTGTGCAGCGCGTCTCCACTCAGCCCGTGGGCGTTGACGGCGAAAAATGGTTGCGCCCATTGCGCGCTGGCCTGATGCAAAACGCGCGCGACCTGTTCCTGTCGCAACCCCCGCTCGCCGATCAGCAGCACGGGATGGGTTTGCGAGGCCTGAACGCCAATGAATTTTTTCAGGTCGGCGACATTGGCGCTGACACCGATGAAACACTCGTAATTCTCGTACGAAATCACGCGATGTCCGTTGACCAGCGTCAAGGCCGGCCGCGGCTGCGGATTTGTGGGCAATTCAATCGCTGACTCGTTGATGGGCTTGCTGACTGCCTCGTTCGGTATCACTACTTACCTCCTCCCGGACGTTGCAAGGTTAATTATTCAAATCAAAAACGCGAAGAAGACGGAGGTTGGTAGAAGAGAGAGCGTCGTCCAACCTGAAAGATTCCCCTCTACCTCACGTATCTCCCTGCTTACTTCGCGTTTTTGAGCTGAGTCAATCGTGGCGTTTGCCTGAGTCTTCGCTATTGCTTGGGATTGACTCATCCAGGTTGGAGTATGGCGCGGCCGCTGAGTAAATGTCTTCAAACATCAGTAAAAACCAGTAAAACTTGTAAACCATTTGTAAAATGGCGGCGCCCGCTCGCCGCTGAGGAGGTTTGCTCAGGGTATACTTTCGCGCGGAGGCTAATGCGGATGGACAGGCTCAAGAAATTTTTACGCCAGCACGCGCTGATAGTCGGACTCGTGGCGGTCGCGATTCCGCTAATGGCGCATCTGTGGCTGCAATACCAATCGCTCCGGGAACTGGAAGAGACGCAGCCCGCCGCCCGCCGCGCTTATATGCGCTGGTACCTTTCCGACGTGCTCAAAAAAGTCATTACCATTTACGAGCAGAAGGCCGAAGAGACGCTCAATGTTCCTCATACGGCTTTCCGGCACGAATACCCGAACCCCGATTTCGATTACCACTCGGCGATGGACGCCGGGCAGATCGCCGATCACTTTCAGAAGCATCCGTTCAAAGGCGCGCGATTGCTTTTTACCGGCATCATCAGCGGCCCCAAGTCTCCCAACATTGCGATCGTCAAGTTTTACGACCCGATCTCCTGCTCGTTTTATTACAAAGTGAATCGCCAGGAATTTAACGCGGCGCACGCGGCGGCGGCCAATTGGATTGCGTTGACGCTGGTCGAAGCTACGCCGAAAACTATCCGTTTGACCGTTGACGAACGCGACTCGAAGAACCGGATCATCGTCAAACCAATCGTTGACGAAAAATCGCAGGTGGTCGGCGTGGCGGGGATGTTCCTAAACGAGCGAGTCTTTATCAACGATTACCTCGCGCCCGCGATCAGAGAGACGCTCCCAAAGACATTTCCCGAAGATTACCAGGATGCCCTCGTAACCGTGCTTGATCTCAGTCATGACAAAAAGGTGGTGTTCGCCAATCAGCCGTTTGAAGGCCAGAAATATGACGTCGGGTGGCCAATT
>Ga0187893_10007746_pt1 | contig 17375 bp, 18 predicted proteins | sample MA1701074metaG_FD_139574 | JGI IMG/M metagenome (GOLD analysis project Ga0187893, IMG submission 139574) | White microbial mat communities from a basaltic lava cave in the Kipuka Kanohina Cave System on the Island of Hawaii, USA - MA170107-4 metaG ... | reverse complement strand
TTCGATGAGGTGCGGAACGCGCGTAAACTGAACGACGTCGTCTGGCTCGCGAACGAGGACACTGTAACGAGCACGGGCGTCAGGTTCGCCGAATCGGGCGTGGCTGAGGTCCTCGGTCAAGAGACCCTTCTGATCGACATTCACCCGGGACCCGCGGCAGTAGCGGAAGGCCTTCTCCACGCGGCGGGTGAGCTTGGGGCCGATCTGATTATCGGCATAGACGTCGGGGGCGATCTGCTTGCGTTGGGGAACGAGCCCGGTCTCATGAGCCCGCTCGCGGATTCCATAATGACGGCGTCTTTCGCCACGCTCGAGGAAAGAATGCCGGCCATGATGGGACTCTTCGGGTTCGGGAGCGACGGAGAGCTTACTCAGGACGAGCTTGAACGGTCCATGTCAATTCTGGCGAGGGAAGGGGGGCTCCTCGGAAGCTGGGGGATTACGAAAGAGGCGCTCAACCTCCTCGAAAAACTGATCGCCGTAGTCCCGACTGAAGCGAGCCGTACACCGACGCTTTACGCAAAGGGGGAGTTTGCCGATACACACATAAGGAGCGGCAGGAGACACGTAAGCCTTTCCATGTCGTCGACGGTCACTTATTACCTCTCTCCCGGCGTGTTATACGGAAAATTATCTGGCATGTCACGCGCAGTCTCCGGGGCGGGGAGCCTCGAGGAAGCGAACGAATGCCTCCACGCACTCGGGATTTATACTGAATACGATATCGAGCTCGATAAATTCAATAAGGAAAAAGGGATAGCCTGATCCGGAGGTCAGTGTTCCGGAGCCGGCCCCTTTTTTTTTAAGTCCATTTCGTTTATTCTTCGTTTATTCATGGTGCGGACAGCTTCGTCCGGGGTTTTTCGGGCGGCTGTAAATCCCCGCAGGATTATGTATTTGATGTGTATTTTTTTGACACTCCCTCCATTTCATGTTAAATACTTTCGATTTTTTAATGTTCTGCCCTTAAGGAATTAAGCCCGCAAATGAGTCTGGAAGAAGCGTTATACGGTTCCTCAAATAAACTCTTTATGGCACTTGCTCGAATTCTTATCATTACCCCGGCGGGCGCTGTTGCGGGCGGATCTGTGCGCAATACCGCACTGGCAGGAAATTTGGCGGGGATTTGGCGGGGATGTAGACGGGCTCTATATCGGCAAAGGAGATATTAATATAATGAAGCAACTGAAATTCATCCCTTCGGTATCTCTCCTTCTATTGCTCACGGCTGCCTCCCAGGCGTTTGCCTCCGAGGATTTGCTGAGCGTTAACAAGACCGTTCTCATACAGATCGTAATTTTCATAGCAGCCATATTCATACTTAACACCCTGGTTTTTAAACCGTTTATCGAGCTCATTGACAGGCGCGACAAGCTTACGAAGGGCGCTATAAAGGAAGCAAAAGAGCTCGAAGAGAAGGTAAAGGAAATAATTCTCGAATACGAAGCCAAGCTGAACGAAGCGAGAGCCCAGGCCCTGGAGGAGCGGAATAAAATAGTACGCGAGGGGGAGAGCGCAGCGTCGGCCATTATATCCAAGACGAGGGAGGAAACCGGGGCGCTCCTAGACGATGCGAAAAAGAAACTCGAGGCCGAGACCGGGGTAATTAAAGAGAAGCTCAAGGGAGACGTTCAGCTGCTGTCGAAGGAAATCGCAACCAAAGTATTGGGGAGGGAGGCGGGCGTATGAACGAATACGGAATAATAAATCTCATACTTACAGGGGCTTCGGAGCACGGAGGATTTAACTGGCAGTTCGTAATGGAACATGCCGTCAATCTTATAATTCTTCTGGGAGTGCTCGTCTACTTCCTAAAGACGCCCGTAAAGAATTTCCTCGTTGAAAGGCGCGGGACGATCAGTCACGAGATCGATGCGGCGCAGAAGACCATAGGAGAAGCGAAATCGAAATATGACGAGTATGCGAAGAAGCTTCAGGCGATCGAGTCGGAGATCAACGCTCTGAAGGATACTCTCCAAAAGCAGGGAGAGTCGGAGAGGGCGGAATTGCTGAGGCAGGCCGCTTCGGCTTCGGAAACCATAAGAAAGGAAGCCGGCGAGACGATAGCGCTCCAGACAGAGCGTGCAATGCGCGAAATACAGAACGAGGTCGTAACCCTCGCTCTCGGGAACGCGGAAGCGCTGATAAGACAGAACCTGGGCGATTCGGATAAGGAAAGGTTCGTACAGGAATTCACCAAGGACATAGAGGATGAAAAATGGCATCAATCGCAACACTGAGAGACCTCACGGAGGCGCTCGTTGAGAGCGCAAGGGAAGAGGGAAAGCTTGACCGTGTAACTGCGGACCTCGAGGACTTCTTCAGGCAGCTCTCCGATACTGAAGATGTGAGGAATATACTCTGGAGCTCCACTTTCGATTTTCAGGAAAGGAAGGGGATAATCGAGGATATAGGACAAAAGAAAGGCTACGATAAATTAACGGTTAACTTCCTGACGCTCACGATCGAGCTCGACAAGTTCAAATCACTCATAAAATCCGAGCAGACAGTCGTAGAGAAGCTGAGAAAAGCCTCAGGCAGGCTCAAAGCGGAGGTAATTATGGCAGCCGAGCCCTCTGAGTCCGATCTGGCAAGGATTAAGAGCGCGCTGTCGAAGGCGGTCGGGCAGGACGTAGAGGTTACTTACAAGGTCGACCCGGGAATTATCGGCGGAATAATCACGAAGGTTGAAGATAAGGTGTTCGATGGTAGTATAAAGACCCGGCTTGAGAGAATGAGAAACGTCCTCACGCGGTCTTGAACCCCCCTAATTTTATAAGGAGCGAAGAGATATGCAGGATTTAAAAATCGAAGAAATCGGCGAAATACTAAGAAACAGGATTAAGGGTTACGAAACCAAGATCGAAACCTCCGAAGTGGGTACCGTCATATCTGTAGGGGACGGTATCGCGCGGGCATACGGACTCGACCGTGCTATGGCGGGAGAGCTCGTCCAGTTTGCGAGCGGCCTCATGGGTCTTGTGCTTAACCTCGAAGAGGACAACGTGGGTATCGCCCTTTTCGGCGAGGACAAGGAAGTGCAGGAGGGCGACCTCGTAAAGCGCACCGGCAGGATAGCCGAGGTTCCGGTGGGCGATGACATGAAGGGCAGGGTCGTCAATGCCCTCGGGCAGCCCATCGACGGCAAGGGAGAGATAAAGGCTTCCGCCACGAAGCCCATTGAGATCAAGGCCCCGGGAGTCGTTTACAGACAGTCCGTGCACGAGCCTCTCCAGACGGGCATCAAGGCTATCGACGCGATGATACCGATAGGAAGGGGGCAGAGGGAGCTTATTCTCGGCGACCGCCAGATAGGAAAGACGGCAATCGCGGTCGATACGATAATTAACCAGAAAAAAGAGGACGTTTACTGTATCTACGTCGCTATAGGGCAGAAGCAGTCGACGGTCGCTCAGGTCGTTGACAAGCTGAGAGAGCACGGCGCGATGGAATATACGACGGTCGTCGCGGCAAACGCGAGCGACCCGGCTCCGTTCCAGTTCATCGCACCTTATGCGGGCTGTGCGCTGGGCGAATATTTCCGTGACTCGGGAAGACACGCCCTTATTATCTATGATGACCTGACCAAGCACGCATGGGCGTACCGCCAGCTGTCTCTGCTTTTAAGACGCCCTCCGGGCCGCGAGGCTTATCCGGGAGACGTTTTTTACCTCCACTCCAGGCTGCTCGAGCGCGCGGCGAAAATGAGGAAAGAGAACGGGGGCGGCTCGCTGACGGCGCTTCCGATAATCGAAACACAGGCGGGAGACGTTTCCGCGTACATCCCGACAAACGTCATCTCGATCACGGACGGTCAGATATACCTCGAGAGCGACCTCTTCTATTCGGGCGTGAGACCCGCCATTAACGTAGGTCTTTCAGTATCCAGGGTAGGGGGCTCCGCTCAGGTGAAGGCGATGAAAAAGGTCGCCGGAACTCTCAGGCTCGAGCTCGCGCAGTACAGGGAAGTCGAGGCGTTTTCCCAGTTCGCCTCCGACCTCGATAAGGCTACACAGGCGCAGCTTGCCCGCGGCAGCAGGCTCGTAGAGGCGCTCAAGCAGGGTCAGTATGAGCCTATCGCCGTCGAGAAGCAAGTATTGATAATCTTCGCAGTTAGTAACGGATACCTGGACGACTATCCCGTGGAATCGGTTAAAAAATACGAAAAGGAGCTTAATTCCTTCTTTGAATCCAAGTATTCGGATCTCCTCACGGAAATAAGAACCAGGAAGGAGCTTACGGACGAAATAAGGGGAAAAATCCTCGGTGCGCTCGATGAGCTCAGGAAGCAGCTCGGGGAATTTAACTAAAATTACAAATCCTTTTTAACTGAGACAATAATAAAATGGCGAGTCTGAGACAGATTAGATCGAAGATAAGAAGCGTGAAAGGCACCCGCAGGATTATGAGCGCCATGAAGCTCATATCCGCAGTCAAGCTGAGGCGTGCCCAGGAATTGCTCCTGTCCTTCAGGCCGTATTCGGACGCTTTTATGGAAATCACGAAGAACCTCGCGCGAAGGTGCGATCCCGAAAGGCATCCTCTCTTGAGGAGACCCGAGCAGATGAAGAGGCTCCACCTCGTGTTCATGACGTCTGACCGCGGGCTCTGCGGGAGCTTCAACAGCAACCTCATCAGGAAGCTCGAAACCTATCTCGTAACGGACGCGAAGAAATACGAGGAAATAAAGTTCACCTTCCTCGGCAGGAGGGGCAGGGACCACTTTTCCAGGAATAAGATCACCGGTGTCGGGAACTACACGGGGATCAACGAAAGGAATTATAAGGAAATAGCGGAGAAAGTGGCATCCGAGCTGGTATCCGAGTACGTAAGGGAAGAGACCGACGAAATTATCCTGGTTTATAACTATTTCAGGTCCGCCCTGACACAGGTCATGGTATACGAAAGGATACTGCCGATAGAGCACGAAGCCGATACCAGGGACGAGTCGAGACCTATCGATTATCTTTACGAACCTACGAGAGAGGCTGTGTTGAAAAAATTGCTGACTAATTATGTAAGGGTCCGTGTAGAAAGGGCGATAGAAGAATCGCTCACGAGCGAGCACGCATCGAGGATGACCGCGATGGAGAACGCCACGAGCAACGCGGACGACGTAGTAAAGAAATTAACCCTTTTGGCCAATAAAACCAGGCAGGCCATGATTACGACCGAGCTTATGGACATTGTAAACGGTACGGAGTCTTTAAGGAAAGGAGGCGCAGATTAAAATGGAAGCTAATAACGGTAACAGTATGGGCAAGGTAATACAGGTCATGGGACCTGTAATCGACGTCGAATTCAAGGAGGGGGGGCTTCCTCCTATTTACACGGCGCTCAAGCTCACGAACCCGCTGCTTAACGATCAGAAATGGAACCTTGTTGTGGAAGTCGCGCAGCAGCTGGGCGGGAACAGGGTGCGCTGCATCGCCATGGATTCGACCGAGGGCATCAGGAGAGGCGAAGAAGCAATAAATACCGGCGAAGGCATAACCGTCCCCGTAGGAAAAGAGGCGCTCGGCAGGATACTGAACGTGGTCGGCGAGCCGATTGATGAAATGGGCCCCGTCAACACGGCTATGCGCTGGCCTATACACCGCGAGGCGCCTGAATTCGTCGAGCAGAGCACGAAGCTCGAACTATTCGAAACAGGGATCAAGGTCATCGACCTGATCGCTCCTTTTCTCAGGGGCGGTAAGATCGGTCTCTTCGGCGGAGCGGGGGTCGGAAAAACGGTCCTCCTTCTGGAATTAATACATAACGTGGCAAAAGAATACGGGGGCGTCTCCGTTTTCGGCGGCGTAGGGGAGAGGACCCGCGAAGGTAACGACTTCTGGGTGGAAATGAGGGAGTCCGGGGTTCTAGCGAATACGGGACTGGTATTCGGGCAGATGAACGAGCCCCCGGGCGCAAGGGCGAGGGTGGCGCTTACGGCTCTCACATTGGCCGAGTATTTCCGCGACGAGCAGGGACAGGACGTTCTGCTTTTTATCGACAACATATTCAGGTTCACACAGGCGGGCTCCGAGGTATCGGCGCTCTTGGGCCGTATCCCTTCAGCGGTCGGTTATCAGCCTACGCTCGCTACCGACCTCGGGGAGCTTCAGGAGAGGATCACGTCGACCGTAAAAGGGTCGATAACTTCGGTTCAGGCTATTTACGTCCCTGCGGACGACCTTACGGACCCGGCCCCTGCGACTACTTTCGCTCACCTGGACGGCACGATCGTTCTTTCGCGGCAGCTGACGGAGCTCGGGATTTATCCGGCGGTCGACCCGCTCGATTCGACGTCGCGGATCCTGGACCCGCTCATAGTGGGGCAGGAGCATTATCAGGTCGCCCGACGCGTGCAGGAGGTGCTCCAGCGCTATAAGCAGCTCCAGGAAATTATCGCAATCCTCGGTATGGACGAGCTCTCCGAAGAGGACAAGCTCGTCGTGGCGAGGGCCAGGAAGGTGCAGAGGTTCCTCTCGCAGCCGTTCCACGTCGCCGAGCAGTTCACCGGCACGCCGGGCAAATACGTGCCAATTAAAGAGACGATCGCGGCTTTTAAAGAGGTCATCGACGGGAATATGGACGATGTGCCCGAGCAGGCGTTCTACATGGTGGGGAACCTGGAAGAAGCGCAGGAGAAAGCGAAACAGCTGGTTTCGTAATATTAAAGTGTTCAACACATGGGGCGGGCCCGGCCTGCCTCCTGGTAATTAAGGCTCCGGTAATAATTGAAAGAGTCCTTGACTCCGAGGAGATATAAAATTGGCGGAAATACATCTACAAGTGATCACACCGGTAAATCTCATCGTTGACGAAAGGGTTGACGAGGTTGTAGCGCCCGGCGAGGCCGGTGAGTTCGGGGTTCTGCCGGGCCACGTGCCTTTTATCACAATACTTGCCGAAGGGGAGCTCAAATACAAGAAGGGCTCACACGAAAAAAAGATGATCGTCGAAGGCGGTATCGCCGAGGTCAGGGACGATAAAGTCACTGTACTTACGGACAGAGTGGTACTCGACTGACGGCGCCCCCCTTTATTCCGTATTATCTCCCACCCCCTAAATCCTGCTCAATATAGAGCTATTTGAACTATTTTTTGACTTCTGTATATACTTATTATTACCTGTCTAACGGAGGCAGCCTGATGGCGTCACCAGAAACGATTTCTCAAGGGTTCGTTTTAAGGAATGATAAAGGTACGACATGCGAGCTGATTATCAACAGACCCATGACGTATAACGCCCTCTCGATCGCGTGCATGGAGGCGCTGACATCGGAATTCGAGTCGCTATCGCGTGACGATAGCGTCAGCGTCGTAATACTCTCGGGCGCGGGAAAGGGGTTTTGCGCGGGGCATGACCTCCGGGAGATAAGGAGGAATCCAGGGAGGGATTTCTATGAGAAGACCTTCGACACCTGCTCTAAAATGATGCTTTCGATAATTAACTGCCCCAAGCCCGTGATCGCCAGGGTGCATGGGGTCGCCACGGCCGCCGGCTGCCAGCTCGTTGCGACGTGCGACCTAGCCGTCGCGGACGAGAACGCGAGGTTCGCCACTCCGGGCGTAAATATCGGCCTCTTCTGCTCAACCCCCATGGTTGCCCTATCGCGGAACGTATCGAGAAAGCACGCGATGGAAATGCTGCTTACGGGGGATTTCATTTCCGCGCGCCGTGCGTATGAAATAGGCCTCGTCAACCGGGTCGTGCCGTCAGGCGATCTCGACCGCGCTGCAAACGAGCTTGCGGAGAAGATTTCGTCGAAGTCGCCGCTTACGCTCAGGATAGGGAAAAAGGCTTTTTACGAGCAGGCGGACAGGGACTTGTCAGGCGCCTACGAGTACTGCAGCCGCGTTATGGTCGAGAACATGATGGCGAGGGACGCCGAAGAGGGGATAGACGCTTTTTTAGAGAAGCGGGAGCCCAGCTGGAAGGGCGTATGATTACTGTCTTAATATCTCCTTAACATTCCTCCGGTAGCATTTTTAAGTTTTAAGCTTATGGGGTCTGATATGCAGACCTTGAGGGATATGTACGGATAAAATCAGAAGGGTAACGGTGGCATCGTATCCTTTTATCTTTCAGTCACTTTTGATTATATAATTGCAGGTATAAGTACCTCATCGGCCGTGTGAAAATCACCGGAGCCGATGAAATACATCGATACGGGTGAGATTATGCGTGTAATATACGGTTTGGTCTTTGCAGGTTTGCTGTGCATCGTGCCCTCGTACGCGCCTTTGGCGCAGCAGGATAACATTTCGCTTCCTTTTCTCATGGGGAGTAAGCGCGTTCTGATAATTGGCGAGTCCTACGGGCAGCCCGAATCCGCACAGTTCGTTTCGAAGACCGTAACCGAATACCTGAACGGGGGAGGGTGCCTCAAAGTGGGGCTCGAAATATCTTCCGATCAGCAGGAAGTGCTCGAAAGTGTAATGAAGGGGGAGGCGCCTGTTTCACAAATTCAAATAAAAGACGTTGTGGACAGCGTCACTTACAGACAGATGCTGACCGACCTGAGCGGTCAGACGAGAGCAGGGAAGTGCTTATCCGTTCACGCCATAGATGCGCCGGGCACGGTGCCGGTAACAAGGGACGCTTGGATGGAGAAGCAGGTCGTGAGCATGATCGGCGATACACCTGTCCTGCTGCTCGTCGGCAATATCAGGGCAATCAAGGATTCGGGAGGAGAGGGCACGGAGAAGCTGCTCACGGAGCGTATAAGCGAACAGACATACGGGGTGGGGGCCGTGCTACAGCACTGGACCCCCGGCCAGTGCGAGAACAGGACACTACAGTATATCAGCGCAAAGGATGAAAGAGCGGGGGTGTATATAAAAGAAACGGTAAAGGATATGACGCCCCAGATGCCCGCAACACCCGTAGCTATTGCGGACGGCGTGCTAGTCTGGAGCTGTGAATCGCAAGATGTTACAGAGAGGATCGATATAGACGATAGCGGGGACGCCGCTTCCGTCAGGGACGAAGTCGAAGTTACCGAAGAGAAGACGGTTGAGGTCGTGAGGGACGAGAAGGCATTAAAGAGGATAAGGTGGGGGATAAAAAACAGGTACCCGGCTCTCGGGATGACTAAAGACGAGGCACTTCAGGCGATGGGTGAGCCCGATAAAGAAGAAAACGTGAAGGGTATGGAGAGATGGTCCTTCGAGTGTTTCGACGAGGACGGGTTCTGGCACACATGTTATGTCTTGGATTTTAAAGAAGGTATCGTCGTTAAGTATAGGGACCTGGAATAAATAAGCCGCCGGACGGAGTATCCCTCTCTGAATAATCCGGAACCGTTTATCTTGCGTGGGAATATTATTACTGAGCGGTAGAGTTGTCTTCCGTTCCGCCGCTGGAATCGGGTTCGATCTGAGCCGCTGTTTCAACCGGCGGCTGCGGCGCGCCGTTCGCCGGGACGATCTGATCGTACCTCGATCTTTCCTTGATCCTGCTCGCTTTCTTGGAGCGGCCTCTCAGATAGTAAAGCTTGGCTTTCCTCACTTTCCCCTTCTTTTTAACTTCTATTTTGTCGATCAGCGGCGAATGAAGCGGGAATATCCTCTCGACTCCGACACCGTAGGAAACCTTTCTCACTATAAAGGTCTCGCGGACGCCTCCGCCCTTCTTGGCTATAACGACGCCTTCGAAAATCTGAATCCTTTCCCTGTCGCCCTCTCTGATCTTGTAATGTACGGAGATGGTGTCACCGGAACGGAAGTCCGGGAGGTTCGATCTCATCATGGATTTTTCGAGTTCGATTATTACGTTCATCTTACTTCTCCTGTCTCATATTGTACATGAAAATAATCTATCGAGTATTATCGCAGCGGCGGATCTCACGGAAAGGTGGTTATATCCCGTATATCCGCTGACCGGCTTAAGCGTGTAATCGGCGTTTTCCATGATCTCCTCTGAAAGGCCCCAGCCCGTCCCGAAGACCAGGAGATAAGGATCGCTGCTATTGCTCATCATTGTTTCCCTCAACTCTCTATAACCAATCATGTTGTTTCGGGGGCGTGCGTCGGTAACGACTAATTTGGGTCTTATTCCCTCTATACTTTCTATATCCTTTACCGCGTCCCCGAGCGAATCCCTGATTACCACGAATTCAAGCGCCTCTGCCCTCGACTTATTGAGCGCCGGCCCCTCTCCCTCCGTCCAGTGCCTGAGCACGCGCTCCGCGAGCCTCTGCTGCTCACTGTTAGGCTGAACGAGATAGAACTTTTCGATCCCGTATGTTTTCCCGGCCCTGGAGATATCGTGGACGTCCAGGTTCGTAAACGCCGTGGTTATAATAGTGAGCCGATTATTGTATACGGGATAATGTACTAATGCAATATATGCTTTGAAAATAGGGCGTTCGGTCTTTTTCAAATCATCAACGATACTTATATCGTCGATAGTGAGCCTCGCTCTGTCGAGGAGCTCGGGTCTCCTGAGGAACGTCCTCTTTATGCTTTCCTTCCTTCTCCACTCCCTGATCTCCTGATGATTGCCCGACAGCAGGACTTCTGGGATTCTGCTGCCCATATAATCTTCGGGCCTCGTGTACTGGGGGTGTTCCAGCAGCGATTCCCTGAATGAGTCGCTTTCCGGGGACAATGCGTTCCCGAGGAACCCCGGAACGAACCTTGAAACGCTGTCAACTATAACGGCCGCGGCGTGCTCCCCGCCCGAGAGCACGTAATCCCCGATCGATATCTCTCTGTCGACGTAGAGCTCCCTCACCCTTTCGTCGATGCCCTCGTATCTCCCGCAGATGATAATGAGCTGGTCATATCCGGACAGCTCGCGCGCGGTTTCATCAGAGAACAATTCCCCTCCCGGAGTCGTCAGGATTACGAGGGATTTCGGGCCCTTCAGCTTTATCTGCTCTATCGCCCTGCCTATCGGCTCGGGTTTCATGAGCATGCCCCCGCCTCCTCCGTAAGGCGCGTCGTCGACCGTCCTGTGCTTGTCCTCCGTGAAATCCCTGATGTCGTGCGCGTTAAGCTCGACTATCTTTCTCTCCCGGGCCTTATTAAAAATTCCGAAGGAGAAAGGGGTTACGAAGAATTCGGGGAATATGGTAAGGATGTCGAATTTCATTGCTAATGACTCTGAGGGCTATAGTTTCCGGTTAGTCCTCGACCAACAATCCTTCGATCGGGGTGATTATTATCTTCGATTCCTCTAAATTAATTTCCTTAATTATAGGCTCGGAGAGGGGTATAAGCGCTTCTTTACTGCCGTCCTTGACTACGAGGACGCTCTGGAGGGCCCTGTCTATGAGACTCTCGACCCTTCCTACATATCGTCCGTCCTCGGTATATGTTTCGAGCCCTATCAGCTCGAACCAGTAATACTCGCCTTCCTCAAGCCCGGGCAGCTCCGACTTTTCGATGTATACGTCACGCCCTATCAGCTTCTCTGCTTCATCGATCGTCTCAATCCGCTCGAGGTATACGATCGCCGAGCCTTTGTCGAACCTGCACTCCCTGAGATTGAACCCGGCCGGTACCTGTCCCAGGACCATTTCTATGTAGATTCTTTCAATCGAATTGAGGCTTTCAAGCCGGCCGCTGAACGGCGATAGCTTTAGACCTCCGGATAAACCGTGGGCTTTGGTAATCCTGCCGTATATTATAAGCCCCATATAGACTGACGGGTGAAAACTATTCTAGGATTTCCAGTACTGCCCTTTTTCTCATTTTGGCAGCGGCTGCGCCGAGAATCGTCCTGATGGCTTTAGCTGTCTTTCCCTGCTTCCCGATAATTTTCCCCAGATCTTCAGGTGCGACCTTCAATTCGAGAACGGTGGTCTGCTCGCCTGAAACTTCACGAACTTCGACTTTTTCCGGACTGTCGACTAGCGATTTCGCGATGAAAGTCACAAGCTCATTCAGCTTCTCCATAACATGCACCTCCCCTGTGTCGTATGACATACTCAACATGCCGTTTCTATCCTGATACCGTTCCCGTCTCCAATCTAGTTCAGCTCGGATATTAATTTTCCTACCCTCACGGTAGGCTGTGCACCTTTACTTATCCAATCCTTTACCCTCTCCGTGTTTACCTCAACATGATGCGGTTTCTTTCTCGGGTCGTAATGACCCAGAATCTCAAGAAATTTCCCATCACGGGGTGAGCGCGAATCCGTAGCTACAATCCTGTAGAAAGGGTTTTTCTTCGACCCTATCCTCATAAGCCTGATCTTAACCAAAATACAATTACCTCCTTGTATATACTATTGTAATTAAATTCATCGTAAATATTAAGTAGCTATGTGAATTTCATCATTCTTTTTGCAATTTTGCCCATTTTGCCCATATTTTTCATCATGTTTTTCATCTGCATATAATTTTTAATCATCCTGTTAATATCTTCGACCCTTGTGCCGCTCCCGCCGGCGATCCTCTTCCGCCTGCTGCTATTTAAAAGGGTATGATTCGCCCTTTCCCGTACGGTCATGGAGTTTATTATCGCGATCGTTTTCTTTATCTCTTTTTCGGCCATATCCAGGGCTCGCGGGTTATTCGCTATCTGTTTCATGCCCGGGATCATTTGGGTCATGCTGTCGAGTGACCCCAGTTTGCGCATCGCAAGCATGGCGTCTCTGAAATCGGCGAGTGAAAACTCTTTCTTTAAGAGTTTTTTCGCCATTTCCTCCGCTTGTTTATCCTCGAATGCAGCCTGGGCCTTTTCTATGAACGTAAGCACGTCACCCATTCCGAGTATGCGGGACGCTATTCTGTCCGGGTGGAATACCTCGAGGGCTTCCAGTTTCTCACCCGTTCCGAAAAATTTGATGGGTTTCCCGGTTACCGATTTGATTGAAAGCGCCGCGCCGCCCCTGGCGTCTCCGTCCATCTTGGTGAGGACGACGCCGTCGATGTCGAGCGCCTCGTTGAAGCTCGATGAAACGTTGACGGCATCCTGCCCGGTCATTGCGTCCGCAACGAGCAGCACCTGGTGGGGGTCGAGCTCGCTCTTTATTGTTCTAAGCTCTTCCATGAGCTCTTCATCTATGTGGAGCCTGCCCGCGGTGTCGATTATTAACGTATCGTAGCCGCCGAGCTTGGCTTCCTCCAATGCCTTTTTACATATTTCTAACGGTTTGTCTCCCGGTTTGGTATCGTATGTTCCCGCCCCGACCTGTTTTGCGAGCACCTTTAACTGGTCTATAGCGGCGGGTCTGTAAACGTCCGCGGGGACGAGATAGGGATTCCTTTTCAGATTGTCTTTCAGGTGCTTGGCAAGCTTCGAAGCGGAGGTGGTTTTTCCCGATCCCTGGAGCCCGACGAGCATTATCGCGACCGGCGGTGAAGATTTCAGGTCAAGCTCCGAGCTCTCATCGCCCAAGACCTTGATCAGCTCCTCGTGTACGATCTTGACGAACTGCTGCCCCGGCGACAGGCTCCCCATTACTTCCTGGCCCAATGAGCGGGTCTTGACCGATTCGACGAACTCTCTGACCACTTTAAAGTTCACATCGGCTTCGAGAAGGCTCAAACGTACCTCTCTCAGAGCGTCCTGGATGTTGCTTTCGCTGAGCTTCCCGTAACCCCTTACCCTCTTGAGAGTGGAATTTAATTTTTCAGATATTCCTTCAAACATGACCCTTCAGAAGACAAAACCCCTCCGTTATAAGGCGAAGCCCATTATTAATAGCATACTTGGGTATCGTTGTCAATTTGCTCCCTATGTAAGTTGTCTTCATGCTTTAATTTTTGAAGGTTTTTGGACTACGGGACGGACATATTGCGGCGAAGGAGAGAAGTGAATACTTGCTGTCCGGACTATTGGGACAATAAATAATTATTTTTTCACATCTCCGGCGGCTGGCTACGGGCGGCTCCGCCCTTATTCTTTGACGAGTCTGTAAATTATCCCGTCGAGTGAGCAGACGTAGACTTCCCCTCCCTCGTCACGCCCGAATGCGGACAGGGTGAACTCGTCCGCTTTGACGATTGCTGAGTTCTCCATAACGCTCTCTCCGTCGAAACCGAGCGCCCAGATAGTGCCGGAGAGGAAATCTCCGTAAATGAACATTCCGAAGAGCTCCGGTATCGAGCCCCTGTAAACGGGTCCGGCTATTATAGTTCCGCCCTCTTCCCTGCCGTATTCATGTATCGGCGGCTCGAGTCCCGACGTTTTGCATCCCGAAGGGGGTCTGAAGCAGAGACTCCCTTCCATGATATCCCACCCATAGTTATTTCCGCTCTCGACGATGTCGATTTCTTCCCGCCTGTTCTGTCCGACGTCGCCTGCGAAGAGCATTCCATCCGAGTCGTCAAAGCCGAACCGCCAGGGATTGCGGAAACCATATGCGAATATCTCTTCCCTGAACCCCGAAGTGTTTCCAGAGAACGGGTTTCCTGAAGGGATGCCATAATTCTTTCCGTCCTCCGGATTATCCACGTCGATCCTGAGTATCGACCCCAGTAAATCAGTCAGGTCCTGTGCGGTCTCGCCGGACGCCCCCCCGTCTCCGACCGCGATGTATAGAAAACCGTCCTTGGGCCCGAATACGAGCTGCCCGCCCTTGTGGTTGGCTGAAGGCTGATTGAATTCGAGCAGTACCAGCTCACTATCCGGGTCGGCGCTTAGGGGGTCGCCTTCCCTCAAGCTGAAACGGGATACTACCGTCCTGTTGGGGTTTTCGGCGTTGTAGTTAACGTATAGGAATCCGTTGCTTTCAAAGTCTGGGTGAAAGGCAAGACCCAGGAGTCCCCTTTCACCTTCGTCGAACAAGACTCTGTCCTGTATGTCGAGGAAAACACTTACCTCTTCCTGCCTCGTACTGTTTTCCGCCGGAAAGCTGCTGCCTCTCGACCCGGTTAGCGGGGTGACTGCCATGATGACGCCCCTCTGTTCTAAAACGAACAGACGGTCCGTACCATCCCCGGCGTTCTGCAGATCGACCGGGCTCTCGAACGTCACGCCCGGGAACGCGTCTTCGAGACTGAACGTTACCTCCCCGCTTCCCCCGTCCCCGCCGCCCCCGCTACCGTTCCCATCTCCCGAGTCTGACGAACCGCACGATGCGATAAAAACCGGAATGAGAAAGATCGAGAGAAAAAAGCGTACTAACCTATGCACAACCCCTCCCCATTGAACTTCTATTAATACAGATACATTAACTCTCTCTTATACTGACCTAATCCAGCGACTCTCCCGGCTTGAGCGCGATAATCTCCATACCCTTTATATCTTTCGTAAGCTCCCTCAGCATCGCGGGTGTGCCTGTAAGGGCCGGGAACGTGCCGTAGTGCATCGGTACGACGTATTTAGCCTCCAGGTACCTGCATGCATAGGAGGCTTCAACGGGGGACATAACGAACAGGTCCCCTATAGGGATCATTGCGAGCTCCGGCTTGTAAATATCCGCGATCAGCTTCATGTCGCTGAACACCGCCGTATCCCCGGAGTTGTATATCCTGAAACCGTTTTCGAGCTCTATCACATATCCGACCGCTTCGCCGCCGTAGATAATAGACCCGTCCTCGTCCTGTATACCGCAGCTGTGGTCGGCGTGCACCATCGAGAACTTGATTCCGTCAACTTCCTGAGTGCCCCCTTTATTCATGGGCATTATATTCTCTAAACCCATTGAATTGAGCCACGCGCAGGTCTCGTATATCCCCACGACCTTCGGCTGGTGCTCTCTTCCGATGGAAACCGCGTCGCCTATGTGGTCGAAATGCGCATGCGTTACGGCCATGATGTCGAGTTTTTTTACTTTCTTCAGCCCCTCCGGGCAGGCGGGGTTGTGCTCGACCCACGGGTCTATGAGTATTATCTTCCCGCCGGGGGTTTTCAGCGTGAAGGTCGAGTGACCCATATAAGTAAGTACGAACCCTTTATTGAGCTTTCCCATATTCTCCTCCGACGTCCTTTGTAGTGCTATTTGATAATTCTAACCGCATCCCTGTTCCGAAGGCAAACGGGCTTAAACCCGGTCTTAAAACCATGATAGAATAGTCGGAATGGGTTTTGAGGTCTTCGAGCATACGGCCGATGTCGGGATCAGGGTATACGGCGGGAGCTTAGCGGAATTATTACAGAACGCAGCGCTTGCCCTTTTGTCACTTATCACGGAGACGGAATCGGTCAGGCCTGTCGAGGAGGTAGTGTTCGAAGCGGAGGCTGAGACCGGGGAGGAGCTTCTGATAAAGATGCTGAGCGAGATACTCTATATCCATCAGGTCCGGAAGATGGTTTTTTGCGAAGCGGACATAGAGCTTACCGGCGGTTATAGGCTCAAAGGCAGGCTTAAGGGTGAAAAGATCGACCCCGGCAGGCACGAGATCCTGCTCGACATCAAGGCTGCCACGTATCACAATTTGAAAATAAAGAGGGTGAATGATAAATTTATGGCCGAAATAGTTTTCGATATTTGAAATATTTCCCTTCGGTTATATTGAGTAAGATGCATTATGCCCCAAATTTCGTGAGGAATGGGGCTCGATACTCGGAATACCGGGCGGGGGGTGAGAGGACGGAATCCGGTGGCGGGCTTCCGGGCGCGCGGGAATTCATTGATATTAAATGAACCAAGCCAACTAAATTCAGGATCAGGTGGTCATGCTCGATTCCAAATACGTTGAAGAAAATCTAGATAAGGTCGCAGCCAAGATGAAAGAGCGCGGGTTCCCTTTCGATCCCGGGAGATTCAAGGCCCTCGATCAGGAAAGACGAAAGATAATAAAAAAAGTGGAAGAGCTCGAGCATGAAAGGAACGTGGGCTCGAAAAGGGTGGGGGAGCTCAAAAGGGAAGGGAAGCACGGGGAAGCGGACGAGCTCCAGGCCGGACTTAAAGTATTATCGGATAAAGTTAAGGAGCTGGGGATCGAGAGGACTGGGGCGGACGACATTCTCAGGGATTTCCTTCTGGGTATCCCCAACATACCTCACGAATCCGTACCGGCCGGAAAGGATGCTTCGGATAACAGGGAAGTGAGGAGGTGGGGAGAGCCCAGGGCATTCGGATTCGAACCTAAGGATCACGTCGAGCTCGGGAAAATACTCGATATAATCGATCTCGACAGGGCCGCCAAGATCACAGGGGCAAGGTTCGCGCTTTATAAGGGGCTCGGGGCGAGGCTCGAAAGGGCTTTGATTAACTTTATGCTCGATATACATACGAAGGAGCACGGCTACAAGGAGGTGCTCCCGCCGTTCATGGCGAACAGCGAGAGCTTTATAGGCACAGGCAACCTGCCCAAGTTCGCCGCCGATTTGTTCAAGGTCGAGGGAACGGATTATTACCTCGTACCCACTGCTGAGGTCCCTGTAACCAACATACACAGGGACGAGATACTGAGCGGGGACGACCTGACGATAAAGTACGCCGCCTATACCCCGTGCTTCAGGAGCGAGGCGGGTTCTTACGGGAA
>Ga0187893_10007745_pt1 | contig 17378 bp, 10 predicted proteins | sample MA1701074metaG_FD_139574 | JGI IMG/M metagenome (GOLD analysis project Ga0187893, IMG submission 139574) | White microbial mat communities from a basaltic lava cave in the Kipuka Kanohina Cave System on the Island of Hawaii, USA - MA170107-4 metaG ... | reverse complement strand
TCTTGGGCGAGCGTTTGGTGATGGGCACTGCTCATCGACGCCAAACCCACCGAAATGTTCAGGCCTTCACCAAAAACTTCACCCGCCGGTGCAGCACTTCAGGCAATGGCTAAGGTTTGGGGGTGTGGAAAAAGAGCCGCTGGCGGGTCCAAGCCACTAATACCCCATCCTGCTGGCCACAGATGCCAGACCCAAACAGGGTCAAAGCGCCCAGCCGGTCCGGTATTCACGCCGCACGAACCGCGCGGCTTCCGGCAGGTTGGAAACCCGCAACTTCTCCGCGTCCCACTCGATCCGGCGGCCCGCGCGCAACGCCACGTTGCCCAGCAACACCATCTCGGTCAGAGGCCCGGCGTGGTTGAAATTCGACCCAGCCGGCGGACCGCCCTTGCACGCGGCAATCCACTCCGCGTAGTGGCCAATGGAGCGGGAAATCACCTTGGGTGGCGGTTGAAAGTCCTTTGGCTGAGAAACCAACCGTAGCGGCCTACCCCGTTCAAACAACAGCTTCCCTTTTTCGCCGATGAACAGCGTGCCGTTGTCCGAGAGCTTTTGGCCTGCGGGCAATTCGGTCAGTTCAGTGGGCGGCAGTTTTCCTCCGTCATGCCAGGTCAGCCTGACCGCCGGTCGCGCGCCACGCGCCGGGAATTGGTACCGGACAATGGACCATTTCGGTGCCGTCTCTTCGTTGACGCCGGAAGACTCCGCCTCCACCGCCGACGGCGCGCCGAGGTCGAGCGCCCAAAATGCGGCATCAATGATGTGGCAGCCCATGTCACCCAGTGCGCCCGTCCCGAAATCCCACCAGCCACGCCAATTGAACGGGTGATACGCCGGATGAAATGGCCGCATCGGGGCCGGCCCAATCCACAAATCCCAATCGATGTGCTTCGGCACGGGAGGCGTTTCCGCCGGGCGACTGATGCCCTGGGGCCAGATGGGCCGGTTGCTCCAGCAATGCACTTCACGAATCGCGCCGACCACGCCGGCCTGCACCCATTCGACCGCCTGGCGCAGGGCTTCGGAGGAATGGCCGCTGTTGCCCATCTGCGTGGCCACCTTGTGCGCACGCGCCGCGAGGGTCAGTTGACGCGCTTCGTAAACCGAGTGCGTGAGCGGCTTCTCGCAATAGACGTGCCTGCCCAGCTTGATGGCCGCGCTGCTCGCGACGGCGTGACAATGATCCGGGATCGTCACCACCACCGCATCGAGGTCTTTTTGTTCCAGCAATTTTCTGAAGTCACGATAAGTCCGCGCTTTCGGATGCTGCGCCGCCGCCTTGTCCAGCGAGTTGCCGTCCACGTCGCACAACGCGACGATGTTTTCGCTGGAAAGTCCCCTGAGGTTGTCGTTGCCCTTGCCGTTTACACCGATCATTCCGATGTTCAGCTTCTCGTTCAAAGATTGTCCGCGCGCGATGAACGGTGCGCCGAACAAAATGGTTCCGGCAGCCATCGAAGAGGAATACAGGAACCGACGCCGGGAATAGCGCTGGTTGTCGAGGGACGAGGGGTGAAAGGTTTGGAAATGCGAAACGCGCTTCGGGATCATGTCGATGGCTTAGCACCGACGGAGTCCCGCGCAAGAATTATTTTCAGACCATGGCCGCGGCGGTTCAACGTGCTGCCAGCCTCCAGCCGGCAGCACGTTGTGGGCATTACTTGAAAATCTCGGCGAAGAAAACTTTCATGGCCTCCCATGAACGCTGGTCGGCCTTCTCGTTGTAGGCTGCGCCCTTCGAGTTGTCATTGCCCGCTTCCTTCATCGTGAAGCTATGCACCGCGCCTCCGTAGCCGACCAATTGCCAATCGACCTTCGCCTTTCGCATCTCCTCCTCGAACGCCGTCACTTCCGCCAGTGGCACGAACGGATCGTCCGCGCCGTGCAGCGCCAGGACTTTGCCCTTGATCTGCTTCGCGTCCTCCGGCGTCGGCGTATTCAAGCCGCCGTGAAAACTCACTACACCGGTCGCGTCCGCGCCGCTGCGCGCCAGTTCCAACACCGTCGTGCCGCCGAAACAGTAGCCGATGGCCCCCGTACGCCGGGTATCCACCAGTGGCTGCTTCTTCAATTGATCGAAGGCGGCATTCACCCGCGCCCGAAGCAACGGGCGATCATCCTTGTATTTCGTCGCGAGTTTGGCGGCGTCCTGGGGATTGTCGGCGCGCACGCCCTTGCCGTAGATGTCCGCGCAAAACACGACGTAGCCGAGCCTGGCCAACATCTCCGCGCGCCGCTTTTCGTAAGCGGTCAAACCCTTCCATTGATGGGCAATCAGCACGCCGGGCCGCTTGCCGCTCGTGGCGTTGTCGTAAACGAGCAATCCTTCGCACACCGTTTCGCCCTGTTTGTACTCGGTCACCTGGCTCTTGATTTCGGCGTCCGCCGCCGCGGCGAATGCGGCCAGCATCCCTGCAATGATGAATGTTTTCATGGGGCAAATCGTCAGCGTCGGGCAATGCCGCGTCAAACCCGAATTTCCCTCGAAACCGATCTGCGGAGCGCCGGCCTCCGGCCCGGCGGAATATTGCGGATTGCTCGACACCGTGCGTTCATGCTGGGCACGGTCTGCATCGTCTCCTTCACGCATCCACTCACTGGCGCCGAATCCTCCAGCACCGTCAGTTTCAGCAAGACCATCGCGCCGTTGCTCCAGCAGAAATGCGTCACATGCCACGGCCCCGAAAAAACCAAAGGCGGTTATCAGCTTCACACCTTTGCAGCGCTGATGCAGGCGGGCGAAAGCAAAGAAGCCCCGGTCGTCGCTGGCGAGCCGGCGCGCAGTCTTCTCTTTCAACTGATCACCAACCCGAATGCCGATGACCGGATGCCGCAAAAGGACGATCCATTGCCGGCTGCGCAGATCGCGCTGGTCGAGCAGTGGATCAAGGAAGGAGCGAAATTCGATGGCCCGGACCCCAAGGCAGTACTGGCCTCTCTGCGGCCACAGGTGAATCATCCCGATCCGCCTGCCCGTTACGCGCGCCCTGTTCCGATTCTTGCGCTGGCCTTTAGCCCTGATGGAAATGAACTCGCCGCCAGCGGCTATCACGAGGTCACGCTCTGGAACCCCGCCGACGGCGCCCTGCTCCGCCGCATCAAAAACATCCCCCGGCAAGTTCAGGCGCTGGGCTACAGCCCCGACGGTTCAACCCTCGCGGTTTGCGGCGGCACTCCGGGGCGCTCTGGCGAAGCAAAACTGCTCAACCCAAAGGAGGGCACCATCATCAGGACGCTCACTCCCACCGCCGATTTTCTGCTCACGCTCGCCTTCAGCCCCGACGGCCAGCGGGTCATCGCGGGCGGCGCGGACAACATCCTCCGCGTTTTTAGTATTGTGGACGGCAAGGAGGAGCGGCGCATCGAGCAGCACGCGGACTGGGTGATGGGCCTGGCGTTCAGCCCGGATGGGACACACTTCGCCTCCGCCAGCCGCGACAAAACCGCGCGCCTGTTCGACGCGAGAAGCGGCGAACTGGAGGAGACCTACGACGGCCACGGCGCCGCGGTGTTCGCCGTGGCATTCAGCCCGGACGGCCAACGCGTCTTCAGCGCCGGACGCGACCGCGAGGTTCACGCCTGGCAATCGAAGGACGCGAAGAAAGCTTTTGAGTTTGGCGGCTTCGAGGCCGATGTGCTCCGGTTGCAGGTTCAGGGGGATCAACTTTTCAGTTGCTCCGCAGACAAACAAGTTCGTCAGCACAAGCTGGCCGACAAGAAGGCGGAACTGGTCCGCCGCTACTCAGGCCATCGTGAAGTGGTGTATGCGCTGGCGTATCACCCCGCTTCCCAGCGCCTGGCCAGCGGCAGTTTCGATGGCGAAGTAAGGATGTGGAACACGGAAACTGGAGATCTGGTCACGGCTTTCATCGCCGCGCCGGGTCACGGGATGGCGCCGCGTTCGTCTGGGTCCGGGTTGCGCTAACCCTCACGCGCCCGTCTCCAGGACATTGCCTGGCTTGTTTTCAAACAAAGGCTCCGGCCCGACCCGACGTGAAGTGAGGATCGGTCGCATCACTGCGGAACATTTTGGATCAAGCAATTCCCGCCCTGCCGGTTGAGTGCGGAAAGGCTTTCGTGCTCCGGGCAAATAAAGATCCGAAACGTAAGCGCCCAGCGGCGTCGCGCCAGAAGCCGGCTCCCGTTCGATGAAACATTCAATCTGATCCGAAGTCCGGCGTTCCCGGCCATAGAGCGGCTGAATGTCGGATGAGGCCGTGACCATCGCCTGATAGAACATCGGCTTGTAGGACAGTTTGCCGGGCGTCATGTAGGTGATGTTGGTGGCGTTGACGAAATGCCGCCGCCATTCCCGCGAGCGGAAACGCCCTTCCTCATTGCATCCAGCGATGACAATGTTGTGAATAGCCGACGCGTTGTCCCGACCGAGGACCTGGGCGAAATCGCGCGGGGAATAGTTCGGTATCTCCTGGGCCTCCGGCACCAGCGCCTCTCGCGGATAAAGCCCGAATCCACGCCGGTGCCAGCGGAAGCCCGCGCTGCCGTGAGAATCGATAATAAGCGCGCGATTGTTCGTCAAGCCGTTGAACCTGGCCAGCGCCGGCAGCGCTCCCGGACTCCACAGATCGAAGTAATGGTTGCTTTCGTCTGGCGATTGCGGCGCAACGTGAAAGCGCCGTAGAAAGTTGAGGTCGCCGCCGTATTCGCCGCGCGCTTCTGACTTACCACGCGCCGACACGACCAATGCCGCCCCGTCGGCATCCGGGCTGCTCCTGATCCAGAGACTCCCTGAAGCCATAACGACGATGGCGGCGAACACAACAGGTTTGACCAATTCAGACATGCGGCAAAGGGCCTGTATTAGTAAACAACCGTCCGCCGTAGCAGGCCATTGGTGCGGCTACAGCGCCGCCGCCCGAAAAGTCACGCGCAGGAGACTAGGGGAATTCCTTAACCATCAAGGCTGGCGCAACAGGATCGCCGCTTCCAATTGGTCACTTTGCCTGGACGAAAGCGAATGAAACCGGCGCGCCGACTTCAATCGATTGTCCAGTCGGCGTCAGGCGTCCCGTCTTCGCGTCGATGCCGAAGACAACGACCGTGTCCGAGTTCTGGTTGCCGGCCAGCAGCCATTTGCCCGTGGGATCAATGCCGAAGCTGCGGGGAATTTTTCCCTGCGTCGAGGTGTGTTCGATCAGCGTGAGTTTTCCGGTTTTCTGATCGATGGCGTAGCTCACGATGGTGTCGTGCCCCCGATTCGAGCCGTAGAGAAACTTGCCCGAAGGATGCGCGTACAATTCCGCCGTGCTGTAACCTCGCTGCACCGATTCACCGGCGGGCAGCGTGGAGACCGTCTGCAACTCCGTCAGCGCCCCCCGCTTCGAGTCACAAGCGAAAGCCGTCACGGTGCAGACCATTTCGTTGATGACATAAGCAAAGCGGCCTTTCGGATGCAGCGCAAAGTGGCGCGGACCCGCTCCCGCCGCCACCGAGGCCGACGCCGGTTCGTTTGCAATGAGCGTTCCGTTGCCTGGATCGAAGCGATACACCAGCACCTTGTCCAGGCCGAGGTCGGGCACGAAGGCGAAACGACTCGCCGCGTCGAGATAAATTCCATGGGCATGCGGCGCTTCCTGCCGCCCTTTGTTCACACTGGAGCCGGCGTGTTGGACGAAGGAACTGGCCGGCTGCAACGAACCATCCTTTCCCACTGGCAACACCGCCACGCTGCCGCCGCCATAATTTGCGATCAGAACGTTCCCCCCCGCCTTGTCTGTGACCAGATGGCAAGGTCCTGGTCCGACCGACGATTGCTGGTTGAGTTGGGACAATTTGCCGGTCGCGCGGTCAATGGCGAACGCGGTGACCCCGCCTGCGGGTTTGCCGTCGAACTTGCTGATCTCGTTCACGGCGTAAAGAAAGCCGCCCTTCGGATGCGCAGCCAGGAAGCTCGGACTGGCGATCTCGGCAACCAACTCCGCCGCGCCCAGCTTGCCCGTGGCAGTATCAAGCCGCGAAACGTAAATGCCCTTGCTCTTCTTGCCGGTGTAAGTGCCGTAGTAAACGAGCGTCTCGCCACTTCGCTGCGCGGCAACCGCAGGCAGGCCTAGCGCGGCAGGCAGCAGGGTCAGCACCGGGATGAAAAGTATCTTAGGCCAGGGGAGTCGGTTCATATCGACATGGAACACCAGAGCAGGCCACGGGTTCAAGAAACTTGTGGCCTTGCCCAGACATCGGAGCGGCGGCCCTCCGGCCCGGCGGAAACGCCCAACCACATCGAGACACGTACCAACCTTCGCGCTTGCTTCGGCCCGCGAACGCCGGCGCAATGTCGTGCGTGAGCAGAACAGACTTTAGCCAGCCCTTGCGGGGCATCGTTCCGCCGATGATCACGCCTCTGCGCGACCGGGACACGCTGGATCTTGCGGGACTGGAAAAAATCATCGAGCACATCGTCGCCGGCGGCGCGAGCGGGCTGTTTATTCTCGGCACAACGGGAGAAGGGCCAAGCCTTGGCTACCGTCTGCGGCGTGAGTTGATCGAGAATACGTGCCAACAGGTGAAAGGCCGCGTGCCGGTGCTCGTGGGCATCACCGACACCGCTTTCGTCGAATCCCTGCAAGTGGCGCGCTACGCCGCCGAAGCGGGGGCCGATGCTGTCGTGCTGGCGCCGCCGTATTACGTGCCGGAAGGCCAGCCGGAATTGCGCGAGTATCTCGAACATCTCCTGCCCGAACTGCCGCTGCCCCTCTTCCTTTACAACATGCCGCCGCTGACCAAGGTATCGTTCGAGCTCGATACCGTTCGCTGGGCGATGGACCAGCCGCGCATCGTGGGCATGAAGGACAGTTCAGGAAGCATGATTTATTTCAGCCGGTTGCTCGAACTCGCCAAAGGCCGTGCTGGGTGGACGGTGCTCGTCGGTCCCGAAGAATTGCTGGCCGAGTCCGTCCTGCTCGGCGGACACGGCGGGGTCAATGGCGGGGCGAACATCTTTCCCAGGCTCTACGTCGAACTACACCGGGCCGCCGCCGCCGGCGATCTCAAACGCGTCCGCCAGTTCCATTCGCTGGTCATGGAAGTCTCCAGCAGGCTATACAGCGTTGGGCGGCACCCTTCGGCGGTCATCAAGGGGATCAAGTGCGCCGTTTCCTGTCTCGGTCTCGCAGGCGATTTCATGGCCGAGCCATTCCATCGCTTTCGAGCCAACGAACGGAAAGCCATCGAAACCACCATGCGCGAGCTTCAAAAGATGCTTGGCCCATTGGCCGGCAAATAGGGCTGTCTTCGCGCCAGGATGAAAGAGTCCACTCCAACGCGAAAGAAAAACACGGCGGGCAAGTCCCGAGGCGAGATAGTTGGCTTGCGTTAAGTCGGTTTCCACTTTGGCTGCCCTCTTGGCCGGTCCCGCAACAGCGGGCCAGGGAGTCGGACAAGGCACGTTTCAAGCTCCCTTTCGCGAGGGTATGAGCAGCCGACTGGATCGAATTGAGAATTGGAAAGCTCCAGCTCGAAAGGCCAATTATTGCGTCGCCACTCTGGCGGCCAGGGTCCAGACCAGTGAGCGCCAGTTGGAGCGCTATTTTCTGGAACGCTTTGGCGTGATGCCCAAAAAGTGGATGGACCAATTGCGCATCGCGGACGGGCAGCGCAAGATGCGCCGTGGTTCGAGCATCAAGGAGGCGGCCAGCGACACTCACTATTCGCACGCTCAGGATTTCACGGCGGCTTTTAAGCGGGTTAAGGGAACTACCCCAAGCCGCTGGCGCGGTCAAAAGCCTCCGAACAGGCCACGGTAAAATGGTGCTGGCCAAGCAGAGATTCCGCCAGATAAACCGTGAGCGGAATGGGAGTGTAGCCACGAGGTGTTGAGACGGTTTGAACGCTTTTCCACGCGGGAAGAAAAGCGCATGTCGGAAATTCCGCAGGAATGTCGGAAATAAGGAGAGAATGTCGGAAATCCCGAAGTGTATTTCGTTGTAACGGCACTTGGATCGGCGTAGCGGGGTAAGCTCGGCATTAAAGCCGAATGTTATGAAATCATCTGCATCCCGCTACGCGTTTTTCCTTCAAGTTTTCTCATGTGTCCTTGCCGGGCTCCCCGCGCCGCCTGTCGCCGCGGCACCCGCCCAGTCCGAATTCAGCATCTCCGAAAGAGGGCCGCATCACCGGGTATGGCAGCGGGTCGTCAGCGAACAGCGGCCCGATGGCACGACGGCTCAGCGCGTGGCGCGTTACACTGAATTGGCCACGGGCCTTCATTACAAGAACGAGTTGGGCCTGTGGACAGAGAGCCAGTCGCAATTCGAATTGTTCGCCGGCGGAGCCATTGCCCGCGAAGGCCCCTTCCAACTGATCGTGTCGCCGGACCTCACGGATGAACCGACGGTGGACTTACAGACTCCGGACGCCAAACGCCTGCAAATCAGTCCGCGGTGGCTCGCGTTTTTCAACCGGGACACGCAGCAGAGTTCGATGATTGCCGCCGTCAAGCCGTGTGGTGGCCAGCTCATTGAGAGGAACGTCATCGCGTTCATGGACGCGTTTGATTCGGCCTTCGCCGCACTGCGGCTGACGTACCAATCCTGGGGCATTGAGTCGGACGTGATCTTTCTGGCGCAATCCGACGCGTTGCGGCCAGAAGCGTCGGGCTTCGACGCCAACAGTCCTGGTCTGGTCCTTGAAATGTGGTCGGAGGTCCTGGCCTGGCCGGAGCCGATGAGTCTTGCCACCAACGAACTCGGCAATGGGTTGCGAGACGTGCACCTGTCGTTCGGGGAAGCTCACCTCGGCGCGGGCCGGGCTTTTTCGCTTGGCGATGAAGGTGACTCGATTCCAGTAGCGAAGACGTGGACCCAAGTGGGGCAGCGGCAGTTTTTGATTGAGGCCGTGCGCTATTTGGATGTGGCGCCGCTGTTGGCTCAATTGCCCGAACAGGCGCAAGCCCGGCCGCCCGGCGCTCCACCCGCGCCGGACGTGCGGGCCTTGGCGCAACGCCGACCGGTGGCTGGCCGCGCCGGGTTGCTGGCGCAGGGAGTCCAAAGGCTCAAGGCCAATGAGAAAAGAATCCAAACCGCCGCCATCCGGCCAGCCACAGCATCATTTGGCCAGGGTGTTTGTATCGATTATACCCTCCTGAGCGGTTCCATCACGGGCCTGACCCTTCGCGCGGATTATACCTACTATGTGAACACAAATCAGACCGTAAACCTATACGGCACGACCGTCATCGAAGGAGGCACGTGCGTGAAGTTCGGGCCGGGCACGACGCGGCTGCAAATTCTCGGCACCACCGAGTGCCGGACGGATGCGTATCGTCCGGCGTTTTTCATCAGCAAGGACGACGACACAGTCGGAGTCGTCCTGGCAAATTCCACGAGTACGCCGGGCACGAACCGGTACGCGCTGGCGGCGGTGCATCTGGCCACTTCGGGGACGAGCCATTCCCTGGCGCATCTGCGCTTCCGCAACGCGGTGCGCGCCGTGTGGGTCACGACCGGGACGGCCACCTTCACGCTCGAACATTCCCAGTTTGGGCTCACCGATTATCCCATCTACAGCCAAAACACCGGCCTGTCGCCGGTGCGCGGGCGCAATCTGCTGGTGCATGACGGGCTCTATGCGTTCCGTGGCGACGCCAATTCCTCCAATTACCTCGAACACCTCACGGCCCATCGCGTTTACGGATTCAAGGCCGGCGGCACCGTCTTCCTCACCAACAGTCTGTTGATCTCGGTGACGAACTCGCTGACCTACACGGGCGCCAACAACGTCACCAATCTCGACGACACGGGTTTCTTCCAGACCGTGGGCGCGGGCGCGCGTTATCTAGCGGATGGTTCCACCAATCGCAATGCCGGCACCATGAACATCAATCCCGACCTGCTGGCGGCGCTCAAAAAGAAGACCACCTATCCACCCATTGTAATCGGTGACGGAACGTGGTTCACCGACAGCCTCACGCTCTATCCGCAGGCTCAGCGCGACACGGATACGCCAGATCTCGGCTATCACTATGAATGTATTGATTACGTCTTCAGCGGTCTGGCGCTGACCAATGCCACCATCACCGCCATGCCCGGCGTGGCCATCGGCACGCGCACGCTTGGTTCCTACGGGCTGGCCTTGATGGGCGGCGCTTCGTTCTATTGCGAGGGTACGCCGGAGAACCTCAACTGCATCGTCCGTTACAACACGGTCCAGGAACAAGCCAACACGAACTGGACGGAGTATTCCTCCGGCGGCGCCAGCCTCATGACCGCCTGGACACCGGCCAGCCCCGCGCCGCACGCGCGCATCCGCTTCACGGAATTCTCGGTGCCCGCAGGCACGGAGATGTATCACCTCTGGGGAAAGCAGGAAGACGGCGGCACGCACGACGTTCGCAATTGCCAGTTTCATGGAGGGCTTGTCCGAAGCGAGCGCCCAACGCTTGGCGTCACGAACTGTCTCTTCAACCGCACCGCCATCTCGTTGGAGGAGGCCTATGATATGAACCCAACCTTCCGGCACTGCACCTTTGTCGGCAGCGATCTGACGCTGGCCCACGCCGGCTCGGGCACTTGGACTTTTCAAAACAACCTCTTCGACGCCACGACGATCAGCTACACGGAAGGCAGCTTCACGAATAACTACAACGCCTACACTACCAACGCCACGCGCCTGACCCCGACGAATGTCACCGACGTAAGACTCAGCGTCACCAACATCGCGTACGACAACGGGCTTCTCGGCCGTTTCTATCTGCCGACGAATCTGACGAGCCACAGCACGTTGTTTGATGCTGGTAGCGCCGCCGCGCACACGCTGGGCTTTTATCACTTCACTGCGGTCAGCAACCAAACACGCGAGCTGACGGGCGTGATTGATTTTGGATTCCACAGCGTCGCCGTCAACGCCAGCGGCCAGCCTCTTGACACTGGTGACGACGACGGCCTGCCGGATTACCTAGAGGACATTGACGGCGATGGAGTGGCCGACGCGGGCGAGACCGACTGGCAAAGCTACAACTCCCTCAACGGCCTGATCGGTTCGCCCGGCCTGCAGGTCTTCACGCCATTGAAATGAACCAAAAGGAGCAACGAACATGAAAATCAATTTTCGGAATATCATGGCGGAGCCAAATTTTGAGCTCACACAAATTGTCATTGCAATGAGCGGCGTCTTGTTGACTAGCGGATTTGCATTTAATGCAGCCGCCCAATGTACTGGGTCTGCCGAGTGGCAATCAGTCTCGACCAATTTGTCCCGCTGTGGGGTTCCAGGATATGGCACCAATTACATTGTCTATTATTCCCGAGTGTTGTATGAAACCACGTTCATAGAAAACCCACAAGCCGGATGGAGCGGCACCGATCATTTCTTACAAGAGACAACGTACCCAACAGGCTTTCTGGAGTTTGGTAATGATTGTGCAGGGACGCCGGCGACTCTGGACGACTCTCGCACTGACCCGTGGCCAACGTCAGATACGGTCACTTGTAGCTTTACGGTCACCAATCATACGGGAGCAACAATCACCTTCTGGCAGAGGGATGATGTGACCGGTGGATCTTGTGGGGGCACAATATTTGACCGCAACGAAACGTCTCTCCACGATGCTTACTCCCGAGGCCAACTGGTCGCAGAAGCGCTTAAGCAGGTGAGAAATAATACCTGGACCGGCGTGTCTCCTTCATCAACGCCCGTTGCCTATAAGTTTTGGCTCTCGGAAGCTATTTCTTATCCGAGCCAACGTGCGACGCTACAGTTGCTTCGCTACCGCATCAGGTTCAAGTCCAAGCTCGGCGTGGAATACACCGTCCGTTGGAAATTGAAGATCGATGAATACGAAGCCAACACCCAAACCGTGACCAACTCGTATGTCATGGGCGGATTCTCAGAAAGCGGGATCAAGGGGACAGGCAAAGAAATGACCACCGCTTGGCGCGAAGCGCCTGAACCGGGGCTGGACTACAAATACGCCGCTTCTGCCTTCGACATCGAGATTGAATCCAAGGACGGAAGTTGCTCCTCGGGCAGTTGTGACGACGATGACGATTCTACAGGCGACGGTGAAGATTCCTTAAGCAGCGCCTCGTTCTACATTTCGCTGGGCGCGGGCACCATCGACGAATCCGCGGGCGTGCTGAAAATGAATGCAGAAGTCCCCTCGGCTACGCTCGCCACGTACTCTGCGCTTCAGTTCGACATCAACACCAATGCCAATGTTGTCCTGGTCGTCACCAACGGCTCTATTCATGTGGCCGCGCCGACGATGCTGGCTCGTATCATCGTGACCAACAGCTACGCCTACTGGATCCACTGCTCAGGCACCAATGGCGGTGCCTATCTGACGAACACACCCTTCATCAGCCATCTCATCATTAATCCTCACGGCTCCACGAACACCAATACACTTCGGCACATCCGTTTTCGCAGCGGTTCAGCCATCACCAACGAGTTCACGTGCGAAGCGGCCACGTCCGTCACCAACACGTGGGTCTTGGTTTCCGGCAACGGCCTCAAGGGCGAAAGGCTAACCAAGGTCACGGACACCAATACCCAAACCCGCCTGGAAAGCTATTCCATTTTCACCCCAGCCACTTCGGCCCAGCTTTACCGCCGCGACCGGCTCTATTGGGATTTGCCTTACAATGATTTCCTGCTTTCCGAAACCATCGATCCCGGCGGACTCAGCTTGTTGACGACCAACACCTATGACGCGCTGGGACGTTTGCAGCTTTCGCTGAAGCCCGACGGTCTGTGGGAACGCTATGACTATGACAGCACCGGATGGGTCGTGCGCGCGGTTCGCCCCCTCACCAACCAGCCGCCCACCGCCAGCACCAATGACTGCCGCGTGACGGAATACAGTTACGCTTCTGTCTCCGGCTCGCCGGACAGCTCCAGCGCGCAAGTCGGCAAGCCGCGCGTCGTTCGCGAACTCATCCGGAGCGAAGTCGTCAGTAAAACCATGTACGCATTCTCCAGCGACCTTGTCACGTACACCCAGGTTGCCTCGCAACCAGGGGCGGCATGGAATGACTCCGGGAATGAAACAAATTACACCAGTCTGGACAGCCAATCGCGCCCCGCCCGCACGGACAACCCCGATGGCACCTACACTACCTACACTTACTTTGACGATTCCTCCGGCCGTCTGACCACCATCAAGAGCTACGACAGTTCTTCCACCGAGTTCCGGCGCGTTGAAGAGCAGGTGAACACTCTCGGGCGCATGGTCTCACGGAAAGAGTATGACGTTCCTTCCAGCCCCGACATCCTGCTCGCGCAAGAGCTATACTCCGATCCCGACGAGTTCTGGCGTCCGACCAAGATCACCTATCTGGACGCCACAACCTCTGTGACCGTCAAGCAGGACTGCTGCAACGCCGCCTACACCATCGACCGCGACGGCGTGACCAACACCTATTCGTACGATGCGCTCAAGCGATTAATTTCCACCACCCGGCTGGGCATCACCGCTTCAAACACGCTTGATGCTGCCAGCAGAACTTTGGCTCAGGTGCGCAAAGGCACGGATGCCACCCTCATCACCTTGCGCACGATGGGCTATGATGCGGCCAATCGCGTCATCCGCGAGACCAACGCGCTAGGGGCCGTCACCAGCTTCTCGTACGTCGTCGATGGCAGCAATCAACGGGTTGTCACCACCACCAACGCCGACGGCGGCACACGCATCGAGACTTATTTCCGCGACGGCCAGTTGGCCAGCGGCACCGGCACGGCGGCATTTCCAGTGCGCTACGAATACGGACGCGAAACAGAGGGCAGTTACCAGCGTCCTTACACCAAGGAAATCAAACTCGACTCCGGCGGCAGTGACACCAGCGAATGGACCAAGACCTATACCGATGGCTTTGGGCGCAGTTACAAGACCGTCTTCGCGGGAACGGGTACGCCCTATCAGCAGACTTTCCACAACAACAAGGGGCAGCTTTGGAAACAGCGCGATCCTGACGGCGTCATTACTCTCTACACGAATAACGCACGCGGCGAACTGGCCTACACCTGCATCGACTCGAACCGCAATGACGTGATCGATTTCAGCGGCCAGGACCGCATCACCCGGACCACCAACGAGGTTGTGTCGTCTCATGGCACCAACGTCCTGCGCACCGCCACCTATCTGTGGCTTACGGATGGCAGCTCCACAGGCACGCTGATCTCCAGCATCGAACGCTCCGTCGAAGGCTTCCAAACCTGGCAGACTAATGCAGGTGTGTTGACGAGCACCAGCGTTAAGACACTGCCTTCAAGCGGTTCATACACCATCACCCAAACCGCTCCAGACAGCTCCTATTCCATCGCGCTTTACCAGAATGGAAGAGCCGCCTCCGTCACCCGCTACGATTCCGGCAGCGCGCAGATCGGCAAAACCACTTACGGCTACGACGCTCACAGTCGGGCAAATACGATGACCGACGCGCGCACGGGCACGACCACCTACACCTTCAACAACGCCGACCAGATGGTCAGCATCACATCCCCGCCGCCGGGCACGGGCGCGGGCGCGCAAACCACCACCACCTACTTCGATGCCATGCAGCGCGCCACGAGCATTGTCCAGCCCGATGGGGCAACGGTGAACAATGTGTTCTCCCTGCGCGGCGAACTGCTGCGGACTAGCGGCTCGCGCAATTACCCGGTCGGTTACAGTTACGACGCCCAAGGCCGCATGAAAACCATGACCAACTGGAGCACATTCAGTTCGAGCGCGGGCGCGCGAGTGACCACCTGGCATTACGATGCCGAGCGCGGCTGGCTTACCAACAAGGTCTATGACGACGGCAAGGGCACCAAGTATTCCTACACCGCCGCCGGTCGCCTGGGCACCCGGCTCTGGGCGCGTGGCACGAACACCACTTACTCCTACAACAATTACGGGGACCTCTCCGGCGCGACCTACAACGACGGGGCGACGCCCACGGTCAGCTACACGTACACGCGTCGCGGCCAGCAGGACAAAGTCACCCGCGGCAGCGACTCGTGGAAACTTTTCTACACCACCGCCGGCCAGTTGCTCTCCGAAGCCGGCACCGCCGGAACCTTGAACGGTCTGCGTGTGACCAACGCCTTCGACGCCTTCCTCCGCCGCACCAACGTGACTGCAGCCGACGGGGCCACGCTGTTGACTACCAACGGTTACACCTACGATCTGGCCAGCCGCCTGAGCACCGCCCGTGATGGGACTTTCTCCGCTACCTACTCTTACCTTGCCAATAGTCCGTTGGTCAGCCAGGTTGAGGTCAAATCAAACACCACCGTGAGGCTCACCACGACCAAGACCTACGACAACCTGAACCGGCTTCAGAGAGTTTCGTCACAACCTAGCGCCACGGGCCTCGCGCCTCTCGCCTATTCGTATTCCTACAATGACGCCAACCAACGCACGCGCGTAAACCTCGCCGACGGTTCGTTCTGGATTTACGAATACGACTCGCTCGGGCAAGTGAAGAGCGGCAAGCGTTATTGGAGCGACTGGACCCCGGTGGCCGGACAGCAGTTTGAATACGGCTTCGACGACATCGGCAACCGCACCACCACCAAGACCGGCGGCGACTCTGTTGGGTCAAGTCTGCGACTCGCCAATTATTCCAATAACTCACTCAACCAGATCACAGGTAGAGATGTGCCCGCGTACCTCAACGTCATCGGGGCGGCCACGGCGACCGCAACGAACGTGAACGTCAACAACGCGATGGCGTATCGGCGCGGCGAGTATTACCGCGTCGAACTCAACCCGGACAATTCGTCCGCCGTCTGGCAAAGCGTAACGAACCGCGCCGTGCAAAACGGAACAACCAACAGCGTCACAGGAAACTTGTTCCTCGCGAAGACACCCGAGGCATTCGCCTATGATGCTGACGGAAATCTTACAAACGATGGGCGCTGGGCCTACCTGTGGGACGGCGAAAATCAGTTGGTGCGCCAGTTTGCACCGACCACCGGGCCAGCCGGCAGCGTCAAGGCGCTCACCTTCGGCTACGACTGGCAACGCCGCCGCATCAGCAAGACCGTGAGCAATTATTCTGGCGGCTCTTGGAATAAGGTGCTCGACGAAAAACATCTCTACGATGGTTGGAATCTCCTAAGTTCTCTCAATGCCAGCAACAGCGCCGTTGTTCTGGCTTGCCTATGGGGCACTGACCTCGGCGGAAGTATGCAGGGTGCCGGTGGCGTGGGTGGCCTGCTCGCGGTGAAAGCCATTGGAGCCACCGTCACGTTTGCCGCTTACGATGGCAACGGCAACGTCGTGGCGTTGATCAACGCCGCCGATGGCAGCATCGCCGCCCGCTACGAATATGGTCCCTTCGGCGAACTCATCCGCGCCACTGGCCCGATGGCATTTCTCAACCCTTTCCGCTTTTCTACCAAGTTCCAGGATGAGGAAACGGATTTACTCTATTACGGCTATCGCTATTACTGCGCGAGCGTGGGGCGGTGGCCAAACAGAGACCCCATCGGCGAGTATGGCGGCGCGAATCTTTACGGGTTTGTGGGGAACGACCCGATACGGAAGACAGACCTCTACGGATTACTTTTTTGGGGATGCTCGCGCAACCCCTGCGCAGACCCTTGTGGAGATGCAAAACGTAAAGGACTCGACCAAGGCGACGTCGCAGGAATCGTATGCTGCGGGGGAAAGGCGTATACCTGTGTTTGGATATCCGGTGGTTCTTTCGGAGCAAACAACAAGAAGGCAAAAAAGATCATCGACAAATGCTCCAAACTTCATGAAGACACCCACCTCCCCGACATAGTTCCTTGTCCGTCCACCGGAGGGCTTACACGTGGTGGCACTCCGCCAGGCAAGAGCAAAGCTTCGGAATGCACGGCATACAAAGCTGAGGCTGCCTGCTTAAGGGCCTCAATTGCGGACTGCAGTGGTGATCCGCAATGCATCGCGCAAGTCACCAAGGAAATCGAATCTGCTGATCGAGCGATCAAGGAGTTTTGTCCATGAAGCGAAGTCTCGCTAAACTAGCGGTGGCTGTGTCGATGCTTGTTGCGCTGGTTTTTGTGGATGGATGCGATTCAAACACCAAGATCGGCAAAGAGCAGGCAATCGCTGTCGCCAAGCAGGAGGCAATTCGGCGAGGTTGGAAAGAAGTCGAAACTGGATCTGCCGTTTTCGAGAACGAGCGCTGGGTCGTTATGGTTGAGCGGCTGCCAAAGGTCGTTGGAGGCCATGCATTCGTTGAGGTATCAACGAATGGAAAGACGATCCGCTTTACACCCGGCAAATGAGGAGACATCGACTCTTGCAAGGCGGTGTCCCGCACAAGCGGTGTAAGGAATTCTAGCGCGCCTCAGGCCGGCGCGAAGTTGGTCGGCCACCCGCGCCTGTGCCACAGCCCTGGCGCTCCCTCCTGCCGCTGCGGGTCATCCAGGCCACACCCTGCGCCCCCGCT
>Ga0187893_10007744_pt1 | contig 17382 bp, 12 predicted proteins | sample MA1701074metaG_FD_139574 | JGI IMG/M metagenome (GOLD analysis project Ga0187893, IMG submission 139574) | White microbial mat communities from a basaltic lava cave in the Kipuka Kanohina Cave System on the Island of Hawaii, USA - MA170107-4 metaG ... | reverse complement strand
CGGTGCTCGCCGGCATTCGCCGGACGGCCGGCACGGCGCCCCGGCGGCGCGCAGCCTTCACGACCGAGCAACTCCGCGACGCGGCGGCAGCCTTCGCTCGTGAAGGAACGGTCCGTGCAGTGCGCGACCGCGCCATGCTGCTCGTCGCGGTCGCCGCAGGCGGCCTCCGCCGCTCGGAACTCGTGGCGCTCCGGGTGGGCGACGTGCGCCGCGCCGCGCGGGGCCTGCTCCTCTCCATCCGCCGCGCGAAGACCGATCAGGAGGCGGCCGGGCAAGAGCGGGAGATCGCCCTCGGGACCACGCCGCGAACCTGCCCGGTGGCGGCCCTGGACGCCTGGCTCGCGCGTCACCCGGAGCCTGACAATCCGGGCGCAGCCATTTTCCGGGCTGTCGACCGCCACGGGAACGTCCGTGGCCCGCTGGACGCGCGCGCGATCCACGCTTTAGCGCGCCGGGTAGCCACCGCGCTCGGGCTCGACACCTCCGAGTACGGGGCCCACTCGCTGCGGGCGTCATACGCCACGCTGGCGTATCGGAGCGGCCTCCCAGAGGTCGAAGTGATGCGCCATGGCGGGTGGCGCTCGGCCCAGGTGATGCGTCGCTACGTCCGCGAAGCCGAACGCTGGAGCGTCAACTTCACCCGCGCGGTGGGTCTCTAGACCGTCGAGCCGTCCAACGGATAGCTCTGCGGTCGTATCGGGCCCGGGATCTGTATGCGGCGGTGCTCTAGGGCCTCATCGACCACCCGGGCAACCTCCACCGCGACCCCCTCACGCTGCTCCTGCGGGACAAACCGTCGGAGTATTCGGAGAACGCCGTCCGCCAAGGCGTCCACGTGCTTCACCGTGAGCGGGCCCTGGACGTTCATGGTTCGTCGCGAGCCATAGCGCTCCGGGTCAGCGCGCTCCAGGTACCACGCGGCCGCCCGCCAGTCTGGAACCTGGAATTTCTCGCGCTTGAGAACCGACCCGTCTGGACGAGTCTCAGTGACTCTTTCGACAACAGCGCCGCCCTTTGCGCTCTGCTGCACCTCCTTGAGGCGCCGACCGATCCCCTCCTCACGAGCGCGGGCGATATCAGTGGCAAAGTTGGCATATTGCGGATCGGCTGGCCGCGAGTCGCTACCTTGGCCACGTCGAACCCACTCCTCGACGGTGTTGGGCGATAGGCCGAGAGCTATCGCGGCAGGTCGCAGGAAACCCCTCAGGCGAACCTCTCTCAGAAGCGCAGAGTGAACAGCATGCGTCAGGAGAGATGGTCGCCCGGTCTTCCGCTTGGTTAGACGCTTCGGGGGGTCTTCTTCTCCCTTCTCTTCGTTCCCGATTCTGAGTGTCATGAGGCGAACAATAGACGAAACCATGGTTCCGTACCAGCTCAGGCGCGGTCGCTGCACCCGGGCCGCCTCAAGGATCGGGCCGACGTCGAACGACTCGCCCCACCCCGTCGTCGACGGCGGGGCCGGTAGCGCGGAGCGCTACACTCAGCAAAGCCACTACCGCGCACGCCCAAGCGAACACATCACCCCAGCGCGCGTAAGGTGATCGCGAGACATTCAGCGGAACCTCTACGACGCGCCATGTGGGCATGCCCGGGCGCTCGGCGAGCAGCAGGCGTCCACGGCCGTCGGCGACCGCGAGGATGCCGCGATTGGCGACGCGTACGACGGGCACGCCCGATTCGACCGCGCGCAGCACCGTGTGCGCGAGCTGCTGCGCGGGTGCAGCGACGCGCGCGTACCAGGCGTCGTTGCTCGGATTCACGAGCACGGCGGCGCCGTCGGCCACCGCACGCCTCGCGAGCCAGGGGAACACGTTCTCGTAGCAGACGAGGACGCCGACTCTCAGCGCGGGCAGCGACAGCGTGGCGGACCCCGCGCCCGGCTCGATGGGGGCGGCGGCGGGTGCGACCGGCGGCACACGGGCGGCGAGCCAGCGGGTGGGCACGTATTCGCCGAACGGGACGAGCACGCGCTTGTCGTAGTAGGCGAGCGCGGCGCCGTCCGACCCGAGGAGATGCACCCGGTTGCGCTGTCGCAGGCCCGGGCCGGGGCCCACATCGGCCGCCGGGGCGCCGACGACGAGTGGAATCCCGAGCCGCCGTGCTACAGCGAGCACGCGCTCGCGGCGCGGCCCGGGATCCTCGAAGAAGAACGGCAGGGCCGTCTCGGGCCATACGACGAGCTCGGGGCGCTCCGCGGCGGCGGCCGTGGTGAGCCGCAGGTAGCGGCGGAGCGTCACGTCGGCATAGTCGGGTTGCCACTTGTCACGCTCGCCGATGCCGCCGTCGACGAGCGCCACGCGCAGCTTGCGCGGCGCCGGTGTCGTGAACCGGAGGCGGAGCGCGCCGAAGGCGCCTGCGACCAGCACGACGACTACCCCCACGGCGACCCATCGGACGGCCATCCTGCGGTCGCCGCATGTCGCGGCCTCCGCCATCACCGCGTTGGCGAACACGACGAGCGCCGTCACCCCGTAGACGCCGGTCAGCGCCGCGATCTGGACGAGGGGCAGATGCGCGGCCTGCGTGTAGCCGAGGTGCGTCCACGGAAACCAGAACGCCGTCTGGCCGCGCAGCCAGTCGACCGCCACCCAGGCCGCGGGAGCGAGCCACCACGTCCCCCGTCCGCGCCGCGTGCCCGCCGCCACGACGACGGCCACCAGCGCCGTCGCGCTGCCGAGGATCGCCGCCATGCCCACATGCACGGCGAGGATGGCCGGCGTGCCGAGCCCGGTGTGCTCCGCGAGCGTCGCCTGCACCCACCACGCGACGCCGCCTTCGTAGGCGAACCCCCAGAGCCACCCGAGAAGCGCGGCCGCCGGGAAATTCCGGCCGCGCACGGCGACGAGCAACGGAGCGACGCAGACCCAGGCCAGCCACGTCTGGCTCAGCGGTGGCCACGCGCCGGCGCCCGCACTGCCCGCAAGCACTACGAGCAGTGCGGCGGTGACGGGGTTACTCGGTTTCGGCACCGGGCTCGCCACCGTCGGCCACGCCCAGCGCCGCGCGCACGCGCGGATCGTCCCGCACCCCCGGATCGGCGAGCAGCGCCTCGGGGAGCCAGCGGGCCTGCGCCGCCTCGTCGCCGCGGAGGTGCGCGAGCCGCACCAGCTCGCGCAGCGCATCGCGGCGCGACGCGGGATCGCGGGTCGCCCGCTCCAGCGCTTCCTCGGCGCGCGCAGCATCGCCGAGCTTCGCGCGCGCGAGCCCGAGGTTGTACGCCGCGCGCGGATGATTCGGATCGCCGGCGAGGCAGGCTTCGAGGAGTGTCGCCGCCTCTGACCATTCTTCGCCGTCGGCGTGCAACAACGCTCGTGCGAACGCGGTTGGCGGCCAGCCCGGCGAGCGAGCGAGGATCGCGTCCAGCTCGCGCACCGCCTCGTCGCGGCGGCCCGCTTCGGCAAGCAGCAGCGCCAGGTTATGCCGCGGCGGCAGGTCGTGCGGCCAGCGCGCGATGGCCGCGCGGTATGCGGCCTCCGCGCCGGCCGCATCGCCGCGCGCCGCGAGGAAGAGGCCGCGGTTGTAGTTCGTCTCGGGCAGCTCGGCGAGCACCTCCTGCGCGGCGAGCCACTCGACGAACGCGCGCTCGACGGCGCTGCGTCGCGCGGCCGGCAGCGAACCTACGTCGATGGACCGAAGCGCGAACGCCGCCTCGAGCCGCACCGCGCGCGCCGGATCGTCCGCCAGGCGGACGAGATCCGCTCGCACCTCATCGCTCGGGACGTCGGCCGCCGCCAGCCCGCGCACCGAGGCGGCTCGCACGAGGGTCAGGGCGTCGCCGAGCGCCCGGCGCAGCGCCTCCCGCACGCCCGGCGCATCCGGGAAGCGGGCGAGCAACCGTGCCGCGCTGGCGCGTCGGACGGGATCGATCGCCGGATCGGCCAGGATCGACGCCAGGAAAGGGGCGGCCTCCGGGTGACCATCACGCGCCGCGGCGAACGTGGCGGCGACCTGGCGAAGCGTGTCGCGCTGCGGGGAGGATGGGTACCATCGCCCGACCACCTCGGCCGCCCACTGCTGCGAGCGGTCCGTGTGACAGGTCGTGCACGCGTCGGGCGCACCGATGGCGGCAGCCAGCTCGGGATCGGGCCGCCCGAGCAGGTGGTCGCGCCGCGGGTCGCGCTCCATGAAAGTCACCTCCGGCATGTGGCACTCCACACACACGCCCCCCGTCGAGCCGGCCGCGTGGTGCGTGTGCTGGGGCGTGTCGAGCTGCGGCTCGTGACAGCGCATGCAGAGCGCGTTGCCGCTCGTGCGCAGCGTGCCGGCGTGCGGCTCGTGGCAGTCGTGGCAGCCGACGCCCTCGGCCGCCATGCGGCTCATCTGGAAGGACACCCACTCGTAGGCCTCGCCGCGGAGCTGACCGTCGGGGTGGTAGAGACCACTGTCGAGCAACTCGAGGTCCATCTGTTCGTCCGCGGGTAGGCCCGGGTCGTACGGGTCGGCGAGCATGGCGCGGCGGCTGTGGCAAAAGACGCACCCGGGCAGCGGGGTCGTCCCGGCGACGTGGCCGTACGAGTCGCTCGCGCGGCCCTGGCGGCGATGTTCGACGTGCGCCGCGCCCGGGCCGTGGCAGGCCTCGCAGCCGACGCCGCGTTCGACCCAGGTGGAGTCGTAGCAATCGCGGACCGCGTCGTAGCCCTTTTCGTACCTGGTCGTGTGGCACTCAAGGCACTGGCTGTTGGCGGTGGCGCCGGGGTTCGTCCAGTGGGCCCAGTCGTCGCGCGCCGGCGCCTCGGGGAAGACGTCGAACCACTCGGCGCGCTCTGGGTCCCAGCCGGCGGGCAGCACCTGCAGGCGCCCACGGCCGACGGGTGTGAGATACTGCTCGACCTCGCTCACACCGAGGATGAAGGCGAGTGGCACGCTTTGCGTCGGGGGCGTCGATCCAACGCTGAAAAGAGCGCGCGTTCCGGTACCATGCGGCCTGAAGGTCAGGCTCGCGAACGTCTGGGATGGTCCGTCGAACCGCCCCGGCTCCACGCTGGCGGATCGCATCGCGAGCTGGTGGCGCGAACCCGACCAGGCGGCATGCTCGCGCGCATGACAGCCCATGCACGCGGGGCTCCCCGCGTACTGCGGAGTCGCCGCTGCGGTGCCGAAGAGCGCGACCAGCAGCGCCGCGGCGCGGATCAATCCGGGACGTCCGGAATGCCTTGCGGAGGCTCGGCTGTCTCGGTCACCCAGACGCCGCCCGACTCCTCGCCCGTCTCGTACTGGCCGGCCACCTCGGTTCCGATCGCGGTCGTCTCGAAGGTGAGGACGGGAGCGCCCCCGGCCGTCGCGACCTCGCCGGCGACGGCGCCCTCCGAATCGACGGTTCCCTCCACCTGGAAGGTTTCCCCGCCGAAGTCGAGCGTGCCGGTGAGCGACTCGGCATCAATCGTGCCCTCGAAGAGGGCGATGCCATTCGGACCCTCGTCGTCGGACCAGGCGATGGGAGTCTCGAGCGGTTCGGCGACTACGCCCTCCGCTGTGGCGATGATTCCGGCGGCCAGCGTGCAGATGAGTAGGAAGCTGCGAATAGTCACCCCACCTCCCTGAGGAACACCTCGGCTCCAGCTCGGCCCGACCCTGGCCCAACGACGGATCGCGGTACTTCTTGCCCGCGCATCATGGGCAACTGGTTGGGACGCCATTCTTAGCGATGAGTTTGCGCCCCGTGCCGCCAGCAATTTCCTTGAAGATGACCGTTGTCCCGGAATCCACCGCGAACTTCGTGCACATTCGGTGCGTCGACGAATCGTTGCCGTTGTTGATGCTCAAGACGGTCGTGACGCCGCCTGACTCGCTCGGAGGGGCTGCCGAGCTGAAATCGCCCGCGCCAGTGTCACCTATCGCAGTAGCGACGAACTTGGCCAGCAAACCGGGCTTCACTACCGTCACCTTCGTGCTCGTTGGGATCCCACTGAACGCGTCTGGATTCCTGAATTTGGCCACGGCATCCGAGTTCTCGATCCAGTGTGACGATGGCATCACGAAGGATCCGATCAAGGAGCTAGGTTCGTCTGTATAGAACCATTCGAAAGCACCAGTGATCTGTGCGGGGTCTCCGCTGGCACCCTTGTGGACCCCAAGATCACCCTTCGAGAGGTAGACTACCTTAAACTTCGCTGAGAGGGGCTTCGCGAGCAACACCAGCTTCCTCCCAGTCACCCCGACATCGTCCGCGCTCGCACTGCCTACTATGGCAACCATCATGGTAAGGGCCAGAAACGTTCGTTGAAGCGTCATCGTGTAATGTCCTCAGTGATCGTTAGGGGGACGGTAGCGCTGGCTCAAGCCAAGCGCAGCCGCTTGTGTAACTGCCGCTCCACCAACCAGACGTGAGATTGACCTCCCAATAGTTGCCGAGACACTCGGTAAACTTCGTCGCGAGGCTATCCCCGTCGCTAGTGCTGCCAAAATAGGACGAATCGTCGATGAGGAGGTCGCGACGTTCGTCCGGATCCCAGTTCAGGTCCCAGGCCGAAACTAGCTGTCCCTGGTTCTGCGTCGTAGCCTTAGCCTTCACTTTGAAGATCGGTAGCTGACACAGCTCGACGCCCTCTGGGACGCAGTCGATCGGCTCGTCGCAGCCCCGCGAGGCGAGGTCGTGATCTTCGTGTCCTGGCGTTGCTGGTTCTACGGGCCGCCCCATGTCCCCGAGCGAGCCACGCCAGTCGTACCGGCACAGGTCGTCGACGCAGAAGTCCTCCTCCACGCACTCGTCATTCGATGAGCAGGTCTTCGACGGGTCGTTGATGCAGCGCTTCATCGGCTCGCAATCGCCCACGGGACAGTCGTGGCTCCCGCCTAGGAAGCACGGGCGGGCGTGCGAGCGCTCGTGTTCGTGGTCTGCGTCCCAGGTGATCTCGGCCGTCTGCTCTGGATCGCTGCCATCCATACAAATTCCCACGAGCCCGGCGCGTGTGACGAGGTAGCGCGGCCGACCGTGGCCTGCCACTACGTCAGCGTCTTGCGTAGCTGCGTCCCCATCCTCCCCATAGACGACGTCTCTAATGTGCCCGCTCGGCGCCGTGGGGTCGCTGACCCAACTCTTCAGGCTGCGTCCGAAGCGGTAGTCGTCTCCCTCGGGATCCACGGGGTCACCCTCGAACGGCAGTCCGGCGTAGTCGAGCACGGTGCGGAAGACGTCGATCGCGTGGACCAGCTCGAGCGGGTACTGCCGGGGGGGCAGGAATGGCTGGCCGTTCGACTTCTTGAGCCGGTGCCGCGGCTCGCTCACGAGCATGACCGTGCGGTGATTGGTCTCGTGGTCCGTGTGCTTGGAATCGTACAACAGGAAGCCGTGGTCGGAGACGTGGATCAGGACCGTGTGCTCCCAGAGCGACTGCTTCTGCTCGACCGGGTCGTCCCCATCCATGACGCCGACGCCCGTGTCCGGGTCGACCTCCTGGCCGCAGATGCAGTGGCGCTTGAGCTCGTCGACGAGCGTGCCGACCGCCTGGTCCGCCTGCGTGATCCGGCCTTCGTGCTGGAGGCGGCGATTCTCGAAGGTCGAGCCGAAGATCGGCTCGTAGTCGTCTCCCCGGCCCCGCTTGTGCGGCTGGTTCGGGGCGAACCACAGAAAAAACGGCTTCATGAGGCGGGATCCGCAGTTCGTGTCGCAGCCGGATACGGAGCTGCCGTGCGTGTCACACTGCGTGCAGTCGAACGTGCCGTTGCTCGGGTCGGTGTCGTTGCGGAGGATGACGTCTCGATCGATGTCGCGCGGCACGCGCCGCCCCTCGATCGTGTCCAGCGCCAAGCCGATCCCTAGCTTCTGTGCGCGGGCCTCGTAGGGGACCTTCAAGTGGTCGCTCGTGCCGGGTGCTGCCGTTGCGGCGGTTCGGCAGTTGTCACCACCGCTGCCAGTAGTCGCGCACTTGTACTTTGCCAGTTTGGGCTTCGCTTTCTCCTTTCCGCCCTGGAACCCCGCCGAGTTCTCTCCCATGACCTCGGCCTTGCCGACCATGAACGGCCAGTAGCCATTGTCGTCGGGGTCGCCGTCGAGGTCATGTTCGTTGTCGAGAAGCCAGCTCGCGATCGAGTGCTGGTCCTCTTCGCCGTTCGTCCTCATCCCGAGCAGGTGACGATGCGGCTTTCCGTAGAGGAAGACTGGACGAGACGTCTTGCAGGCGTTGCCGCCGACGTAGGCGCGAGGGAAGACGGCACCGTGCGCCGCCAACTGGTCGAGGAAGGGTGTGAGCGGGACGGGGTAGTCCGGCACGTCGCCGCCCAGGTTCGTCGTCGTGCACGGGAAGTTGCTCGAATGGAAGGGGTACGACTTGCGGTCGCCGCTGTCCGAGCCCTTGGGGTCCGGCTGTGTGGTGTTCCCGGTGCCCTTGTACTTGCAGGCCTTGCTCTTGTCGGGAGACGGCGGCTGGCGATACCGGCACGTGAACTCCGAGAGCCGCAGCGGGGCGGTCGTGCTCAGGCCACTTGTGCGGGTGATGCACTCGCCCCCCGGGCAGTCGATGTTTGAGCGGCAGTCCTTGCCGTCGCGATCCTGCGTGGTGTTTTCGTCGCAATACCCGTGCATGAAGGCGTAGTCACAGTAGCTCTGATCATCGGCGACTACCACGACGATGTTGGGCTTCCCGGCGAGTACGGCGGGGGAGATGTCGTCTGGCCCCTCGCACTTGAATGAGACGTCGCGGCAGCAGTTGTCTTCGTCGTTGTCGAAGAAGTCTTCGTCCACGTCGACCTTGTCGATGCTCCCAGCGGTCGTGGAGACGGTACACTGCGGCGCGTCGTCTGCCACTGCCGCCGCGGCCCAAACCCACAGGATGACTCCGAGAATGGCCGTGTGCCTCATGACGTGCACCCGCTGGTGTCGAAGGTGCAAGTCGCCGAGCACGCGAGATCTCCACCCGTGAAGCCGCCCCCCGGTGCGCTCTGACAAGTCGTGCCGCCGAGATCCCCACCGTCGCACTGCTCGACTCCGACCCGGCGGATGCCGTCACCGCACGGGGCGGGCATGAACTCGTCGCGGGTCAGCTCACACGTGGAGCTGGGGCACGTGACGCCGCCCGTGCTCGGGCTGGCGTCTCGGTGCAGAATCGTCACGTAGCCGCCGTTTGTGGCGGTGACGGCGCCCGACAGCGTCAGTGCCCCCCTGGCACGCACGATGATGCCGCCTCCCGTTCCACTCGAGGAGGCGTCCGCTGTGATGGACGAGCTGGTCGCTGCCGTCACGGCGCTTCCCGCGACTTCGATGGACCCGCCGCTGCCGCTGCCGGAGCCGGATGCGTCGAGATCGGCGTAGGAGGTCAGGGTCACGTCGCCGCCGCGCGATCGCACGGTGAGGTCGCCGCCGTCGCCAGCGTTGTTGCTGCTGCGGGTGACGTCGAGCGTGATCGTTGCACTCGCCCCGTTGCCGATCCGGAGCGCGCCGCCGCGACTCTCGATCTCGATGCTGCCACCGCTCACGCCGCCGTTGCTCTTGACGGAGTTGTCCACGTCGACGGCTTCGCCGATGAGCGAGATCGCACCGCCGTAGCTCGTCGCGCCGGCTCCCTGGGCCTTGATGATTCGGCTCGTTACCAGGGAGCCCCGAGCCGAGAGGCTGATCTCCCCGCCGTCGGCCCCGCTCTGCGTTCCGGAGGCATCGATCGTGCCCGCGGTGCCGATGGTGAGGTTGCCGGACGCGTCGACGTGGATGCCGCCGCCCGGCATGTTCGTCCCCGTAGTGGACAGGCCACCCGCGATGGTCACGTCGTCTCCCTGGATCGCGATGGAGCCACCCTCGTAGTAACCGGACGTGCTGGTGTTGCGCGCCTCCACGGCGGACGTGAGGGTGACGTCGCCCTTCGCCCGAACGATGACTTCACCCCCTGCTGCGTACTGCGCGTTGGCCGTGAGCGTGGCGCCGGCGAGCGTGATGTCGCTCTCGCTTCGGAGCTCGACAAGACCGCTGCCCAGATGGCACGTCGCGGAGAGTTCGCCACCACTCGTCACGTCGATATCGTCCGTCGTGACGATCCGGAAGCCGTGCTTGTCGTACACCGTGTCGCAAAGGGCGGCGATCCGGTTTCCGCTGCCGCTCACGAGGAGTTTCTCCGCAAGGAGGAGGAACCCGCCATCCTCCACGGTGAGATCGTACTGGTTGACCCTTACCTCGAGCGGCCGGCAATCGATGGTGGAGCCCGGGATCACCTCGACGTCGCGATTGTACGGCGAGGTGCTGCTCACACCGATGCCGACGACGCACGGCGCGACTACCTGGTTGAGCACGTAGTTCTGCCAAACGGCAGGACACAGGTGGATGCAGCCGGTCGGGCCGCCGCCGAGATTGGCGTGCCCCGGGGATGCGAGAGCGAGCGTCAACCCGAGCACGAGCCCGCCCGATCCGGCGATGCGTTGTCGGCTCCGGTGGTCTATCCCGCCGGAGGTCGTGGTAGGCATCGGCGTCCCTTCTCCCCCATGGCGCGTGCGACTACCCGATCGTGGTATGGGAACGCCGAAGCTCCTACCCCGCTTTTTTTCCGCCTGTCAAGCACAATTTAACCGCAAGAACGCACCGCGCCGTGACATTTGATGGCAAGTGCGTGCAAGCAGGGAATCTAGAGGATGCGGCGCACCTAGGAGGTCACACCCGGGCGCCGCTCGACCGCAGCTCGATCGCGCTTGTGCGACGCATGAGTGCGCACCTAATCTCGCCGAGCGGCACGAGTACGCGCCTGAGGGACGGAACCCAAAAGTGGTACATAGTGCACACGGCCAGAAATCAGCGGCTGATCGGGCCTTCGCCCTTGACTGCGCTTCGGCCGCTAGTGCGCGGACGGGCTGTCCGCCGAACCGCGGAATGTCCGCCCCGCGAGGGGCCGACGCCGTACTTGGCAGCGAGTCGCTCGTCCGCTCAAAGCAGGCTGCGCACGCGGACGCGTAGTGCCCTGCACTGGCGCCTTGGGGTCCACGGGGTCGTCTCCGTCTACCTCGTCACGAGGTTGTGCTCGAAGACTCTGCGGCGTTCACGTGGCGGAAACCCAGTCCGTCACTATACCGCCGGAACACTGCGACACTGCGCGGTTGCCGCGACACAACACGCCCAATGCTTCGCATCGGCAGTTTGACCTCTCCGTGCGTCACGCAGTATTGGCCAAGCCCGGTTGGTCAATGTCTAGGAGGAACAAGCAGTTCTTCGGCGGCAAAGCGACGGTGGAGTCTCCGAAGAACTACGCCCCCGGGGACATTCTCGCTAAGATGAAAGATGGGCGAGAGTACGAGGCCCTCCTCGAGGTCCAGGGAGCACTCAACCTTGATGTGCGTGCCGAATTAGCGCTCGCCCTGCGTGCGCTAGAAGTGGCCAGGGGCAGACCAGCCATCATCTATGCTGGCAACGTCATCAGGCAGATGCCCGGCGCCAGCGTCTCCATCGACTTGGCAGATCATCTTCCGTTCTCAGAGCTGGTGGGGTCCATTGACGCTGGCGCGACCGCTGTCGACGTAGTGTTGACGACCCCTGGCGGCCTGGCGCAGCAGGTCTCTCACTTCGTGAATCGCCTCCGCCCCAGGTTCAAGGACGTGGCGTTCATCGTTCCGTACATGGCGATGAGCGCGGGCACCATATGGGCGCTGTCTGGTAACGAAATCTGGATGGACGAGCGCGCCTACTTGGGGCCAATCGATCCCCAAGTCCCTGGTAGGGATGGCCGGTACGTTCCAGCGCAAGCCCTACTGGTGCTGCTCAAGCGGATTCAGGACACCGGTGCTGCGGCCCTGAAACAGGCGCAACATCCCCCGTGGTCCGACGTTCAGATCCTCCGACAGATCGACGCGAAAGAGATCGGCAACGTCCTGTCGCTCACACAGTACTCGATACAACTATCCGCAAGCTATCTAGAGACGCACAAGTTCCGAGACTGGACTGTGCACTCCAGCACCGGAGCCACCGTGACGGCTGCCGAGAAGACCGCCCGAGCGCTCGACGTTGCCACCAAACTCTGCTCCCATGAGCAGTGGAGGACCCACAGCCATGGCCTCGCGCGCGATGTCGTGGAGAAAGACCTTCAGCTTCAGATTGGCCACCCCGAGGCCACCGACACCTTTGGTCGGGCATTGAGGCGCCTGGGTGCGCTGATGTATTGGCTGTTCGAGAACACCCAGATCGCAAAGATCTACCTAAGTCAGTCCTATGGGCTTTTCCGGCAGCAACCACGGGGGACACCAAATGAATGAAACGAGAGATGTCCTGCGACAGATAGGCTGGGGTGATGAACTCATCGAGGCGTTTCTCGTGCCAGCCCCGGTAGAGCTCCCGGCCCAGGACGAAGTGTCACTGACGACCGTAGAGTCGTCCGACTGCTCGGAGTTGGTCGTGGCGTTCGAGTCTTCACTAGTTCCCCAGATCCGATAGACCGCAAACTTCTGCCCGCGCGGACGAGGGACTCGTCCGCCGCCGGAATCAAACTGAGACACGACCGGCGAGACTGGGACACGGACGAGCGACGGGCCGCTCACCGCTCCGGCCTCGTCTTGATGACCATCGACACTCCTTCTCCGCGATTTCCTCAACATTGCCGAAGAACCGTCGGGGTTCGATTCCTCCTCGGCATTGAGCTTTCTTCCTGCGATTCGCTGGCGCGCTGCCTTCCGAACGCGCCAGTGTCCGTGTTGTGTCCGTGTTCTCCCGCCGGCACCCGCCGTCTCAGGCGAAACGGCGAGCACAATCGACGAGACTACGCCTACATCTTTCGGCTGCTGTCGGTTGCTGTCGCAGTATCTCCCGGACTCAAAATCCGCAGCCCGCAAGGGTGTAGGGGTTCGATTCCCCTCCTCGGCACTAGATTCTTCGGTGCAATTTGCTGTCGCGCTCCCTTCGGAATGCTTCAGTGTCCACTAGGTTGCTCGGTTTGCCGTCGTGAGTCATGCATCGCGTCGAGCGCGGCGCGTCGGGGGGTCGGGGAAGACCGAACCACCACCTCACGACGAAGGAGGGACACGCAATGAGAGCAATGACCGTGGCAGGGCCGCTGGCGCTGCTGGCGGGGGTGCTGCTGCTGGCCGAACCGGCGGCGGCGAAGAAGTGCAAGGACGACGCGGCGCAGGTGGGCGGAGTGTGCGTCGACAAGTACGAGGCGAGCGTGTGGGAGATCGCGCCGGCGAACACCAAGGTGATCAAGAAGGTGCAGAAGTCGAAGATCACGGCGGAGGCGGATCTGACCGGGGCGACGCAGCGCGGCGCCAGCAGCGACGACTACGGCGCTGGCTGCCCCGACACCGCCAACGGGTGCAAGGACTTCTACGCCGTGTCGATCGCGAGCGTGACGCCGTCGGCCTTCGTCACCTGGTTCCAGGCCGCCGCCGCGTGCCGCAACGCGGGCAAGCGCCTGGCGACCAACCAGGAATGGCAGATGGCGGCCTTGGGGACGCCGGACCCGGGAACGGACAACGGCACGACCGACTGCAACGTCGGTTCGGCTGGGACCGCGCTCGATACCGGCGCGCGCTCGGGCTGCGTGTCGGACACGGGCAACTTCGACATGGTGGGCAACCTGATGGAGTGGGTTGCCGACTGGGGAGACCGGGCGACCGGCTGCACGAACTGGGACGCAACGTACGGGACCGACACCAGCTGTGTGGGCGGCAGTGGGAGTGTCAACCTGCCCGGCGCGCTGAGGCGCGGCGGGAGCCTCGGCGGCGGCTCGAATGCCGGCGTCTTCGCTGTCTACGGCACCTCCATCCCGTTCGAAGCGAGCATCTTTGGCGGCTTCCGGTGCGCCCGCGATTTGTAGGAGCCTCGTCCTACCAGATGCGCAGGGCGAGCGCGTAGGCGCCGAAGAGGGCGACCCAGAACGCGGGGCTGTACCGGATGAGACGCGCCAGGCCGTCCAGGTCCACGTAGCGGCTTGCGCCATCGCGGACCTCGAGCCAGTGCCCGTCCTCGGGCGGCCCGCCGACGCGCAGCTGCCTGTCCCAGTCCAGGAGAAACAGCCACGACCGCGCCCATCGCGCCGGCGCTTCGCGCAGGCGCAGTTGCTGCTCCCCTCGCGGCCAGGCGAGGAAGGCGAGCAGCCCGATCAGGAGGTCCTCCGTGAAGTAGCCGAAGGGGCCGGGCCCGACGACGGCGAAGAAGCCGAGGTGGACCACGACAACTCCCCACACCGCGAAGCGGTTCCACCGCCGCACAAGAAAGAGGGTGAAGAGGATGACCTCCGACCCCATCACCGCCCACGACACCCCTGCCGCGAACCAGCGCTCCGGCAGCAGGGCGCTGCCGAGCTGGTACAGCGGGTTGGCAAGGTGATCGTGCAGCCAGGTATGGAGGAAGGCCCCGCTCCACCAGTCGGCCTGCAGGACCTTGTTCAGCCCGGCGCCGAAGTACATGAGCACGAACTGCCAGCGGACGAGCCAAGGGTCCTCTCCACGGCGGTGGAGACCGCAGAGCAGGAAGAGGCAGCCGACGATGAACACGTGGTTCTGGAAGGAGGGCTTGGACGCCAAGAGGGCGAGGATCACGGTCGCGCCCAGCGTGACAGCGGCGCTCCGTGCCCAGGCGTTGAACAGCAGCGCGACACCGGCCACCCAGTACGCAGTCGTCAGCACGGCGGCGAACAGGCCCGGGACTTCCCGCAGCGCGTCGAGGATCGGCAGGAAAGGCAGGTAGGGGTCGCCCAGCTTCGCCGGAAGGCCATGCATGGCTGCCAGAAGGAAGAGGAGCTTGCACAGGAGCAGCGTCTGCGGCCGCATTGCGGTGCCGGTGAACCGCCACGGCCGGCCGACTGGCGACGTGGAGCTCAGGGCGGCCACGTCCACGTCCGCTCCTCGTGGCCGTTGGTCCGATAGGTCACGGTGACCCTGGCGCCGTCGCCGGCGCCGTAGGTGCGCTCGTATTGGCGGACGATCGAGATCACGTTGTCGATGTCGCGCACCTCCCATGCGGCCTGGGGATAACGGTAGCGCCGCGCGATCTCGTCGCGCCCGAGCGCCCGGCCGGCGACCGTGGCGTCGATGGAGTAGCGGGTGTGCTCGTCGTAGGGAGCCCAGCAGAAGAAGCGGACCGCTAGAAACGGCGCGACGAGGATCGAGGCGAGCTGGGAAACAAGGAACGCGACGCCCGCCAGGTGCAGCAGGCTGCTCTCGCGGCGCGGCGCGCCAGTCCCGTAGGCGCGGCGCCGCAGACCCCGGAAGTAGCTCGCCACCGACGATCCGAGCCCGGTGAGCCACCGGTACAGGTCGGGCCCGGGGTCGCGGAGGAAGGTGCCCACACTCAGTCGCCGGACGGGGCGGCGCAGGAGCTTCCATCGGACCTCGGGGAGCGCCAGCGCCCGACGCAGGCCGCGCGTCTCGCAGAACACCTCGGGCCTCTGCGCCGGCCACTGGCCCACTTCCCTCCCCAGTGCCCGCTCGCACAGGATGCGGGTGAAGTGCACGCCGGCCAGCGCGCAGGCCGGCACGGTACCGAAGAACCGCGCGTTGACCTCGAGGATCCGGGCTTCGCCCGTGCGCCGGTCGACGAAGAGGTCGACGTCGCAGATGCCCTCCCAGGCCAGCGCGCGCAACAGGTCGCGCCCGAGCGCCACGATCCTGTCGTCGTCGAAGAAACGGATGCACTCCGCCATGGCGTAGGGTTTCGGGCCGTAAGAGACGGCCCGCCATAAGGTGTGGCACTTGACCTCCCCGCCTTCGCAGTACGCTGCCAGGGAGACGTCGTAGCCGTCGACCAGGGGCTGCACGAAATGGCGAGCGGCCTGCCGTGGGTCCATCGCATCGCCCAGGCGCGCGAGGTCCTCGGGTGTCTCGACGCGCACGAACCCGTCTCCCCCATGGCCATCCCGTGTTTTGACCAGGACGGGGAAGGTCAGGCCGCAGCCGCGACCGTCCCGACCGGCGTCGGAGAGCGGGACGGACGGCAGCACGGGAAAGCCGGCGGCGACGCAGAAGTCGTACAGCGCCCACTTGTCGGACGCCGTTTCCAGGTTCTCCGGGCTCGCGATCGGCGGGATGCTGAAGTGCCGGGCGAGCGCGGCGCGGTTCTTGGCCACGAACCGGAAGGCCGGGGTCATGATGGGCAGTAGGACGTTCGGGCAATCCGGCTTCGGAAGCGTCGTCAGGAGCTCGAGTAGGACCTCGTCGCCGGCCGCCTCTGCGGCGACGTGGCGGCTGCAGAACCGGCTCCAGTGGATGCCGCGCTCCTTGCCGGCGGCGACGAGCGTGAAGCGGACAGCCAGTCCCGGAAACGTGCGGGTGACCCGCAGCGCCATGCCGCCGTCTCCGTCCGGGATCGTGACGTGGAAGCTCCTCACGCAACCTTCGGGGTTCGATTCCCCTCCTCGGGATTGAGGTTTTCGGGTGCCACTTGCTATCGCGTGGCCGTCGGAACGCGCCAGTGTCCGTGTTGTGTCCGTGTTCTCGGCGACCACCGCGCTCGCGGCCCGCAATGGCCGATACGCCCTGTTCAATCACGGAGCTGGTCGTCCTGGTCGATGTGTTCGACGGCGCGCAGCCGCGCAAGCGGCCGGGGCGCAAGCCGAAGCTCGCGGCTCCCAAGTGACGAGGACCGGACGATTGGCGGTCGCCGCTCTACCCCTGGCGGCGTGCTGCGTCATGCATACGGGCCATGCGGTAGGAGCCAGGGCGGCAGCGCGCTTGCAGATCACCTGTCATGCGCTTCTCTTGTACCGCGAAGACCACCGCTCCATGCCAGCGAACCTCGCCGCCCTGGCCGAAGCCGGCTACTTACACAAGACGCCCCTTGGCTGGTCCGGCGAATCGATCGCTTACGACGTCACGCCTGACGGCACCTCGGCTACGCTGTCGGCGGCACATGCAAAACTGGTCTGTCCACCGCCGTCCGAATCAAACTGACGCGACGGTCGTGAAGCGAAGGGGCACGGTCCCGGGCACGGGCACGGTGCTCGGTGCTCGTGGTCGTGGACGTCGTGCTGGCCGCGACGCTGGCGACGTCATGCGCGGACCGACGGTCGTGTAGGTGGTCTACACGTCCGGACAATCCTGGAAGTCGATGGTGCAGTCCGGCCTGCACTTCAGAAATTCATCGCTCGAGGTGCCTGGGCAGGTCGCCGTTCCGAAGTCTTCCCCGTCGCACTCCTCGCCCGGATCGATCACGCCGTTGCCGCACGGATCCGCGAGCGTGGTCGAGGTCGTGCTGGTCGTCGAGGTGGTCGTGGGCGCGACCGTCGTGGAGGTGGTCGAAACCGGACAATCCTGGAAGTCGATCGTGCAGTCCGGCCTGCACTTGAGGAAGGCACCGGTCGAGCTGCCTGGGCAGGTCACCGTTCCGAAGTCTTCCCCGTCGCACTCCTCGCCCGGATCGATCACGCCGTTGCCGCACAGATCCGCGAGCGTGGTCGAGGTCGAGCTGGTCGTCGAGGTGGTCGTGGGGGCGACGCTCGTCGAGGTCGTGCTGGTCGTCGAGGTGGTCGTGGGGGCGACGCTCGT
>Ga0187893_10007740_pt1 | contig 17386 bp, 14 predicted proteins | sample MA1701074metaG_FD_139574 | JGI IMG/M metagenome (GOLD analysis project Ga0187893, IMG submission 139574) | White microbial mat communities from a basaltic lava cave in the Kipuka Kanohina Cave System on the Island of Hawaii, USA - MA170107-4 metaG ... | reverse complement strand
GTTGACCTTCTGGAAGGCCATGACCGCGTGGAACGTGTCGTCGTCGTACTTCCCGTCCACCGCGCCGACGAAGTAGCGCAGGGCGTCGAGCCGCTCCTCCAGCAGCCTCACCGCCGGGCCCGATATGCCGGTCTCGAGGTTCCGCACCGGGACCGTCGTCGTGGTCGTGGTCGTCGCCGGGGCCGCCGCCGGAGGGGGCGGGAGCAGCTGGGCCAGCAGGGCGGCGACCAGGTTGCCGCCGGTGTTGCTCCCGCCGCTCGGCGCCGCCTTGTTGTTGTGGTTCGCCCGGGCCGGCCCGATGCCCACCAGGGTCACGACGACCGCCACCACGGTCGCCGCGGCGACGCTCGCTTTTCTCGGCATGCCCCCTCTGTTCCCAATCAGCCGCCGGACCAGTCCAACCGGGCTTAGACTACGGCCGAAGTCCACGGGCTGTGGCGCAGCTTGGTCAGCGCACTTGACTGGGGGTCAAGGGGTCGCCGGTTCAAATCCGGCCAGCCCGACGGTAAACGAGCAGGTCAGAGGGGGTGTCCCTCTGACCAGTGGGTGGCCGATGGGCCAGATGGTCACGAAATGGTCACGGAATTTGTCGTAGCGCGCGGGTACCGTGGTACCCGTGCGAGGGCGGGTCTTCCGGCGAGGCGACACGTGGAGCTTCATGGTCGACCTCCCAGCGGGCGGCGATGGCCGCCGCCGGCAACGCAAGAAGGGCGGCTTCCGGACCAAGAAGGAGGCCGAGGCCGCGCTCGCCGCGTTGCTGACCGACGTCCAGAAAGGCACGGTGCTGGAGCCCAGCCGGCAGACGCTGGCGGCGTACCTGGACGACTGGCTGGCGTCGGCCTCGCCGTCCCTACGCCCGACGACCGTGGCGGGTTACGAGACGGCGATCCGCAATTGGATCGTCCCGCGCATCGGCGGGATGCGGGTGCAGGCCGTGACACCGCAGGTGCTGCAGCGCTTGTACGCCGACCTGTCCGAGTCCGGCCGTGCCAACGGGCAGGGCGGTCTCAGCCCTCGCTCGGTGAAACTGTCCCACACGGTCCTGCACCTCGCCCTCGGCCGGGCGGCGCTGTCGCGGTTGATCCCCGGCAACCCGGCGGCACTGAAGCTCGACTTGCCACGGCAGGTGCGACGGGAGATGACGACCTGGACGGCCGAGGAGGCGCGCCGCTTCCTTGACGCCACCAAGGACGACCGGCTCGCCGCGTTGTGGGTGTTGATGCTCGGCACCGGGATGCGACGGAGCGAGGCCCTCGGGCTCCGCTGGGAAGCGGTCGACTTCGCCCGGAACCGGCTGGCGGTCGTGAGCACGGTCGTGCTGGTCGGCAACAAGCCGGCCCTGTCCGAGCCGAAGACGCCCGAAAGCCGGCGAGTCGTTCACCTCGACGCGCCTGTCCTGACGGCCCTACGGGGTCAGCGGAAACGCCAGGCCGCCGAGCACCTCTCAGCCGGGCCGGGGTGGCGGGAGAGCGGCTTGGTCTTCACGTCGGTCGTCGGCGGGATGCTCGACCCCCACAACGTCCGGCGGACGTTCGACGCGGCGATCGCCAAGGCCGGCCTACCCTCGATCCGCTTGCATGACCTCCGCCACACGTTCGCCACCCTGGCCCTGGGGGCCGGAGCCCATCCCAAGCAGGTCCAGGAGATGCTCGGCCACGCCGACGTCTCGATCACCCTCGACATCTACGCCCACGTCACTGAAGACATGCACCGTGACGCCGCCGAGCGCATCGGAAAGCTGCTCTTCCCCGAGAGGACGCAACCGCGAGCAGCGGACAATGATCGCAGGCCGTAGAACGAAGTCAGTCCGTCGGAAGGACCCTGTCGTCGGCCGAAGCACTCGACTTCTGCTCGGCGCAAGGCTCCTCCGAGACGTTTGATTGTGCCTCAATTAGATGAGGATCGACGTCAACCAGAAAATCAATTCTGCACCGGGCTCCGTCAAAGGCCTGAGTGATCGTTTTGCGAGTGCTCGGCGACCACGAACTCGCTGACGTAGCCAGCACTAATGCATCAGCGGTGAGGGCGTCGGCGGCGCGGCGCAACCTCGCCGCCTTCTTGGATCGCTTCGCCGCCGACGCTTCTAAGTCCGGACCTGACTTGGCTTCTCCGATAATGATTCTCCCGTTGACCAATCCCCACAGATCAATTTCGACGACATCATCCGAAAAGTGGACTTCGTGATCGGTCATTCCGAGGACCGAGCGCGAATCGCCCGCCACTCGATGCAGCGCCAATACTGGAACGTTGAAGTTCGCTCGGCAGGCCTGGTAGACGACCTCGGCGAGTGAGTAATACCAAACAGGCTCGAAGCCGCCACTGCGCACCACGCGCGAGTCAATCACCGTATCCGAGCGGCACCGCCAGCATCGAAACGACTGGCCGACGTCGTCGGCGTCGTACCACCCAAAATGTCTGCAACGGGGACATGACATCGAAAGCCCGCGACGAAGCACGCCCGACTGTAGAAACTGGTCAAGCAAAGGCTGCAGGTCAGTGACGACATCGACTTGTCCAAGTGTCGTCTCAAGATCGCGCAGGGAAAGATAACGTCTCTCAAGGATGTAGTTTCCTGGGTCCGCCCCACTCGCGGCTCTCGACTGGAAAGCGTCAAGAATCGCACGAACAACTGGGCGCTGCAGATCCTCGATGAGTGCTGAAAGTCCACCCCAGAGCTCTATTGTCCGACTTGTAAAGCGACCAGCCGCCGATTCGACCAGACTGATGCCAGCTTCGGCCGCGAGCACCTCGAATGTGGCTTTAGCGCCGAGAAAGCGAAGGCGCGGATTGTCTACCACCTGGTCAAGCCGGAGACCGGCGGAGATGAATCCGAGTGGATGGGAGTGGAAGGCGAGGCCCTCACGTGTCACTCGTGCCCTCGATCGCCATGCCCCGGATCGGGCAACGAGATGCTGATTCAGCGCCCAGCGCGAGGGAAGCTGGTGATCTAGGCGCACGACGTCATTCCACCAGGAGAGGTTGAACGGACCGTCAGATAAGACCCCTGAGGGAAGCTGAGCACGCAGTCCCCGTCCAGTTGTGTCGCCCACGAATAGTTCATCCTCGAGGACGCTCGAAAGCTGCTGATCCATCACCGTCAGCGGCCGGTCTCGGGGAAGTGGAATTCGCGTCGACACCCGGACGCCGCCAGGCCAGTCATGCAACGCAGTGGCCAGTCCGTGTGCGACTGGCTCCAAGTCGCCCGCTTCGAGCGAGCACGACGTGAGGTGGACGGTTCGATGACGATCGTCTGGCGGTCGCATCGACATCAGCGAGCTAGCCAGGACCTCGACCGTATCAATGCCCAGTAGAGATGGCGGGACCCACAGGCCGGGTGGCATGCCGCGATCGATGGCCATCGCAAGTGCGAAGTCGTCAGCTGTATCGCCAACAACGATGGCGAGTGGCCAGTCGTTGCGAATTGGAACTGGCCGGACGAAGTTCCCCAGCCCCACCATGGACATCGCGAAGGGGCCGGACGCGCTCAGCTGGCCCGACGCGGCGCTGAACCAGTCAGCGCCGCTCCAAGAGGCGCTTACGACATTCCGGACATCGCCGAGTCCAAACTTCACTTCGCTGATGGTCAGGCCGCGTTTGTGCAAACGCTCTTCCGCCGATGGCCCCAACGCGCCCCACCTTGAATGGACAAGGACTCGTGCGGCTAGGGGGAGCTCCTCGGTCCGCGGTACGACCAGTGCGTCGGGAAGGGGAGTGAGTTGCGTGACATCCACGAGGAGGCCTGTAGGCATGCTGTCATCCGCGATGCGCTCGGCATGTCCATACTCACGGTCCCAGCTTGGAGCTAGGTACGAACGGGTGCGTTCCCAGAAGGCTGCCGGTGGCTCCCAGTCTGTGATCGGGGTTCCTCGCATGAAGAAGTCGTTCAGCTGTCGTCGCCTGTCGCCGCGATCACCCTCATGTTCGCTCTGGAGTTTGTCAGTCTGCAGATCCAGGAACTGTTCGTAGCCCCCGGGGTCCTGGAGCTGATACCCCCGGTACGTTGGGACGTGGGTGGCCCAGATGTCTGGGTCATACAGCTCGACGGCGTCCCAAAGCTGATCCTTCGTCACCCCTTTGTCGTCACATGTGACGATGATGCTGTTGGCACCGCCCCATGTGACGGACAGGACTTCGAGGATGCGCAACGCGGCATGCTCCCATCCGTCATACCGGCCCATCCGGACGGCGGCCCTGGTCGGCCTAACGCCTAGATGAACCTGATGAAATTCGACCGGCTCACCCATGTCGCGACGGTAGAACCTGAACGATGCTCGCGGCGCAAGTCGGGTCGCTGCTGACGTAGCAAGGGGAGCTGAGGTCTGTCAGTGCTTCGCTGGCCGGATGTGAGCCGGCGGGAGAGTTCCGTGGACGAGGAGCGCGTCACCAGGGCGCATCTGGCGGATCACGTTTGGGGCAAGGAGCGTCACCTGGGTGGGCGCCACGCGCTCGCCCAGGTCGGGCCGGTCCGTACCGAGGTAGCCCGGGACGTGTTCGTGGCCAGTGAGGCGGCCGACGTAGTCGAGTCCGGCAGTGTCGGACATGCCGGTGAAGAAGAGCTTGGTGAGGTGGTTGGTCAGGATCGTGTCGGCGTGCGAGCCGTAGATCGCCTCCAGCTGGCTCTTGGACTGCCAGACCGTGACCAGCTGGATGCCGATACCGGCGACGGTCGAGGCCCATTCGGGCAGCTTCCGCAGGGGCGTGTTGGCGGCCTCGTCGAGGACAAGGAGCAGCGTCGGATCGAGCCTCGTCCGCATGCGGCTCGACCGCTCGAAGGCCTGGTTCACGAGGTCGGCGATGAGGCCGCCGAGGACTGGCGCGAGGCGGTCCTGGTCGGCGGGAGGCGTGGCGAGATACACCGTGTTCGTCCCGCGCAGCAGCCATGCGAGGTCGATGTCGCAACGCTCAGACACGGCTGCGACATCCGGATCGGCCCACGGCCAGATCGCGGTACGGGCGGTGGCGTAGACCGACGAGCTGGTCCGTGGGTCGAGTTCCCACAGGCCCTTCATCCACCTTTGGACTCGGGCTGCGGCCCTTCCGAGGTTCTTGTCCTCGCTCTCGACCATGGCGCGGAGCAGGGGAGCAACGGTCCCGCTTGACTGTTCGGTCGGGCGGTCGAGGCCGAGGACCCAATCAACGACGTCGCTGATCGTGCCCTTCTCCTTGTTGGCGGCGAGCCACAGGAGGCTCGTCAGGAGGATCTCAGCCTGCTTCAGCCAGTGGGAGTCGCCGCTGCGCTCTCCCCGGGGTGCAGCGTCGACGAGCGCTTTCGCCGTCGCGGTCGCGCCCTGGAGCGACTGGGCGGCGCGCAGGGGAGTCCAGTGGGCGGACTCCACGCCGGTCACGCCGGTGGGGTCGAACACCTTCACCTCACCGAGCCGCTGACGTTCGTCGATGGTGGCGGCGAGAAGGTCGGTCTTGACGGACGACAGGATCGCCGGATGGCCCCACGTCCGGATTGCGCTCTGGGCGCAACGGGTCTTGCCCGAGCGACTCGGCCCGATAAGCGCGATCGAGCCGAGGTCGCCCTGCCATCGCTTCCGACGCTGGCTGCGCCCTGGGTTCTCGGCGGCCAGGAGGCGGCGGCCGAAGCGGCCGAGCACGAACCGTCCGGGACGAGGCCGGGAGACGATGAGTGGCCGGAGGTCTCGTGCGGTGGCGAGACGCGCTTCCGCACCGACGCCCAGGCGGGTCCGCCGGTCGAGGGGCATGCGGTCCGACCGGAACAGTCGCCACAGCCCGTACGCGACAAGAGCCGCCGCAACGACCGTGAATGTGAAACAGAACCAGAACAGCACCGGGCCTGGGAGCTGGCTTCGTACGGGTTCATCGAACGCGAGCCGGGGATCGCCGAGGGTGTCTCGAAGGTGGGGGAGCGCATGCGCCACGCCTTCCGCGCCGAGGTCAAGGGGGTGCTGGTTTCGGACCAGTGAGGCGAACTGGGCCGCCCCCCACAGCACGCCGCCCAGCGCGACGGCGGCACCGCCGAGAACAAGGATGACCGTCTCGAACCCGCTCTGTTGAGGCCCGACGTTGCGGCGTGGCTGATCCATCAGGCTTGAGCGACCAAGTCCATGGCGGGGGTCTTGGCGTGGGACACCGCGAGCGCGCCGCGTACGCGAGCAAGAGGATCGTCCGCCGCAGCAGACCCGAAATCGCGTTCGGAGGCGACCGTGTACAGGTGGTTGTGCTCTCGACCCCGGCTCAGGCCGGTGTATCCCGCCTCCGCGAAGAGCTCCTCGCTGCCCAGCAGCAACGCCTCGTCGCATGTCATGCCCTGGGCCTTGTGGATGGTTCGGGCGTAGGCGTGTCCGAGGTGTCCCGCCGCGAGATAGTCGGGTGGCACCTCGACCTGACGGCCGCCGTCCACATCGACGACAAGGCGACCGTTCCGGACACCCCGCACCGCTCCGGTGTCGCCGTTGAGGAGCCCGAGGTCGTACCGGTTGCGGTGGGCCAGGACGCGGTCGCCAATCGCGAAGCCGACGTCGTCGACCATCATCACGTCGGCCCCGAGGGAGCCCTCTTGGCGCAGCGCATGGCGAGCACGAGCGTTGAGGTCCTCGACGTCGTCGCGCCGTAGCCCGAGCATCACGACATCGCGTCCAGCCGACCAGGAGCCCATCCAGTCGGCGACCATGGCGTCGCGGACGAGGTCGGCGTTGTCGCAGACGGTGACGTTCCCGTTCCGTGCGAGCGTTCCGAGCGCGGCGCTCACTCGGCCGTCGCGGAGCTCGACCAGCGCCGATCGCTCGACGGGATCGACTTGGCGCCGGTTGCCGGTCAGCTCGTGTGACCCGAGCCGATCACCGAGGCCGCGGAACAGGCCGCCGGCTTGAATCTCTGGGAGCTGCTTGGGGTCACCGACGGCGATGACCTTCGTGCCGGCAGCATCCGCCTCTGACGCAAGCGCGGCGAGCATGCGCGTCCCCAACATCGCGGCCTCGTCGACCACCAGCACCGTGCGCGGGTCGAGCTGCAGCATCCCGCCGGCGATCGCCGTTTGGAGGGACGCCGCGGTTCGACTTGGGATGCCGGCGCCAGCTTCCAGTTCCTTGGCGGCCCGTGCGGCGAGGGCGGTGCCGAGCACCCGGTACCCGCTGGCTTCGAAGGAAGCCCGCACGGCGTCGAGAGCGAACGTCTTCCCGGAGCCGGGGCGACCGACGACGACGTCGAGGCTGTCGCCGGACAGCGTGAGTCGACGGACCATTGCGGCCTGCTCGTCGCTGAGCGACGGCCTCGCGGCGATCGCCAACTCGACGGTCGCTTCGTCCGCGACGCCAAACGCGCCGGCGCGGCCCGCGACGGCGGCGTGGACAGTGCGCCGTTCCAGCTCCAGGATCTCGGGCGTCGTCCATATCCGGTCGGCGATCAGCTCGACCGCCTGCTCGGACGACAGGAACTCGTCGACCTTCGTCTCGATCTGATCAAGGCTCGCGCCCTGCGTCGCCCCGGTGGCGACGGCCCGCACGACGTCGCTGCGGGTGAAGTACGCGTCGGAGATCGTCGCGCGCCGGCCGATGTCGACGGGGGAGAGGGACACATACGGCTCACGAACCAGCGTCGGGACGTCGTCGATCGAGTAGCCAAGCTCTCGGGCTCGCTGCGCCCAGCGCTGTCGCAGCTCGTCCTCCTCGATCGGCTCTCCCTTCGGTGGGCGAGTGGCCAGCGTCGCGATGCGAGCGCCCTCCGCCGTGGTGACGCCCTGAGCCGCCATCTCGGCTTCGATGACCAGGCGGCGTTGGCTGAACGCGCGGCGGACGGCATGGGGCACACCGGCTACCTCGGCGACGCCATGCCGGTCGGGTTCGTCGAACAGGCAGCCGACGTTCCGGGCGAGGCCGTGGCGAAGCGACGCCTGGAAGACCGCATCGGCGGTGTACCGCTCCCGGTAGAGGGCACGGCCGTCGAGGGCGGTCCACCTGCCATCGGCCCCCTGCGTGGCGTTGATCACGAGAAGGTGGACGTGTAGGCCGGGATCGGCGAGCCGGCTGGTGCGATGGAGGAACGCGGCCCCGACAAACCCCGAGCCGTCGTCGATGAATGCACCGGCGTGGCCCCGGCGGACAGCGCAGGCGTTCTCCTCCATGAACCGCTTGGTGTCGTCGACCGCCGACCACAGCGAGGCCTCGACACTCGCGACAGTGCCTTCGTCCCCCAACGCCCACAGGAGCGAGACGGACTTCGGCGCAGAGATCGTCAGGTCAAAACCGGGTTTCGTGGCGTTCGTATCGAGAAGCGGCTCACCGGTGTACGGGTGGCGGAGTCCGAAGAGCGCGGCGAGGTGGTCGCCGTGCACCGTCCCTTCGAGGCCCAGCTCGGCGGCGAGATCGCCGACCCAACGACCGGGCGCTTCGCCTGGCCGGACGTAGTAGTCCTCCGCGCCGTCGACGACCTCCCGCTCGTAGTAGTCGGCGCTGCGCAGCTTGCCGATCGAGATCACGCCGCCCCGCACCCCTGGTGCATCGGTGTGGGAAATGACAGGCAGTACGGAGGCGAAGGTGCCATTGCGGAGAGGGGGGTCAGGCCTCGGTCGAGTTCGGTCCGAGCATGTGGAGCAAGTCGTTGCTCGGGACGAGCTTGCGGCGGCCAAGGGAGACGTTCGGCAGGCCCTCGCGTCCTCCGGTCTGTCGGTAGATGCGGGCCTGGAGGTAGGCGGTGGTGCGGCCGATTCGGAGGAGCGCCGCTGCCTCCTCGATCGTCAGGAAGGGGGGAAGGTCCTGGGGAAGCGCGGACATGGGGTGCTCCTGTTCATAGACTTGCGTCGCTGTAGTTCTTGCGGCGGAATGCTCGCGCAGGTAGGCTGTGTTGTCAACAGGCGCGCTGACAGCGCGCATCTCCAAATACCGGCAAGTGACAACGAGCAACAGGAGACACACCCGTGAAGAGGAAGCGGACGGAGCACGAGGAACCCGAGCGCACGATTGATGCCAACCAGGTCGTTGGTGCGAACTTCCGTCTGGCTCGGGAGCTTCGTGGGTGGACCCAAGAGGAATGCGGCCGGCGTCTGTCGCGGGTCCTTGGGCAGACTCTGCCGAAGGCGAGCATCTCGGCGATCGAGCGTGGGCTCGAACGTGACCGCCGTAGGACCTTCGACGCTCAGGAGCTGGCAGCTTTCGCCGCCGGCTTCGACCTTCCGATGTGGTGGTTCTTCATGCCCGTGCGGGGGACGGAGCACATGCGGCTCGATCGCATTGGTGACCGCGCCACGGAGCTACTTGTGCTCTTCCTCGGCCGGCAAGACCAGCTGGAGATCCTCAAGTCCGAAGTCGCTGGCCTTCGCCGCGGCACTGACCGCACGGCGATCGAGGAGGCCCTGGAGAAGGTCTTCGCCGCGCCCAGCTGGCGGCACTTCGAGGCGAGTCGACTGCTCGCGCTCCAGGAGCTTGCCTATCGCGAGGCGGGGACCATCGAACAGCTCATCGGCGCGCTGCGTGACGTCGTCGTGAAGTTCGACGGCATGTTCGAGCGCGTCGTCCCTCGGGACGTTGAGCAGGCGGCCTTCATGGAGTGGCTACCGAGCCAGGTCTACCGGCGTACATCGGAGGTGCTGCTGGGCAAGGAGATCTGGCGGGGGCTGCATGGGGTCGACCAGCCGTCGCGGCCCTCTGTGGGCCTGCTGCTTGACCGGCTCGACTTGCCCCTCGAGGACTGGATCGACACCGACGACCCGGAGCTGAGGAAGCGAGTCGAGGCAGTGTTCGACCGCATCGAAGAGCAGCTGGCCGACAGGGAGATCCCGCCCCCCTCCTGAGGTCGAGACCGAGGCGAGCTGATGGCTACCAACGCCGGCATCACCGACGAGGGCGGTCAAGGCCGGCCGCCGGCCGCCCCTGGGGAAGCCTTGACGGCCCGGGTGGAGGCCGTCATCGAGAATGGATCGGGAAGCCCGGCAGGGCTTCTTGTAAGCGAATCGTCGCTCCAAGTTGCGGCCCCGATGAGCCCGCGCTGGGCGACCGTCGCCGGGTATGGCTTGTACTTCTACGCCGCCGAGCGTCACCGCCGCCCGCACGTCGACGTCCGTCGCGGCGGCGAGCACGCCACGCTCGACGTGATCACCCGCGAGGCCTCGCCGGCGAGCTTCCGCCACGCGTGCTGCGCGCAGTCCAAGCCCCGCTGGAGGAGCACCACGACACCGCGCTTCTCCCGTTCAACGAGACGCTGGAGCACCGGTTCCCCGGTAGCCTGGAGGCAGATACGGAGACCACCGATGACTGACCTTGAGCCGATGATCGACGTCACGTGCGTGCGGGTCTTGGCGCGGTATGTCGTCGAGCTGACCTTCGCCGACGGTGATGTCCGAGTTATCGACCTGGAGCCGCTGATATGGGGACCGATGTTCGACCCGCTCGTCGCGGACTACGGCCTCTTCCGCCGGGTTGAGGTTGACCCCGACGCAGGGACGATCGTGTGGCCAAACGGGGCAGACATTTCCCCGCGGACTCTCCACGCGGAGTCGAAGCCAGCCGTTCCCGCCTGATCGAGGACATTGCGGCCTGCGTGACTCGCGTTCGTCAAAACCCCTGTGACGAGACGGCCCAACCGCGCGACGAATGACCCGCCGCAGAGCCCGCGTCATCTCGCCAGACTGGCTAACCAGCCTTGCGAGCCTCATCGTTCCAGCCGGTGTCGCCCTCCCCGCGGTCCCGCGCGTCCTCACCCCCTCTTCGGAAGCCCGACCGGGCTGGTCAGAGAGAGTCGCTGGTCGATCGCCACCCTCGCCGGCCATACGGAGCGTTGGCAGCGGACGCCGGATCCATGGTTGACCGTTGCCACGAGAGATCGGCACCCTTCAGGCGACTTGCTGCTCTGTCGGCCTTCCTGCCTGGCGAGCGCTACAATCACCCAATTACCGCGTGCTGTTCGGAGGGCCGGTTGTGAAGCGAGTTTCGATCGCAATGCCTGACTGGATGTTTGATGACCTTGCGGCACGTGCACATGCCAGAGGCGTCTCGGTGACGGAACACATAAGACGTGCGGTCTCGCTGGATCGACTGTTAGATGAGGAGGGAAACACTCGGCTCTTCATTGAAAGGGACTCCAGGCTTCTGGAGGTCGTGCGCCGCTATCCTGTCGAGAATCGGACAAGGACAAATCCATCGGCCGCGGTCGGATGAGTCGCCGAAGCGTCCAACGAGTGGGCAGTCCTTCTATATCCGCTAAGCGATTGGCCGCAGTGATGGTCCGAGACTAGTGACCGCATCTGGCGCTTTTAGCGCGTTTCTGGAGCGCATGAATTCCGCGCCAGAAACCGCCGAGGGGGAGCCAGGGGATGATACTTTCAGCGCGCTTCGCGCGCTGTACGAGTGGCATGCCACAATTACGGAGAAAGCGTACGGGGTGGATCCCGGCGTGGTCGAGTTTGACATTGTTCAATCCGCAAATGACTATGTCAGCGGCTTTGTGCGTGCCGGAAGACTCGACGAGGCGGTCGCCGTCGCGGAGTCGGCCCTTACTCGAACAACCGAGCCAAGGCTCCGCGAATCGCTGGTGATACAGCTGGCGGACATTCTGACAACACGAGGAGTCCTCAAGGGTAATGCTTCGCCGAGCCGTTGGGCGGAAGCCTGCGACGACCTTCGTCGCGCGCTGGCTCTAAGTCCGGGCGGTCTCCGGACGATAGTGAATTTGGCGACTGCTATTCAAGGGCTCGCTCATGAGCATATTGAGGATGGTCGCCTCGATGCGGCCATTGACGCGCTCAACGAAGCGAGAGCCACGCTCCTGCGCGAGTCCCGGCATGGGTCCGAAGAACCTGCGCTTGCCTCGAAGCTTCGTGAGATCGAGGCCGAACTCGACGCTGTTGGGCGTTGGGAGTCCTTTACTGAGGACATTGACCTGCTGATGCCCGAGCATGCGAGACGGGCTCTCGGGGTGCTTCTGCGACGAAGAAAGGCCGGGGACGATGAGGTCAAAGGGGTGATTCACCGTTTTCCGCGCTCGGAACCGCAAGGCTGAAGGCTCTATCGCGGAGGCGCGAGCTGTGAACTCCCCGAGCGGACGACGCGCTGACTGACCTGTGGACAGCTGGGTTGCGTATGCTCTGGTAGGTCTGACTGGTTCGCTCGTAGGCGGAGCAGAGCTGGCATCTCGGTACAGCGACGAGCCGCTGAAGTGTCTTACACGGCCCGCAGCCTTGACCTATGTCGCCGTGAATGCGGCCGGTAGCCTCCTCGCTCTCTACGCGATTCGGGTGTTCGGCTGGGGATTTGGTACCAAGCCAGGCGATGGCCGAATGCTGACACAGGTCCTCATCGCCGGTGCTGGCGCACTTACCCTATTACGGACGAGGTTGTTGTCGGCCTCCGATCAGGCTGGCTCCTCGACGCCGGGTCCGAGCCGATTACTGGAGCAGCTACTAAGGCTTAGTGATCGGCAAAGCGACCGGCAACAGGCGAGCGACCGCACCGCCGTGGTGTCCGAGGTGATGTCACGCGTATCCTTCGCCAAGGCGTACGTAATCCTGCCGACGTATCTGCTCGGCATTCTAGACAACGTCAGCAAGGAGGACCAGGAGCGTCTTGCCGACGATGTCAAGGCACTAACAGACGATCGGACGATCGATGACAAGGCAAAAGCGCTCGCGCTAGGAGTCGCTGTAATCCGCCTCGCTGGGCCGAACCTCTTGCGGGAAGCTGTTGTGGCCCTCGGGGATTCAATCCAGCAGTCGTAGCCACGCATAACGTTACTGGAGCCACCCGTGGAGAAAGACACACAGCGGTTGGTCCTCCGGCGCCGCGCCGTGCCTCTGCGGACGGCACAGGACTCCCGTACGCATGCCCCGTCGAGGGTCACACTTGGTGCGAGGCGGTACCGGTCAGGAGTTGGGTTCGTACCGGGGCGCGAGGGGAGCACCGCCTACCTCTGCCGGGTGAAACCGACTCGACTCCTCCTTGCCGTAGCGGAGCCCCTCGACGCCCCGCGCGTCGCAACGGGCGACGATCAGTCATGCGGGGATAGTCCCGGCCGACGCATTCGAGGCGTTCGAGTTGCTCGCGTCGCCACGCCGAAATTCCGCTGTCACGGGGCCGTCGACGGGTTTGCAGAGTCACGCGATGGTCGTGGGTCTCATGGGAGTTCGGTGGCAGGTCACGCACGGCCAGCTGAGGTCGGTGGAGCGACTACTCCAGCGGAGCCCGGAGCGGACGCTTTGGGGACGATGGCTCTTCTGCCGCTGGGCGTCGTCAACGACCCTTCCAGCCCGTACGCCCAGAATTCCATTCGGCCGCCTGACCGAGAGGCTGTCGGGTGCCCCGTGGCACGCAGGTCCAACAACAAGGCCAGTGGACTCATGGGCCCGCGGATCGACGTGCTGGGCCCTGGAGCGGGTAGCTGAGGCCGGTCGGATCGCGATGCCCGCAATTGGCGACTCGGACGCGTTTCGAGATGACCGCCGAGTACTGACGCAACACCACGCGGCGATCACGCTGATCCAGCCTCGACTTACCTCGCCAGCTCGATCCCGCCTTCGGTGGCTGGATCTCGCTTGTGGGCGCGGCCAGATCATTGGCTCCTTCCGCGAGGCGTTTTCGGACGAGGTTCGCGCCCGAATCGACTACGTCGCGTATGACATTGATCAGCACTTTGTCAGGGAGACGGCGAAGGCTGCGGAAGCGCTTCGGCTGGGGTCGGTCGAGGGGGTTGTCGGCGATCTTGCTGTCCTGGATAGCATAATGCCGCCGGATTGGGTCTTGGACTACATTACGTTTACGAACACTGCACACGAGATTTCTCCAATAACATTGGTGCACGCGATTCTGGGCGCATTCAGCCGCCTATCGAATGCCGGGTTGTTCTATGCCTACGACATGGAAACTCTGGATAAGCCGGAGCTTGGGGCGATTTCGTGGACGCGTGAGGAGATCGATAGGATAGTCCAGGCGACTCTCAAAGCTCTCGGAAGCACGTACCAGCCTGAGGCCTCACGCGTGCCGCATACGACGACATCAGGGTGGAGCATCGTGGTAGAAGCCGCGCACATCGGCGTGGACCGCGATGAAATTCGAGAACGTCGACAGTACGTCATCGGTATCCTCCGACGAGAGATCGACAGCGTCTTGCGTTCCCGACTCGGACGCTGTAGTAGCGCCCTGCAAAGCCTCACGATCAGCGGAGTATCGACAGCCGAGGAGGAGTCTATAAAGCTCAAGTATCTATACGAGTTTTGGGCACTGACGAGATCGCTGGAGGCCTCGGAGTGAGGATTTTCCTTGCGCATACTTCGAAGGACGTAGAACTTGCGGTGGCATTGTCTAGCGAGCTGACCTTTGGGGGGCACGAGGTTGTGGATCCCTTTGCGGTGCGCTGGGGCGAGCCAGGTCTGAGCGAGATTTCCCGTGCCATACGGTCGGCGGATCTGGTCGTAACGATTCTGTCCGGTGGTAACGCCAACGTGCTATACGAGTTGGGCCTTGCCGTTGGCTCGGACCGTCCGGTCGTCATCGCCGCGGCAAGCCCCGAGGACGTCCCGTTTGACGCCGCGTCGGTTCCATTTGCTGTGCTTACGGGGAACGCCCGGGACGACGCGAGCGAGATTGCTCGTCATATTGGGACCATACCGACGGTGCCCAGCCGCCTTCGCGCCCTCACCGGAACGGCCGAGGAGAACCTCCGGACGGTTGCACACGATTCGTCGGCGCTCGCCTCTCTCCGACCGGGCGACTTGGAGCGACTCCTTGTCGCCTTCCTGGGCTCGCAGGACTTCGATGTTCAGCTTCCCGGCAGTCGCCTCGATGAGGGGTACGACTTCGCCGTGGTGGCTCCTGCGACGCATGCCCGGCTACTCGTTGAGGTGAAGTCCTACCGGGAGCACAGTCGGGTGTCGGTTGAAGCTGTCCGACGGCTCGCCGAGGCAGCGCAGGGGCGAGATGCAGCCGGGGGACTGATGATTTCGACGTCGCAATACTCGCCTGCGGCGATGGCGTTCGCTGCCTCGAATCGCGTCGTACTGATGACGCTGGAGGAGGTTCTCGAGGCGCAGGCTCACGACCGGATTCGCGGCCTGGCGACGAGGAGTGAAGTTGGTCAGCCGCAGGCTGAGCCCAGCGCACCGCCGGTGTTGTTGGAGCTGACCAGGGCCGCGGCGTACGAGACCCTTCGGCGGCTTGGTGGTGGGGATACAGCTGCAGAGCTGATTGCTGATTCCGTTGCGTCGTACGTGGACCTCTCTTGGCACGATCCAGAGGTCGTTGCGCTGTCCCGGGAAGAATCGAAATGGCGTCGCTACATCAATCAGGTCGCGGTGCGTCACTGGTTGTACAGCTTGCGGGAGCCGGCGGGCGATGAGGCGGCGCGCTCGCGGCAGCATCCTGGCGAGCAGGGCGCGGGCAGTCGGTTCCAGCACAGTGGACCGGCCTCTTCGTTGGCGCCGGCGATCGAGCGGGCGCGGACGTTGATGGTCGACACCATGGTCGCCCGAGGCGCACCTCGCGACGACGCCGAAGACGCGGCTCAGGACGCCGTCGAACGGATGGTCCGCGATCCGAATCGGTTTGCGGAGCGACTCGCCAACGTCGACGCGGAAGCCGCATACTTCACGACGGTCGCCTTTAACGCCTACCTCATTCGGCTCCGCACCGAGCGACGGCGCCGAGAGCGGGAACTCAGGGCTGGCCCGGCGCTAGCCGAGTCGGCCCTCGCCGAGAACCTTGGCTTGGCTCGGCCTGGAATCGGGCAGGACGCGATTGTTGAGTTGGCACGAGACGCGGGCTTGACTCCACGTCAGATGGAATATCTCCTTGCGGTGCTGAACGAGAATCGGTCGGTGAGTGACGTCGCTGCCGCCGCCAGTAGCTCGCCTCAAGCGGTGCAAGCAGTGTTGCGCCGAGCGGTTCACCGCCTCCGCATCCACCTGGAAAGCGCGGACGAAGCCGACGTCGTGCCCTAGAGAGGCATATTGCCGCGGGCTGACTAGCGAGGGCATCATCGCCGACCTCGCGTCGGACCTGCCCGCGACGCCAACAGGGCTGTCCGGCGGCCTGCGCTCGTCGGGGTCGGCGCATCCGAAACCGGAATGACGGACGCAATCCAGGAGACGCTGGCGGAGGGCTTGGGCGTGCAAGTGCTTCCGTGCCGAGCGTGACGCCTCCTCGTAGACTGGACGAAGGAGGAGTCACCTGTGGCCGAATCATCGCCAGCGCCCGACGCGATCGATCAAGCGAGCGCGTCGTTCTGGAATCCGCCTTCGCTCGACGAGCTGATGGCTGAGGTCGCGCCGCTTGCCGCGGACGAGGACTTCTCAATCGAGGACATGACCGAGCAGGAGTGGGAAGTCTTCGCCGACGCGCTGAACGAGTGACCGTCGTCGTCGACACCGATGTATTCACCGCACGGCTTCACCCGGAGTCCGTGCTCGCGTCCCTGTACGACCGGCACCTTGTCGGACAGCGGCTGGCGCTCGCCCCGCAAACCGTTGCCGAGACGCTCTATGGGGCGCTGAAGGCTGGTTGGGGTCGTCGACGCCTTGACCGAGTCCACACGCTCATCCGGCGCGCTCGCACGCTGCCCGTTGACATCGAGACGATCGAACGCGTGGCGCGGCTCCGGAACGACTGCCGATCGATCGGACACGCCTTGCACCAGAAGCAGCACAACGCCGACCTCTGGGTCGCTGCGACTGCGATCCGCTGGGGCGTTCCGCTCGTCGCCCACGACAAGGTGTTCCGAGGCTGTCCTGGCCTCGACCTCAGGACCGAGGAGTAGGCGGCGGAAGGGGTCACGCCGCGGAAGTTAAGGGGTCGCGCGGTCACGGCTTGGTCACGAAATGGTCACGAAAATCCGTCAGCAGGCGTCATTGGCCAACACGACATAACGACAAACGTGCTGCTCAGCGGCACTGCGCGACACCCGCCGACACCCCCCGAAATTGCTAAGATGCGGCTGGGGGTCAAGGGGTCGCCGGTTCGAATCCGGCCAGCCCGACGGTAAAGGAGCAGGTCAGAGGTGGTGGGCCTCTGACTGGTGGGTGGGCATGGTCGCCGATGGTCACCCGATCTTCTCGAGCGCGTGGGTACGTGGGTACACGTCCTGGCGGTGCGGAGTCCAGAACGGCACGGCTCGAGCCCAGCCGCCAAACGCTGGCGGCCTACATGGACGGCTGGCGCGCGTCCGCGGCGCCGTCGCTCCGGCCGACGACCGTTGCCGGGTACGAAACCGCGAATCCGCAACTCGATCGTTCCGCGCGTCGGCGGGTTATCGGCGGGTTGCGACATTGCGCGTGTCGAACGGCTGCCCGAATCAATCGGGGAGCCAACTTGCTGAGGCTAGCCTCGATTGTTCGTAAGGGCGCCTTGGAGCGCTCCATAGCCAGCCGGATTGCCGCGGAAAAGCCCTCCTGACCTGGGATAATACGTGTGCTCAAAGCACGTCGTCTCGACAGGAGGAGGGC
>Ga0187893_10007739_pt1 | contig 17386 bp, 16 predicted proteins | sample MA1701074metaG_FD_139574 | JGI IMG/M metagenome (GOLD analysis project Ga0187893, IMG submission 139574) | White microbial mat communities from a basaltic lava cave in the Kipuka Kanohina Cave System on the Island of Hawaii, USA - MA170107-4 metaG ... | reverse complement strand
TGAAGCCGCCCGGCAATCTCCGCACTGTCACGGGCGATATCGGTCCTGCGCTCCTCCAGAAGCACCCCATAGGCCAGGAAGGCGGTGGTTGAGTCGACGACCGTCTCGGCAAGAACACGGTCGATCTCGGCACCGCGAAGACGCACCTCGGCCAGCCGCTTTCGCCACTTCCTGATGCGTGGCATCTCAATGGGCTGCACCAGCTCGATCTGATTCTCCGACCGGGAGTCCCCGCCATCCCGGGGACGGGCTCGTCCGAATCCGATAGAGAATTCGGGATTCGGATAGGCCTCCGATTGCCTCAGGATCCCCGCGGACGCCTCGGTGGCTGCTTCTGCAGCTTCGAGCGTCGGATGCGTGGACCTCGCGATGACCCTCAGTTGTTCCAAGGTGTACGACGACCCACGCTCCTCAGCAGCTACTGGCGAAACGACGGCCAGAGCCATGGCGAGCGTGGCCGGGTAGCGGACACGCATCGTGCGACCTCCTACTCAGGACGTGGGAAAGAACTGAAACACCCATGTCTCAACACCTGTACCCCTGCGTTTGAAGTGAGATTGACAACGTGCTCGGTGGAATACCTGAAGACAGATATCCCTGCGAGCAGGTCGGGAGACCTTCAGAACGCGGAGATCAGGCTCGGAGGACGACGGTGCGGAGGGATGCTGCGACCGGGGACTCTGTCGGGACGGGGAACGTCTCAGCAGAGGCCCTATGCAGCGGTGATTCCGTTACCGGGACGGTGCGAGGAAGCTCGGACGCTGGAAGGACTTTCTGGGAAGGGGCCGTCAACCTCGCTGATTCGACGCGCAACTCAACGTCCTTGCAGCAAGGCCCTGATGCCGGGACGATGGTCGTTGCGAGGCTTTCGACTAGGATGACCTCATGGGACGTTTTCCATTCGCGACAGCAGAGGCTCCGGCCGGCCGATTCCACGGCTACGTGGCCGTCACTGCCGAAGCACAGGACGAGCATGCCCGACGTGAGCGGCGCGGCAAGAAGCTGCGCGATGAGAGCAAAGGAGGTGAGCTTGGTGAGGTTCATGACCTGCTGATCCTACCAGACACACAGTAGGATAACCATCCCGTTTGTTTCCAAACGCACCCGACGGATGAGGAGATGGGGCGGGGGTGAGGGATCTTCCCTGCTGATCAGGAACCTGGACTGGAGAAACGATGTGGCGGGAGCGACGGGACTTGAACTCGATCCGGCCGGTTTTTCCAACTTGCTGATGGCGCCCGACTTTTGTCGCAAGTCCTTGAGAAAACGTTGCCTTGTCCCCGTTCTCGATTCCCCTGGAGTCCCCTCCAGTCCCCTGGAGTCCTCCGCAGTCGTGGAGAAATAGTGGAGACGGTCCGACCCGATCGTCGAATCGGATCTAGGCCTTCCGTCGAAGGCGGATTCTTCCGGGCTCGATGATGAGCAGGTTGCCTCGGACATCCTCGTCCGGGACGGAACTGAGCGCCTCCAGAACCCCTTGGTTCACCTTGGAAGCAGGTAGCTCGTTCGGAAAGCGGACCACGACGATTCCCGAGTGGGTACCAAGGGGGAAATCAAGGATGTTCGAGAATCCGACATCGCCCGTGAGGAGGGCCAGACCCCGCGCTCTGGCTCCTTCGAACACCTCCCCGTCCGGTCGCCCACGAAGCCCGATGTCGCGAACGTCCTCCGCGACGTGGCCGGCTTGCCTGATCAGCGGGCCGAGCGAGCGCGGGAGATCTTCGTCGATCAGGAAGCCGGGCACTAACGCTTGACCGCCCTGACTTCATCATCAGCGATCGATCTCGCGGCATACGAGAGCGCGGCGAGCACGTCCTCGCGCGACAGCTCGTACTCGGCCATGACCTCCTCGATCGTCATGCCGCCGCCAAGCTTGCCGACCACGAGGTCCACGGGCACGCGTGACCCCTTGATGACCGGTTTGCCGAACCTGATCGTTTCGTCGACGACGATCCGAGGCGCGATCTCGACCATCTACGGTTTCTCCTCCGCCAAGCTGCTCGCATCCATGCAGCTCCCCTGACGCGAGCTTCCATGTTCGCAACGGATCATGCCAGATCAGGTGAGTTGATTGCCACTCAGACCGTGACTTCTCTCGCCATCTCTCGGACCATGCACAGTCCGTTCGCCCAGCGCATCTGTTCGGGAGTACGGCAGTCCGGCTCCGTGAGTCGTAACGCGGCGACCAGGATGCAGGCGCACCGCGCGCGGCTCGTGGCCACATTCAGGCGGTTGGGGCTGTACAGGAAGCCCATGCCACACGGAGCCTCCTCGGCTGACGAGCTAGCCATCGAATAGATGACCACCGGCGCCTCATGACTCTGGACTCTGTCCACCGTGCCGGTATGCACGTCGCGTGGAAGGCGGTCGATGAGCGCGCCCACCCGGGCGTTGTAGGGGGCCACGACGAGGATGTGGCGTGTCTCCAGAGGCTCGGCCTCACCTTGGGACCTTGTCCACGTGACGCCGGGTCTCGTCAACTCGTCCACGATGCGAGCCACGACGTCAAACTCCAGTGGTTGACGCGTTTCCACGTCAGTCCCTCTTCGTGTCCGCTTTGGCGCCCGTTATCCGAAAGGTCGATTCTGCCCCGTAGTTCTTATACAGGTAGGAATCCTGGAGTCGGGAGAGATCAACTCTGCTCAGGTCGGCTTCACGTACCCAAACATTTGCTGCATACGGACTCTCGGTCACCTCCAACCACGTCTCTCCGTGATGGAAGGCAGCCTTCCAGATTGTGACTTGCAGTCCCTTCTTCAGCTTGTAGCGGATTCCACCATTCTCCTTCCCGATGAAGTCTTCCCAGCCGATCGCCTTGCGTCCCTTCTCAGGCGATACCCTTCGTGCCTTCGCGTTCGCTGCCGAGTAGAACACAGAGTGAAGCTCGCCTGTACTGAAGAACGTCACCCGGGGCTTGTCCAGACGCTCCTGTATGGTGCCGCAGAGCTCACGACGTTGCTCGCTCTGCTCCGCAGCGTCTCCAGCCTTGACGAATCGTTCACATGCGTCCAGGAGAATCTCAGGAGACATGTGGAGTAGGGTTTCGATCCCCTCCTCGCTCGGTGAGTCCGACAATTCTCCCAGGATGGCCAGCGCCGCGCTGGAAGTTCCGATCTCGCTGAGTGCCGTTCCCACACGGCTCTTTACCAGAAAATCCCGATCATCCAGGAGCGTTTGCAGCCAGGGAATGCTGTCCTCAGAGCCGATCTGGCCCAGGGCGGTCGCGACGGCCCTACGCTCCGAAGCGTAGGGAGAGGAGATTCGGTCATGAAGAGCCTCGAGAGCCATGGGGCTCCCTATCGCAGCCAATGCCCAGGCTGGGCTCTCGGAGCCGACGAGATCACCATTCCTCAAGGCATCGATAAGTGGAGGAACGCTTTCTGTCTGGGCGCGCTCAGCCAAGGCGACTGAAGCTGCTGCCCGAACGTCACGGATTGGGTTGTACAGGGCCTCGTGTAGTATTCGGAGTGAAATATCGGATTCACCTCGGCCGAGGGCTTGGAGGAACTCCTTCTGGACCCACCACAGGGATTCCCTACCGTACTGCCGGATGAGAACGTTTTCTTCTTCACGTGACAGTTTTCCCGGAAGGTACTCGGCTGCCCTCGATCGAACCGTAGGGTCGGGATCACTCAGCAGCGCAAGGAGATCCGATCTGTTGTACTCCGCATCCATCTTACCGAGCACCTCAACCAAGAGGTGCCGTACCCATGGCTCCTGCTCCTCGCGCAGCCATGTCAGGCATGCTCGCGATGCTTGTTGAATGAAGTTGGGGGATGCCCCTTCCTTCTTGAGGTTCCAGGCATAAAGCGCTGCGACATGTGCTCCATCCATTCGTGCGGCTACAGATTCAGAGGTATTGGATTCCAAGCCCTCCGAAACGCGCCGCTTGACATACTCGAGGTATGAAGCGTCGTCAGCTGCGATGGGATGCGGAATGAACAGCAGCGCCACCAGCAACCCAAGGGCAGTGCCGGTGTGCTTAGTTTCAATCATCCGCCATCGGGAGGAAATCATATCCACACCTCCCTCCTTGTCGTCCTGCAACCCCAGAGTGCGCTTGAGCCTGCACGTTGGGCATCTTCGATACGGTCTAACTGTTAGACCCCGGCGCGCATCGGAGGTTCATGGTGAAGGGCCGTTCGCGAGGCCAACGTGAAGGCGGGAGCACCTACTGCTACCTCTGGGGTGCCTTCGTGTCAGCAGGGGACTGGCGTTGGCGCACGTCTCTGGCCCGAGCATGTGCGCTCTGAAGAGCCTTAATCTTTTGATTCTAAATAATTTGGCGGGAGCGACGGGACTTGAACCCGCGATCTCCGGCTTGACAGGCCGGCGTGTTAACCAGCTACACCACGCCCCCGCGCCATCTTCGGAAATCCGTTTTTGGTGGGCAGTACTGGATTTGAACCAGTGACCCCCTGCTTGTAAGGCAGGTGCTCTCCCGCTGAGCTAACCGCCCTCTTGCTGCATCCTACTCGACGGTCAGCGCTTGCGGCAATAGCCGAACTGCTGCAAGCGTCGGGTCGAGAGCGCGCACCCTATCACGCAAGTGCGGAGGCTGCAACTCTGCGTGGTGCCAGACGCACTGGAAGTGCTACTGGCGCTTGATGGTGAACTTGCCGAAGGAGAAGCCTACGTCCACGCCTCTCCCGCTGCCGGTCAGCACCAGCGAGACCTCGCCTTTGGTCATCGCCTGGGCGCTGACCGACTTGCCGGCTCCGGCGTGGGCCTCCGATTGCGCGTAGGAGCCGAACAGCTCCTCGATGCTGCGTGCGCCCGAGAATCTTCCCGTGCCGTTCACGACCTCCGACTTGCCGAAGGTGATGCCGCCACCCCGTGCCTTGATCGAGACACTGGCGCTCTGGCCATTGTCGCAGGTGATGACACCTTCTCCCTTGGAGGTCTTGTAGAAGGCCGACCAGCCCTTCATGTCGAATCTCATCTCGCAGTCGACCAGCTTCTCGCTCTTCGCTTTCGTCTCCTCGCCGGCGCCCGCCGTGGGAACAGATCCAGCGGGAATCGGCAGAGCGCAGGCGATCAACACGGCACAGAACCACAGTCTCTTCATGGCAACTCTCCCGGTAAGAGAAACCGCTCACGCCGTCCTTCAGGTACTCATGATAGAACATCGCCTGGGACGAGGGATTGCGGGATGGCCGGCTCCTAGGAGCCGAGCCTGCGTCCGATCTGGCGCAGGATGCTCTCCACGTGCGTGGCCCTCCAGTAAACCCGGCCGCAGGCGGGGCAGCCGGAGAACATCTCCTGCGTCAGAAATACATAGGAAGGGACGGATCCCTTGACCGCTTCGCGCGGGACGCGGTCGGTCGGCTCGTTGCATCGCAGGCAGCGCGTCAGGAAGCGGTCCGGGCGCACCTCGATTCCGTACTGCTTCGCCATCTCGACGAGCTGCTCATCGGGCTGGTCGCTCTTGATCAAGAGATGGCCGGGGCCGCCCCGAAGCGCCCGGCGCTGCACGAGCCTCCTGTCGCGCGTCAGCAGGATCCGCCCTTCGGCGCGGGCGCGCGCGACCAGAAGGTCGTCGCTGATGGCACGCTCGTAGGCGACGTCGTACCCGAGCACCCGGAGCCATTTGGCGAGGCGGCCCAGCATGCAGTCGGCGATGAAGCGCAGCTCATCGAGTGACGCGGATCCAACAACGGCCATCCTGCTCGGAACTCTACCACCGGAACCCTGTGCTACGATTCGGCTCCTGGCGCGCGGAGGCGGAGGTGGAGCTGACCATCCTGGGTTCGGGCACGGCCGTCGCCTCGGTGCGGCGCGCCCCGCCGGGATACCTCCTTCGCATCGAGAGGGATCTGGTTCTGATCGACGCGGGCCCGGGCACGATGAGGCGCGTGATGCAATCCGGGGCCGACCCCGGTCAGGTGACTCACATGTTCTTCTCTCACAACCACCTGGATCACACTGGTGAGCTGGCGCCATGGCTCTTCGCCAGCCGCCTGCCCAGCTCACCGAGACGGACGCCGCTGACCATCTGCGGCTCGGCCGGCTTCATGAAGATGCTCGGAGCGCTCCGGGAGGTGTATGGCCATTGGCTGGATGCCGCGACCTACGAGCTGAGACTGGTCACCATGGATGGCGCCAAGCGTAGCTCGGTCAGATTCGGGGATTGGGGCGCCGAGGCGCACGCGGTGAGTCACATCGAGTCGTCGCTGGCCTGCCGGATCACCGATGGCGAAGGGAGAGTCCTCGCCTACACCGGGGACACCGATGTCTGCGAGGCGCTGATCCCCCTCGCGCGGGACGCGGACCTGCTTCTCATCGAGGCCTCCTTCCCCGACGGGGGAAAAGTCGAGGGGCACCTGACACCGATGGAGGCGGCGCAGATCGCAAGCCAAGCGGGAGCGCGCAAGACGGTGCTGACGCATTTCTATCCCGCCTGCGATGCGGTCGATATGCTGGAGCAGGCGGGACGCCACTACAAGGGTGAGGCGCTGCTGGCAGAGGATGGGATGAGGGTGCGGCCGTGAAACTGCGTGGGGGAGCGGCGCGCGGCTGGCTGGCGGGAGGAGCGCTCTGCCTATCGGTGATGGCGCCTCAGTGGGCGCAGGAGGGGTCCGGACAGGTCAACGGGACCGTGCTCGACAAGAACAAGAAGGGGATCGCCGGACTATCGGTCGCGGCCATCGGCCAGCCAGGAACGACGATCTACGGGACCAGCACCGACGAGGGAGGCCGCTACGCCCTCAAGGGACTGGAGGCCAGCACCTACAGCGTGATCGTGTATCAGCATGGCGGCGGAACCACGCGCAAAGACAGCATCCGTGTCAGGCCGCTGTTTCGCAGCATCGTGGATTTCAATGTCGTTGGGACGGCCGCCCCCGGGACAATCCCCGCGCTGGAGGCGACCTCAGCGGAGCAAGCGGCCGGCGCACCTTCTCTGATCTGCGCCCTCTCCGGTCCAGACCGTGCTCCCGTCACCGACGCTCGCGTCTCGCTCACTCCTGTCGAGGGGTCGGGCCAGCTGCGGCGCGGTCGCACAGGTCCCCAGGGAGAGTGCAAGCTCGATGAGATCCCCGCCGGCACCTATCGCATCGTCGCCAAAGCACCCGGATTCATCACCTGGGGGCTCGCGCCGGTTCCTTTGAGCGGCAGCGGGGCACTGAAGCTGGTTCTCTCGCTGGCCCCCTTCCCCATGGGCTTCGAAGGGACGCTGGACGACCTGCTCGTCCCCACCGACCCGATCCCACCCACCAAGTAGCTACCCGTCCAAAGGAGCTGTTCAACGCAGCGTGGCGCGTCGCGGGAGGCTGCGCAGAGGAGGTTCACGACGCGAGACCGTTAGCAGGCTCCCTGCGAGAACGAGGATGGCCGGCGAGATGGTCCTCCACAAGAGCGGGGCTCTCGAAGCGGAGAGGAGCGCCCTCCGAGGGCCGCCAAGAGCGAGACCGGGACATGCGCCGGGCGCATGTGGTCGAGCGGATGCCGAGGCGAGGCGCGAACCGGGTTCGCGGCGAGCCGTGCCCGCAGGAGGGCGCTCCTCTCCGCGTCCGGCCGGGCGAGCACGCGCCGTGGCTGAGGGAGGAGCTGCTCGCCGGCCTCATCCAGGGACGCTGAGCACGGCCCGGGCCTCGCGCAGCCGTCCCCGAAGCACGGCCCCGGCGCCGCGCTCTATGGCTTGACCGCGTAGTAGCCCTTGCGCGTCTTCACCTTCGCCCCCTTCGCCGTCGTCTCCAGCCGGATCTTCCTCCAGGTCCCGTCGGTGGCTCTGTTGGTGGGCGAATAGGTCAGGTAATACTGGCTGCGCAGGTCCTCGGCGATCTGCTTGTAGATATCTTCGAGCTCTCCCGCCACGCGGGGGAAGTACGACCGCCCCCCCGTCTCATCGGCGAGCTGCTTGAGGCTCCCGCGCACCCCGACATCCAGCACGGTCGCCCCCAGACCGATCGAGTAGAACACGACGTCGTGCGTCCGGGTCAGCTCGAGCACCTTCTGATAGGAGAAGCGGCTGTTGGTGTCCGCGCCGTCGGACAGCAGGACGATCGCCTTGCGCCCGTCGATCTTTCGCAGCCGCCGGTAGGAGGCATAGACGGCGTCGTACAACGCCGTGCCCCCTTCGGCGTCCGTCCCCTCGATAGCCGCCTCCAGCAAGGCATGGTCGCTGGTCAGCTCCTGCAGCAGATACACGTTCTCGTCAAAATCCACAACCAGCGCACGGTCCTCCGGCCGCAGCGTCTCGACGAACGACTTGGCCGCAGACTGGACCAGGTCGATCTCCTCCCTCATGCTCCCCGAGGTGTCAATCAGGATCGCCATCGTGATGGGGCGCGTCTCCTGCGAAAAGTCGATGATCGCCTGCGGGACATCGTCCTCGTACAGCGCGAAGTCGGCCTTGCCCAGCCCGGCGACGAACTTCCTTTCGTCATCCACGACGCTGGCGGTGAGGATGACCCGGTCCACCTGCTCGCGGTAGTTGATCGTCAGCTTCCGCGTCACGATGGTGTCGCGGGCCTCGAGACCCTCCGGGGAGATGGCCACCGCCTCGATCACCCAGGAACGTGGCTCCTCGCCGAAGTCATGAAACACCTCGTAGGGCGGCTCCCGGTCGATGAACACCAGCTTGCCTCCCACCGCGAACTCGACGCGGGCGCCCCGGAGCTCCTTGGACGCCTCGACCGTGGCGGCGATCCTGGTCTTGCCGAAGATGAAATCGTTGTCGGCCGGCTCGGTGATCTTCACGGTCAGCTTCTTCACCGGCAGCGGCTGAGCCTGCGGCGTCTCGGCGGCTGCGGCGAGCTGCGCAGCCGCCACCAGGATGCCCGCGATCACAACGGCGGGGCTCAAGAGCCTCCTCTCGCGCCATCTTGCAGTGTTTTCAGCAGGCGCTGCACCCGCGAGCGCTCCTCGCTTCCCTCCGCCGTCAGAGCCAGAGAAGCGTTGAGCGACTCGATCGCCTTGTCGCGCTGCCCGCTCAGCGTGTACAGGTTGCCGAGATAGACGAGGGGCTTCGGGTCGCCCGGCCTCATCCGGTTCGCCTCGGCCAGCGCCGCCTCGGCGCCAGGGATCTCGCCGATGCCAATCAACGCCAGCGCGAGGTTGATCTGCACGTCCGGATCGTCCGGGGAGCTTCTCGAGAGGGCTCGATACGCCTCGGAGGCCTCCTCGAACAGCTCGGATCGCAGGGCGCTGTATCCCAGACGCCGCAGCAGCGGCAAGTCGTCAGGACTCAAGGAAACCGCCCGTTTGTACAAGGACGCCGCGGAAGCATGGTCCCCCAGCTCCGCCTTCAGATCCGCCAGCGCCGCGAGCGCCGCGGGGTCCTGCGGCTCGGACTGAGCCTTCTGCTCCAGCTCCGTGGCCCGGCGCGACTCTCCCGTGATCTGCTCGACCCTCTCCCGCATCTTCGCCTTCAACGCCGGGTCATCCGCGTCGCGGCGCAGCCCCGCCTCCAAGGCGCCGACAGACTCGGCGAGCTGTCCCTGCCGCCGCAGCAGCTCCGCTTTGGACCTGTACGCCTCCAGGTATTCGGGATCCAGGGACAGCGCCTTCTCGAACTCCCGCTCTGCCTGGACCAAGTGGTCCAGCTCCAGGAAGATCCCTCCGATGGTGACCGGATGCCACGGATTGCCGCGCTCGAGAAGCTCCGCCTGGCGCAGGGCCGCTATCGCCTCGTTGCTCAGCCTCTGCCGCGCATAGGCAACGCCGAGCCGGTTGTAGGCCGCGGCAAAGTCGGGGCGTACCTTGATCGCCTTGAGAAACAGCTCTGTCGCCTCGTTGAGACGGCCGTCGCGCATGTACAGGTCGCCCAGATTGAGCGACGAGTCCGGAAACCCCGGATTCAGCGCGATCGCCTCGCGGTAATGCTCGATCGCCTTCTCGATGTCTCCGGAGGCCTCCGCCGCGCGCCCGAGGCCGTCATAGGCGGGGGCGTAGTCCCCCTGGAGAGCGAGCGCCCTGTGGTACTCGGCCAGCGCCTCGGCCGGATCTCCCTTCATGAGGTAGCAGTCACCCAGGGCGACATGGGCCTGAAGGTTCACCGGCTCCAGCTCGAGAGCGACCTGGAGCGGCTCGATCGCGGCCTGGTACTGGCGGTCCGCCTTCAGCGCCAGCCCCAGGTAGTAGTAGGCCCGAAAGGAGTTCAGGGCGATGTCGGCGGCCTGGCTGAGAACCGAGATGGCATCCTTGGACCGGCCCTGCTTGAAAGCCTCAACGCCGTCGCTGAGCAGCTTAAAGACGCGGGCTCTGATCTCCTGAGCCCGGGAGACCTCCGCGAGCGCCGGAGGAGTCACCCCGAGCGCGACGGCAATCAGGAGGAAGGACAGGACAAACCGGCGCACCCAGATTGGAATCACGCCCGGAATGTAGCACAGCGGTTTTCTCGGCTGCCCCTGGCTGCCCGATGCCTGCCTATAATGTCGCGCGATGATCCTGCGTCCGCGAGGCAGCCGTCTCGTCCTGGCTCTGATGCTGCTCATGACCGCCGGGGTCTGCGCAGTATCTGCCGTCTCGCCGCCCGAGAGCCCGGCCGTCTCCGGGCTGGTCGAGGGGGCCGACCTCACCTCCGCCGATTCGCTCGGCTGGACCCCCGAGCAGCACGAGACGGCACGCCGCTACTCCAGAGGGTCATGGGCGCTGCGCTTCGTGGATCCCCTCTACACGATGGCGGCGCTCACGCTGATCGTCTTCACGGGCCTGGCGGGAAGGGTCGAGAGAGCCATCCGATCCAGAGTCCCCTCGCGCTTCCCCTCCGACTCGCTGTTCATCGTGGCGCTGGCGGTGGGACTGGCCGCCCTCAACTTCCCGCTGGAGGTTTACAGATTCCATCGCGAGCGGCATTACGGCTTCGCCACGCAGGATCTGCCGTCCTGGCTGGCAGACGAGATGAAGGGACTGATGGTGGCCTGCGTCATCGCGTTGCTCTCCCTCCACCCGATCTGGCTCGCGATCCGCCGGTGGCCCAGGAGCTGGTGGCTGATCGGATCGGGGATCGGCACGGCGCTGAGCATCCTCCTGATCGCGGTCGCGCCGGTCTTCATCGCCCCTCTGTTCAACACCTTCACGCCGCTCAGGGACGAGGCGCTCAAGGAGAGGATTCTGGCGATGGCACACCGCGAGGGGATCCCTGCCCGCAACGTGTACGAGGTGGACGCCTCGATCCAATCACGCCACGACAACGCCTACGTGGTGGGTCTTCTGGGCACGCAGCGGATCGTCCTGTACGACACGCTCGTGAAGGCCTACAGACCGGCCGAGGTGGAGTTCGTGATGGGTCACGAGATGGGTCACTATCTCCTGAGCCACGTCTGGAAAGGGGTGGCGGTCGCATCTCTCGCCATCCTTGTCGGGTTCTTCCTCGTGAAGCGGGGCGTCGATAAGACCATCAGCCGGATGGGCCCCAGGCTGGGATATGACGCATCAGGGTCGATCGCGGCGGCGCCTCTGGTGCTGCTCTTCTTCTCGGCCTACCTGTTCGCGACCGCGCCGGCCAACAACGCCGTGTCCCGCTACTTCGAGCACGAGGCGGATGTCTTCGCTCTCGAAGCGATCGGCGCGATGCCCGATCGGCGCGACGTTGCGGTGTCGGCCTTCCAGAGGATGGCGGCCCGCAACCTGTCCGACCCCAACCCTCCCGCCTGGATCGAGTGGTGGCTCTATTCGCACCCGAGCATGGGTAACCGGATCAGGTTCTGCGCCGGCCAGCAGGCCGACTGAAGAGCCTCATCCGGCGGCCTCCTCGGGGGCGCCGATCTCGTCCTTGATGACGCCCGCCAGGCGGCGGGCGAGCGTCTCGACCTGCTGGCGGTCGGTCGCCTCGATCATGACCCGGGCCAGCGGCTCGGTGCCCGAGTACCTCAGCACCAGCCGCCCCGAATCGCCCAGCTCCGACCGCACCCTCGCCGCCTCGGCCCCGATCACGGGGTGCGACTCCAGATCGGGGCGCCGGGACACGCGGACGTTTAGCAGCACCTGGGGGTAGGCGCGCACGCGCTGGAGCCAGACATCGATCGTCTCGCCACGGGACTTCATCACCCCCACCAGCCTCAGGGCGGTCAGGATCCCGTCGCCGGTCGTGGCCCGGTCAGTGAAGATGATGTGCCCCGATTGCTCCCCTCCCAGCGCGGCCCCGGTCCTGAGCATCTCCTCCAGGACGTATTTGTCCCCCACCTGGGCCCGCAGCAGCTTCACGCCGATCGCCTCGAGGCCTTTCTCCAACCACAGGTTGCTCATCACGGTGGCGACCACGAGATCCCCCGGCAGCCTTCCCCGCTTCTTGAGATGCGCGGCCGCCTGGAATATCAAGAGGTCGCCATCGGCGACCCGTCCACTCGACGACACGAACAGACACCGGTCGGCGTCGCCGTCAAAGGCGATCCCCAGATCGGCGCGCCGCTCGGTCACGCGCCCGGCCAGCCCTTCGGGGTGGAGCGACCCGCACCCGCTGTTGATGTTGCGGCCGTCGGGAGAGGAGAAGACGGCCTCCACCTCGGCTCCCAGATCGCGGAATATCTGAGGCGCGATCTCGCTGGAGGCGCCGTTGGCGCAGTCCAGGACGATTCTCAAGCCGGCGAACGAAGCCCCGCGCTCGACGGAGCCGCGCAGAAAGCTCCTGTATCTCTCCACCAGATCCGCGGGCGCGTCAGGGGCGGCGGGAGGAGAGTATTCCGGCTCCGGCAGACGGTGGCCCTGATCCAGCACCACCGCCTCGACCTCCGCCTCCTGAGCATCGGGCAGCTTGTACCCGTCGGAGGAGAATAGCTTGATGCCGTTGTCGCGGTACGGGTTGTGCGATGCCGAGATCATGGCACCGGCGGCGAATCCGGCCTCACGCGCCAGGTACGCCACCCCGGGAGTGGGGATCACGCCGGTGGCGACCGGGTCGGCGCCCCCCCGGCGAAGCCCCGAGGCGAGCGCCCGCTCGATCCAGTCGCCCGACTCGCGCGTGTCTCGCCCGATCAGGATCCGCGGGCACGTCCCCCATCGCCCCTCCGCCGAGAGGATCATCGCCAGCGCCGCCCCCACCCGGGTCACGGTTGCCGCGTCGAGCGGGAAGGCGCCCGCGGCCCCCCGGATCCCGTCGGTCCCGAACAGTCGCTTCATTTCTTGAGCCTCACGTTGATCGTCGGCTCGCTGATCGAGTGCACCGCGACCTTCGACGCGAGGTCGCCGGGCGTCACCACCACCCGCGGCTTGACCGCGAAGCTGGCGGACCGAGGGCTCATCCCCTCGAGATCGAGATAGGCTCTGATGTTCTCGACCGCGACCTTGTCGAGGACCTCCCGGGTCCCCTCCAGGACGACCGTCACGATGCGAGGCTCGAACTCCACTCGGTACTCGACTCCTTCGGAAAAGCTGGGAGCCAACGGGATTCCCGCGAAGCTGCGCGTCACGCGCTGCTCCCGGATGTTGACGCGAAGCCTCGCCTCGGTCTGCCCGGCCAGACGCACGCCGCCCCGCTCGGGGACGATCCCCACCCTGATCTCGAAGCTCTCGCGCCGGTTCCCCAGATCCACTTCGTCGGTGACCGCCTCGCGCACCTGCGCGACGAACCCCTCGGGCCCCTCGATGGTCACCCTGTCGGGCGTCAGGACATACCCGTCGTGCTCGAACCCCGCGGCCGGCTGTCCCTTGAGCCGCGCGACCACCGGCACCTCGCGCGTGACCCGCGGCTCCGCGCGCAGCGTGATCCTCTGAGGGTCCACCCGCAGCACCTCCACGTTGCGGGGCACCCGGACATCGCCGGGCGTCACCGGGAGCGACAGCTCACCGGGCTTCGCCCCGTCGAGCTTGAGCCGTGCGTGGATCCTCCCGGGCGACAGGTTTCTCAGGACCGATTCGGTCGCCCGGACCCGCACGTACACGCTGTCGGGAGTCTCACCCACCAGCGACAGGTGGGCCGGGAGGCCGTCCAGCTCCAGCGGCACGGAAAAACCCTGCACCGGCTTCTCCTCGCTGCGCACGTACATCCAGACGAACAGCGCCAGCACGACCGAGGCGATCTTGAGCGAGGGCTCGCTGCGCAGCCAGGACCCTCTTCCGGTGGACAGCCCCATCATCCCTCCGGCGCGCCTTCCACCACCGCCGCTTCCGGCTCGGCCTCCTTGAGGCGGATCTCGAGGTAGTCCTTGAGCAGGTCGCGAAGCTGGATCGCGTCGATGTCCTCGATGATCCGTCCCTCGAACGCCACCGAGACCGTGCCGCGCTCCTCCGAGATGACGATCGCCACGGCGTCGGTCTCCTCGCTGATCCCGATGGCGGCGCGGTGCCGGGTGCCGAACTCCTTCGACAGGGTCGGGTGGGAGGTGAGGGGCAGGAAGCACGACGCGGCGCGGATCCTTCCTTCCTGGATGATGATCGCCCCGTCGTGCAGCGGCGACTTGGGGGAGAAGATGCTCAGTATCAAGTCGTACGAGAGAACCGCGTCAATGGTGATCCCCGTCTCGATGTAGTTGCGCAGCCCCTGCTCTCTCTCGATGAGGATCAGCCCGCCGATCTTCCGCGATGCGAGCGACGTGGCCGCCAGCACCAGCTCGTTGATCATCGCCTCGCTCTGGGGACGGGTCATCAGCCGGAAGAACGGGTTGCGGCCAAACCGCGACAGGGCCCTGCGGATCGTGTTCTGGAAGATGACGATCATCGCAAAGGGGATCCAGTACAGCAGATATCCCAGGAAGCGCTGGACGGTGGTGAGCTGCAAGACCCCGGCGACGAAGTAGGCCGAGATGATGAACACCACCCCCATCATCATCTGCACCGCCCGGGTCCCCTTGATCAGCAGGACGAGCTGGTAGATGAGATAGGCCAGGATCAGGATGTCCACGGCATCGATCAGCCAGCCGGCCCGGCTCGCGCGCAGCGCCTCGAAGAGGTCTCGGACCGAATCGACGATGCCGTGGAGCGTCACGTGGAGATGTTACATTCCGATGCGGGGGCGTTCAATCGGGGGCGGCGGGAAGGGCCGGAGACTCGCTCGAGGCCGCCTGCATCGAGACCGCCTCGGCCAGCTTGAGCGCGCGCGCGGCTCTCTGAACGTCGTGGGTCCTGAGGATGTGCGCCCCGCCCATCAGCGCCACGGTCTCGGAGGCCAGCGTTGCGTCGGCCCGCGCGTCGCCGCCGTGGTCGCGGCTCGAGGAGGCCTCCGGAGCCGGCGCCAGATCCGCCAGGAACGACTTGCGCGAGAGACCTACCATCACGGGGCGACCCAGAGAGACGAAAGCGGGGATGTGCCTGAGGATCGCCAGATTGTGGGAGCCTCTCTTGCCGAACCCGATCCCCGGGTCGATGATGATCTTGTCGCCGGCCACTCCGGCCTGGAGCGCGGCGTCAACCAGCGCATACAGGTCCGCCACGATCTCCGGGATGACATGCCTGTAGGACGGGGCCTGCTGCATGGTGCCAGGGGTGCCCTTCATGTGGTTGATGACGACCGGGACGCCCAGCAGCGCGGCGGCAGCGCGCATCTGCGGGTCGGCCGACAGGCCGCTGACGTCGTTGATGATCTCGGCGCCCGCCTCCACCGCGCGGCGCGCCACCTCCGCCTTCATCGTGTCAATGCTGACGTGAACCCCGGGGGGAAGCACCGCCCGCAGTCTCTCGATGACGGGAAGCGTCCTTCGCATCTCCTCTGCCGCCTCGACGGGGCGTGAGCCGGGCCGGCTCGACTCGCCTCCGACATCAATCACGCGCGCGCCGGCAGCGGCCATGGCCAGAGCGTGCGCAACGCCGGCATCCGGGTCGCTGAACCGGCCCCCATCCGAGAACGAGTCGGGGGTGACGTTGAGGATCCCCATCAGGATCGCCCCGGCCTCCCCTCCGAGCGCCAGCTCCCCCGATTTGAGGCGTAGCCGCCTCTTCCTCTGGGAGATCGCCCCCAGCATCGCCGACAGCGCCTCCCCGACGGAGGGCTGAGCCAGCGTGAGATTGCGAGCGAGGGTGTCCAGCGACGCCGTGTCGGCCAGAAGCAGCAGCCCCTCGGACCAGTCCTCTTGGTGGCGGTACGGCATCGCATCGGCCACCTGAATGTCCAGGAGCCGGGCCTTGTCCCTTGCGGCTCTGAGCTGCGCCGAGGTGAGCCCGTCCAGCCGCACGAGCTGGGGCGAGCGGCTCCAGGATCTGGCCGAGGCCGCCGCATAGAGGCCGAGGTCCTCCGCGTCACGGGAGAGGCTGGATGCGGGGACCCAGGATCGGATGAGGAAGGCTCGGGGCTTCAAGATGAAGAGCCTGAGCCGGGCAGCAGGCTCAGGCCTGGCCCGGCGTCTTGAGCGGGTCCGGGGAGAGGGGCGCCTCCTTGACCGGGCGTCGTCTCTCCTCCTTGCGCTCCGCCGTCTTGCGCTCCGGCGCGCGCCGGCCGGCGGCCGGCTTGGAGGCGGCGAACGGCTCCAGCTCCTCGCCGCGCACGAGCCGGGCGACCTCCTCGGCCTCCAGCACCTCCCGCTCCAGCAGCGCCTCGGCGATCCTCTGGAGGGGCTCCTTGTTCTGCAGGACGATCTGCTTGGCCCGCTCGTACCCCTCGGTGATGATTCTCTTGATCTCGCGGTCGATCAGGATGGCCGTGGACTCGGAGTAGTCCTTGTGCTGAGCCAGCTCCTTGCCCAGGAAGATCTGCTCCTCCTTCTTGCCGAAGGTGAGCGGGCCCATGTTCTGGCTCATCCCCCACTCGCAGACCATCTTGCGCGCCATCTCGGTGGCCACCTCCAGGTCGTTGCCGGCCCCCGTGGTCATGGTGTTGAGGAACACCTCCTCGGCGAGACGCCCCCCCATGGCGACGGCGATGCGCCCCTCGAGGTATTCCACCGAATAGGTGTGCCGGTCGTCCATCGGGAGCTGCTGGGTCAGCCCCAGCGCCATCCCGCGCGGGATGATGGTCACTTTGTGGATCGGGTCGGAGTGCGGGTGCATGTAGGCCACCAGCGCGTGGCCCGCCTCGTGGTAAGCGGTGTTGCGCTTCTCCTCCTCGGAGATGACGAGGCTCTTGCGCTCCGTCCCCATCAGCACCTTGTCCTTGGCTCCCTCGAAGTCCCGCATCGCGACGGCCTTCTTTCCTTCGCGCGCCGCCGCCAGCGCCGCCTCGTTGACCAGGTTGGCCAGGTCGGCGCCCGAGAAGCCGGGAGTGCCTCGCGCCAGCACCGGGATGTCCACGTCGTCCGCCAGCGGGATCTTGCGGGTGTGGACGCGCATGATCTCCTCGCGTCCCCGCACGTCGGGCCTCCCCACGACCACGCGCCGGTCGAACCTCCCGGGGCGCAGCAGGGCCGGGTCGAGGACATCGGGCCGGTTGGTGGCGGCGATCAGGATCACCCCTTCGTTGGACTCGAACCCGTCCATCTCCACCAGGAGCTGGTTCAGCGTCTGCTCCCGCTCGTCGTGGCCTCCGCCCAGCCCGGCGCCCCGGTGGCGCCCGACGGCGTCGATCTCGTCGATGAAGATC
>Ga0187893_10007738_pt1 | contig 17389 bp, 13 predicted proteins | sample MA1701074metaG_FD_139574 | JGI IMG/M metagenome (GOLD analysis project Ga0187893, IMG submission 139574) | White microbial mat communities from a basaltic lava cave in the Kipuka Kanohina Cave System on the Island of Hawaii, USA - MA170107-4 metaG ... | reverse complement strand
GTAGCGCCCCCCCCCCCCCCCCCCCCCCCGTCCCCCAGTTGTCATCCACGCTGCTTCTCACGTTCAATTTCCCACCGCATGGGGGCGGTATCGCGCGCATGATGGGCGAGCTGGCCCGGCGCTATCCGCCACAGACGCTCACCGTGTCTACGGGGCGCTACCCCGACAGCGCGGGCAGCGACGCGCGCTTTTCCCAGCCGATCGATCGGGTCGGGATTCGCGCCACTCGGCTGCGCACCATCAACGGACTGGCGCTCTGGACCGCCCGGGCGGCGCGGCTGGCGCGCCGCGCGCGCTTCGGCTTCGCGTGGTGCGGCGAGCTGAAGCCGGCCGGGTACCCCGCATGGTGGTTGGCGCGCCGACACGGCGTGCCCTACGGGGTCGTGGTGCACGGCACCGAGCTGCTGCTGCTCGACGCCAAGATTCGGCGCAGCCGCTTCAAGCGCTGGACGGCGAGCGGCCTCGTGACGGGCGCCGCGGTGCTGGTCGCCAACAGCCGCTGGACGGCCGGCGTCGCGCGCCGGATGTACGAGCTCCTGGACCGTCCCGATCTGGCCGCGCGCGTGCAGGCGGTGCCGCTGGGTACCGATCCCACCCAGTTCCGACCGGACATCGATGCCCGCCAGGCGCGGGCGATCCACGGACTCGACGGGGGCCCGTGGCTCCTCACGGTCTCCCGGCTGGAATGGCACAAGGGCATCGACACGGTGATTCGCGCGCTGCCGGCGGTGCGGGCGCAGCACCCGGGGGTGCGCTATGCCGTGGCCGGCGAGGGCCCGCGCCGGACCGAGCTGGAGCAGATCGCGGGGCAGGCGGGCGTGCGCCACGCCGTCAAGTTTCTGGGCTTCGTCCCCGACGATCAGCTGCCCGCGGTGTACAACGCCGCGGACCTGTACGTCGGTGCGTCACGCTACCACGACCTGCTGGTGGAGGGCTTCGGGATTTCCCTCGTCGAAGCGTCAGCCTCTGGGATCGCCGTGGTAGGCGGGAAGTCGGGCGGCGTGGCCGAGGCGGTGCGGGACGGCGAGACCGGACTGCTGGTCGATCCCGAGCAGCCGGCCGCGGTCGCGGCAGCGATCAACCGGCTGCTTTCGGACGACGCGTTGCGCAGAACGATGGGCGCGGCCGGGCGGCGCGCGGTCGAATCGTACTACAACTGGGACCGGGTGAGTCGGGACTTCTTGCGGATTGATGAGGAGTTCCGCCGGGAACCGAGGGGAGCCCGGAGCGGCGAGCGGGACCGGCTCCCGCGATGACCGCTCCCCGTTGTCCTTATCCCGATTTTCGCATCTCCACCTTATCCGGCACCGGCCGCGCGCTGATCGCGTAGGTGGGACAGTGCCGGATGAACGCTCCACCGGCGGGCGACCATTCCTGTTCGGGCTGGGTGACCACGGCTTTGCGATCGGTGTCGAGGACGAACAGCCCGGGCGGTCCCTGGAAGAGACAGGCGCCGCACCCGATGCAGCGGTCGCGCTCCACGTGGACCAGCACGCGGCGCCGGGGATACACGCCGTCTTCACCCGGCTGCGGCCAGGAGGCGGGCCGGTTCAGGGCGTCGATCGTCGCGCGGTAGCCCTCTTCCACCACCTCGCGCAGGTTGTTGAAATTGAACATCGAGATGTGCTCGACGCGCGGGTGGACGTAATACACCGGCGGCGCGGTCCAATAGCGCAGTCGCACCTCGAGCAGCGATTGCATCGCGAGCTCGGTGGCGCGGCCGAACACGGCGGCGAACCCTTCTTCCTGCGTGTCGCCGCGCAGCGTGCCCGAGGCTGACACGTCCGCGGCGAAGATCAGCTCGCCGTCGACCGCGCGTCCCGCGGCGACCGGCAGGTTGTCGAGCGTCGCCCCGTCGACGTAATACCGGCCGCGGATCTCGTAGGGCGGCAGGTACCCGGGCAACGCACACGAGGCGAACACGGCGTCGGCGACGGGAATGTCGTCCAGGCCGGGCAATCCCCACAACACCTGCATCCCCGAGTTGACGTCCACGGTGTTCATGATCACGGGCACGTCGAGATCCTGGAACCGGGTGTCGCCCACCAGGCGGGCGATGAGCTGCTCCAGGGGCTCGCGCCGGAACAGCGCGGGCGAGCGCATGCGCTTGAAGGCCATGTCCGCGTGCGCAATCTGGAACACGTCCTTGCGCTTGAGATTGATCGCAATGTCTTTCAGCTCGGGGATGCTCTTGCCGGACGCCCAGGCGGCGCCGACCATCGAGCCGACGCTGCACCCGATGATTTGCGCGGGCTTCAAGCCGCGCTCGAGCAGGGCCTCGAGCACACCCACGTGTGCGAGACCCTTCATGCCGCCGCCGCCCAGGACGAGCGTGTAGCGTGTGCCGGGGTTCACCGTCCGATCCGCTTGATTTGGCGCTCGAGTTCCGAGTAACGTAGTCAACATCCCTATGCAAACGCCACGCCTGTGGGTCCGTCTGGCCCGTGACCGGTCCGCCCTCGTCGGGTTGTCGATCGTGACCGCGCTCACACTCGCGGCCATCGGGGCCCCGTGGCTCGCGCCGGCCGACCCGGTCCGGGGCTCGCTCAGCGAAAGCCTGCAGGCGCCGTCCCACCCGTTCTGGTTCGGGACCGATGTCCAGGGCCGCGACATACTGACACGTGTCCTGTTCGGGGCGCGCCTCTCGCTCGCCGTGGGACTCGTGAGCCAGACGGTTGCCAGCCTGCTCGGCCTGGTCCTCGGTCTCCTGGCGGGCTACTACGGACGCTGGATCGATGCCGTGCTGATGCGCCTCGCCGACGTGACGCTGGCGTTTCCCTCGCTGCTGTTGCTGATCGCCATCGCGGCGGCCGTGACGCCGTCGCTGCCGCTCGTGTTTGTGGTGATCGGCATCGTCGGCTGGGCCGGCATGGCGCGACTGGTCCGCGGTCAGGTGCTGTCCCTGCGGGGCCTCGACTACGTGCAGGCCGCCCGCGCGCTGGGCGCGCGCGATGCCCGCATCCTGGGGCGCCACCTGCTTCCCGGGGTGCTCGCCCCGGTGACCGTGGCCGCGACGCTGGGCGTGGGCGGCGCGATCATGGCGGAGGCGGCGCTGTCGTTCGTCGGCCTGGGGGCGCAGCCGCCGACCCCGTCCTGGGGCGCGATGGTCGCCGATGGCCGGGACCTGCTGCGCGTCGCGCCATGGGTGAGCCTCATCCCCGGTCTCGCCATCGGCCTCACCGTGCTGGGCATGAATCTGCTCGGTGATGGACTGCGCGACGCGCTCGAGGTGCGGACGGCATGACCGACGTCGTCGCCCTCCACCCCGCCACCGTGAAGGCGCTGCGCGATTCGTTGCGGCATTGGCGGGCGAGCGAATTCCCGTGGACGGCCGACACGGTCTATCTGAACAACGCGTCGATCGGTCCCATCCCGGAGCGCACGCGGAGGATCCTCGACGCCTTCAATGCCAAGCGCACGGCGCCGCACCTCCTGCCCGATCGCGATCTGTTCGCCGGCCTGCAGGCCGCGCGCGATGCCGCCGCGCGGTTGATCAACGCGGATACGGGCGAGATCGCGCTCGCCACCAACACCAGCTACGGGTTGAACCTCGCGGCGCGCGCGTTGCCGCTCGAGCGCGGCGAGAAGGTGGTGTTGTCCGACCGGGAATTCCCCGCCAACGTCTATCCCTGGCTGATGCTCCGGAAGCAGGGCATCGACGTGACCCTCGCCCCGTGCACGCCCGAAGGGTGGCCCGACGAAGACTTTCTCCTGAGCGCGCTGCGCGACCCGAAGGTCCGCATCCTGGCGGTGTCGTTCGTCCAGTTCGCGAACGGCTATCGCGCCGATCTCAAGAAACTGGGCGCGGCGGCGCGGGCCAATGGGACGTTTCTCGTCGTGGATGGCATCCAGGGCATCGGCAACTCGGTGCTCGACGTGCGGGAGACGCCCGTCGATATCGTCGCCTGCGGCGGGCAGAAGTGGCTGTGCTCGCCCTGGGGCTCGGGCTTCGTCTACGTGCGCAAGGAGCTGATCGGGTCGCTCGAGCCGCCGGTGATGGGATGGATGGCGTTCGAAGGCACCGATGACTTCACGCGGCTCACCGAATACAATCCGACGTTCCGGATCGATGCCCGGCGGTTCGAGAACATCACGCTGCCGTTTCAGGAGTTCTACGGGCTGTCGCAGTCGCTCGAGCTGCTGCTCGAGATCGGCATCGCGCCGATCGCGGAAGCGACGCGCAGCCTGCACGAGCCGGTGTTCCGGTGGGCCGACGCTCATGGCGCCCGCATCGTCTCCCCGCGCGACGACCGGCATCGCTCGGCCATCGTGTGTATCGCGCCCGACAAGGCCGTGGAAGCCTATCACGCGATCAAGCGCGCGCGCATCGTGTGCAGTCTGCGCGAGGGCGCGATCCGGCTCTCGCCGCACTTCTACAATACGGTTGAAGAAATGGAGAGAGTGCTGGAGGTCCTGGACGGGATCCAGTAACCCTCAGGCCCGCAGGAGCGCGTAGTCCTTCTTCCCCTTTCGCAGCAGCACGTGGCCGTCCGCCAGCCAGTCGGCCGCGGCGAGCACGGCGTCGGCGTCCGTGCGCCGTTCCTGATTGACGTAGATCCCGCCCTGCGCGATCTGCCGTCGCGCCTCGCTCTTGGACGTGGCGAGCCCCGCCCGGACCACCGCGTCGACCAGGGGTTCGCTGCGCGAGGCGAGCGTCGTAGTCGGCATTTCCTGGGCGAGAACGAGAAAGGTCGCGCGTGTGGCCTTGCGCGGGTCGAAGTCGCCGAACAGCACGGCGGAGGCCTCGGCGACGCTCCGCGCCACGTCGGCGCCGTGGACCCGCTCGGTCACCTCACGTCCGAGCGCGTGGTGCGCCACTCGCGAGGCGGGGTCCTTCTTCTGGTCGCCGGTGACGCGCTGAATCGACTCGCGCGACTCGAGCGAGAACAGTTTCAGATACGCCTCGACGTCTCGATCATCGGTGTTGACCCAGAACTGGTAGAATCGGTATGGCGAGGTGAGCGACGCATCGAGGTAGATCGCTCCCTGCTCGGATTTGCCGAATTTCGCCCCCGTCGCGGTCGTGATCAGCGGCGCCACGAGTCCGTGCACCTCGGCGCTCTTGACCCGACGGATCAGGTCGACGCCGGCGGTGATGTTGCCCCACTGGTCGCTCCCCCCCACTTGCAGCGTGCAGCCATCGCGCTCGAACAACTGCAGAAAATCGTACGCCTGCAGCAGCATGTAGCTGAATTCGGTGAACGAGAGGCCCGCCTCGAGCCGCGCCTTCACCGATTCTTTCTGCAACATGACGTTGATGGTGAAGTGCTTGCCCGTGTCGCGCAGGAAGTCCACCAGGTGGGCCGCGACGAGCCAGTCGGCGTTGTCGCGCAGCAGCGCCCGTCCGCCGTTGAAATCGAGGAAGCGCGCGAGTTGCTCGCGTTGGCGCTCCACGTTGGCCCGCGCCTGGTCCTTCGACAGGAGCGGCCGCTCCGCTCGCTGTCCCGATGGATCGCCGATCAGGCCCGTCCCGCCGCCCATCAGCACGATGGGCCGGTGCCCGGCGCGCTGCAGATGATTGAGCAGCATCAGGGGAACCAGGTTGCCCAGCTGCAGGCTGGGCGCGGTGGGATCAAAGCCGCAGTACACCGTCACCGGCTTCCTGGCCAGGTGCGCCTCGAGGCCGGGCGTTGCGTGGTGGACGAACCCCCGCCACTGCAGTTCCGCGAGCAGTCCGGTCATGGGCGCGAATCGTAAGAGCGGCTCGTGGCGCTGGCAAGCGCCGTGGCGCTTCACTAGGTTGTAGGCTGATGAGTCAGTTCGCGTTTCTGCGGCCGCGGCTGTCGTGGGATGTCGTGCTGTCCCGGCGCGGCGTGATCGGGGCCGCCGCGCTCGCCGCCATGTTCCTGGTGGGCCTCTTCTGGGGCGCGTGGACGCGGGCCTGCGCCGGCGAGCGCTGTCCCAGCATCGCCCGGCTCACCACCGGCGCCGGACCGCAACAGACCTCGAAGATCTACGCCGCCGACGGCCGGCTGATCACCGAGTTGGGACTCGAGCGTCGCACCGTGTTGCCGCTGAGCGAGATTCCGCTGTGGGTGCGCCGGGCGTTCCTGGCGACCGAGGACAAGCGGTTCTACCGGCATCACGGCATCGACTATTGGCGCATCCTGGGGTCGCTCAAGGCGAACATCTCCTCGTTGAGCTACACGCAGGGCTTCTCCACCATCACGATGCAGCTGGCGCGCAACATCTTCCCGGACTTGGGCCGGGAGAAGAAGCTCACCCGCAAGTTCAAGGAAGCCCGCGTCGCGATCGAGATCGAGCACCGATTCGCCAAGGACACGATCCTCCAGATGTATTTGAACCAAATCGACCTGGGGGCGGGGTCGCACGGGGTCGAGGCGGCCGCTCAGATCTATTTCGGGAAATCCGCGCGCAACCTGAACGTCGCCGAAGCGGCGACGCTCGCGGCGATTCCCAAGGCGCCGTCGTTCTACAACCCGCGGTTGCATCCCGATCGGGCCGTGCGGCGTCGCAACATCGTGCTGTCCCTGATGCAGGACCAGGGGTTCCTCAGCCCCGAGGAAGCCGATCAGTGGAAAGCCTATCCGCTGGTGCTCACCACCAATCGCACCAACTACGGCGACGTCGCTCCCTACTTCGTGGAATGGCTGCGGACCCAGTTCCTGGAGCCCCGCTACGGCCGCGCCTTGTACGAGCGGGGCCTGCGCATCTACACGACGCTGGATCTCGATCTGCAGGAGGCCGCCGAGCGCGCGCTCGGCACGCAGCTCGACGCGATCGAGGCCGGCGTCTATACCGGCGGCAAGTGGGAAGGGCGCAGCACCTATCGGGAGTATCTCGAATCCTCCAAGGCCGGTGAAGAGCAGGATCGCGGCGGCTTCACGTCCTATCTGCAGGGCGCCATGCTCTCGGTCGACGCCCGCACCGGGGCGATCCTGGCGATGATCGGGGGCCGCGACTTCGCCGATTCGAAATTCAACCGCATCACGCAGGCGCAGCGCCAGCCGGGCTCCACCTTCAAGCCGTTCGTCTATTCCGCGGCGATCCGGGCCGGACATCCCGTCACCGAGATCATCAACGACACGCCGCTGGAATACCCGGTGCTGCAGCCCGACAGCAGCCTGTGGAATCCGCAAGACTACGAGCTGACGACCCTGGGGCCGATCCCCATGCGCCAGTCGCTGTATCTCTCGCGCAACCTGTCCACGATCAAGCTCGGCATGGCGCTGGGCGAGCAGACGGTGATCGGCGAGGCCCGCCGCTACGGCATCACGACGCCGATTCCGCCCGTTCCGGCGATTCACATCGGGGCCCGCGGCGTGTACCCGATCGAGCTGATCGCGGCGTACACGGCGTTCGCCACGCTCGGCACGCGGGTGCAGCCCTTCGGCATCATCCGCGTCGAGGACAAGGACGGCAACATCCTGTGGCAGCCCGCGGTGCAGCGGGACGAGGTCATGGACCGGGCCCACGCGTGGCTCGTGACGGACATGCTGCGCGACGTGGTGCGACGCGGCACGGCGGCCGGCTCGGTCGGCGGTGCGGGATTCTCCTATCCGTCGGGCGGCAAGACCGGCACGACGGATGATTACACCGACGCCTGGTACGTCGGGTTTACCTCGCAAATCGTCACCGGGATCTGGGTAGGGTACGACATCCAGCAGCGCATCATGAACAACGCGGCCGGCGGCCGGATCGTCGCTCCCGCCTGGACCGAGTTCATGCGCGACGTCTACACTCGCCGGCCGACCCCCGCCGATTGGCCGCGACCGGATTCGCTCGTGCCGCGCGAAGTCGACTGGAAGACCGGGTACCTGGCCACCCCCTTCTGTCCGCAGGCCGACCGCCATTGGGACTGGTTCTACCCGGGGACCGAGCCACGCCAACTGTGTCCCGTGCACGGCGGCCTCGGCCCGGTCACCCCGTAACGCCATGCTCCGCCTTCGGGCGGGTGTCGTCTATCCGATCACGGCGCCGCCCATCGAGGACGGCGCCGTTCTCGTTGGCGCCGACGGACGCATCAGCGCGGTGGGCCCCCAGGCCAAGGTCCCCTCCCCCCACGAGGCCGAACGCCTCGAGTTCCAGGACGCCATCCTGACGCCCGGCCTGGTCAACGCGCACACCCACCTGGAGCTCACCCACCTGGCCGGGAAGAACGGCGAGACCAGCTTCGTCCCATGGATCAAGCGAATCCGGGAGCTGAAGGACGCTACGCCGCCGGAGGCGTTCATCGCGGCGGCGGAAGCGGGGCTGCGCGACTGTTGGACCCGCGGCGTGACGTGCATCGCGGAGACCGGCAGCACCGGGGCGGCTATGGAGGCGCTGGTGCGCTTCGGCGGCCGCGGCATCATGTACCAGGAAGTGTTCGGGCCCGGTCCGGCGCAGGTGTCGGCCGCCATGGAGGAGCTCGAGCGTCAGGTGCTGCGGCTGCGGCGCCTCGCCACGTCGATGCGGGGCGTGGGCGTGTCCCCGCACGCCCCCTACAGCGTGAGCGAGGCCCTGTACCGCCGCGTGGCGCGGTTCGCGCAGCAGGAGCAGCTGCCCATCGCCCTGCATCTCGCCGAATCCCAGGAAGAAACGGAGCTGGTCCGCTTCGGCGCGGGGCCGTTCGCGGAGGTGCTGCGGGGCAGGGGAATCGTCGTCGAGCCGCACCATTGCTCGCCGGTGCAGTACCTGCGCGAGCTGGGCGTCCTGCGGTCGGGAACGCTGGCGATCCACTGCGTGCAGGTGGACGACGCCGACCTGCAGATCCTCAAGACGGCTCGGGTCGCCGTGGTGCATTGCCCCCGCTCCAATCGGATGCACGGCCACGGCGCCGCCCCGATCGCGGCCCTGCGCGAGGCGGGATTGACGGTGGGGATCGGCACCGATTCGGTGGTGAGTGTCCCGGATCTCGATGTGTGGGCGGAAACCCGGGCCTCGTGGTTCGGGGCCGAGGAGGCGCTGCGCTTCCTGACGCTGGAGGGGGCGCGCGCGCTGGGGTGGGAACGGATCATCGGGTCGCTGGAGGTGGGCAAGGCCGCGGACCTGGCGGTGTTCCGCTACACCCCCCCGCAACGCCTCCCGCCGCCGCCCCACGCGTTGCTCACGGTGATCGCCGGGCGCGTCGTGCACCGCGCATGAGCGCCAAGGCGCGGCGGCAGGAGGCGATCCTGCGGATCGTCCGCCGCGAGGTGGTCGAGAGCCAGCAACGCCTCCGGGATCGACTGCGCGCCGAGGGGGTGGTGGTCACGCAGGCGACGCTGTCGCGCGACATGCGCGAGATCGGACTCAACAAAGTCGCGACTCCCGGTGGCGGCGCCCGCTACGCCGCACCGGCGGGCGGTGGCGCCGTGCGGTCGGCCCTCGCCGCCGTGGCCCCGGTGCTGCTCGTGTCCACCGACGGAACGGGACCGCTGTTGGTGCTGCGGACAGCGGCGGGCGCGGCGGCGGCCGTCGCGGCGGCGCTCGACGCCGAGGGCTGGCCCGAGGTGCTGGGCACCATCGCCGGCTCGGACACGGCGCTCGTCGTAGCCAGGAGCGAGCAGGCCCGCCGCAGCGTGCAAGTGCGCATCGAGGCGCTGGTAAGCCACGGTCTTGCCGAACGTTAGAAGTCCGAGTAGGATAGTGAGGCCGCCCGTCGATGGTGAGCGAGGCGGCCATTTTTTGACCGGGAGCAGGAAGTACCGTGCGCTGTCTCGCGCTCAACGCGTCGTTCGAGCCCCTGACGATGGTGCCCGTACGCCGCGCCCTGCGCCTCGTGATCGACGGCAAGGCCGAGATCGTCGAGGCCGACAAGGGCGAGGTGATGCGCAGCGCGCGCCTCGAGCTGCCCCGCCCGGCCGTGATCCGACTGGTCAAGTTCGTCCACGTGCCTCGCAGATTCCGCCGTCAAGTCACCAACACGTTCCTGTTCGCCCGCGATGAGTACCGGTGCCAGTTCTGCGGCCGGCGCCAGTACCAGCTGCGGACCCGCGAATGCCTCACGCGGGATCACCTGATCCCGCTCTCGCGCGGCGGCACCAACGCCTGGACCAACGTCCTCACGGCCTGCTCGAGCTGCAATACGCGCAAGGGCAACCTGCTCCCCGAAGAGGTCGGCATGCAGCCGCTGCGGCCGCCGTTCGAGCCGCACTTCGTGCACCTGGCGTGGGCGGTCCGCCGCCTCACGGCGATCCAGTCCCGCTACATCCGGCTGTTCTACGGGGCGGCCGTGCTGCGCACCCTCGAGGAGCTGTAAAGCGGCTCATTCGGCCGGCGCCGCGAACTCGTCAGACCGTCCTTCCAGCGTCAACGTCGGCAGGCCCGCGATTCGCACCAGCGCGCGCTGGGCGCCGTGCGCCAGCGCCTGGCCGAAGCTCTCCCGCCCCGACACGGCGGGCGTCACGTCGCCGCGCAGCCACCGCGTCAGCTCCTCGAGATCGGTGTCGTTCAACGTCGTGACATCGAGCCGTCCCACGAGGTAGAAACGGCCGGTCCCGCGCGGATCGATGACGACGCGGTAGGGGAGCGCCAGCGCGGCGGCCAGGTCTTCCGTGGTCGTGTAGCGCGTCACGCGCCCGCCGGCCCGGATCAGGATGAACTCGTCCGACAGGGGATCGTGGCGGGCCACCGCGTCCCACTCCACGCCGGTGATGTAGCGGTCGAACCAGCTCGCGCGCACCCGCCACAGCTCGAGCCGGTAGTGGAGCCGGAGCGGAAACCCGGAGCGCATCAGATCGGGGAACCGTCCATCGTCGAGCAGGCGCGTGGCCTGCACCCGGGCGACGCCGGCGTCGCGCGTGACCGACAGGGCTGGCGCCGGCACCTGGGCGCCAAGGAGAGCGGGCGACGCGGCGAGGGTCACCGCGACGAGCCACCGCACCGACCGGCCCACTGCTAGAACCGGTGCTCCAGCCGTGCCGTGACGCGGAGCGGCTGGCCCACGGTCACCGCTTTGGCGACGTAGAGGCCGAACCCTCCCCAATCCACGCCCAGACCGAGGTCGGCCAGCCAGCCCGCGAGCCGCGGCAGCTCGCCGCTCGGGAGCCGTCCGGGTCCGCTGCCCACCAGCCAGCCTTGCCCCGCGTCACCGAACACGACGAAATCCGGGCCGCGCAGGAATCGGGTGACGTAGCCGAACCCTTCGCCTTCTCCGCCTTCCGCGTTGTAGCGCGACCACAGGGAGAGGTGGCCGCGATACTCTACCTGAACCGCGATGACGCGGTCGCAGGCCGCGACTTTGGTTCCGGCGAACGCGCCCGTTTCAGTCCCCGCGTTGCAGGCGATTTGACGGAACTCGTGGCCGGGAAGCGGCTCCGGAGCGCCGAGGCTGAGGCGTTTGTGGAGCGGCAGCGGATCGCCGCCCAGCCATCCGCCCAGGACGAGCCGGAAGTTGATCCTCCCCTGCGAGCCGATGCGGTTGTAGCGTCGCACGTCGAAGAAGCCGCGCGTGAACCGGTACGAGCCCAGCAGCGCGGCGGAGTCCCGGATGGCGAGCGGGAATCCGGCCGCGGGACGGGTGTCGTCGCTGCTCGTGACGTCGACGGTGCCGCGCACGTACCAGCCCGAGGTCGGTTGTTCGCGGTCGTTGCGCGTGTCGAGGGTGAGGCTGGGGGTGACGGTGGTGAAGTGACCGGCGTCGATCGCTGGATTGGGGCGCCAATCCAGCGAGGTGCGGGACAGGGACCAGGGAGCGCGCGCGCCGACGCTGGTCTGGTGTTCGTGGCGCCGCTCGAGGGCGAGGGTGATCGGGACTTCCGCCTGCCAGGAGAATCGGATGCCCGTGCCGTTGTTGCGGTAGTAGTCGCGATAGTCGCGGCGGACGAGGAACGCTTCCCAGCCCACCTCGTTGGCGTGCAGTCCCCACTCCTCCACCGGGGTGACGAGGTCGTAGCCGCGGAACGCCAGCGTCGCGGGCCGCCGATCGCCGACCCGGATCTCGGCACGCACGGAGAAGCCCAGGTCGCAGCATTCGCGGTTGATCGAGCGGGCTGTTCGGAACACGCCGACACCGCTGCCGCGCAGCTTGATGCCGCGGCCGAGCGACAGCTCGGCCGACGGCCCGGCCACGATCGGCAGCCCTTCGACCCGGTTGTAGGTCCCGCCCGTGGCCAGGACCAGGCTCGATCGCGATTCGCCGCGCCCGAAGACGTAGCGGGCGGAGAGACTGAGGCGGCGCCAGAGATCGGGCGCGTGCACGAGGGTGTCCCCGACCAGCCGATAGGGAAGCGGCTCGGCGAACGCCCGGATCCCTCCCGCGACCCCGGTGCGCGGTCCCACGACGGTGCCGCCGATCACGAGCAGCTCCCCGGCGATCGCGGCCGAAGAATCCAGCACCGCGTTCCCGTTCACCACCAGGAGCGACCCTTCCACGCGCCCGCCGATCATCGCGGGTCCGTTGCGGACCGCGACGTCGCCGGTCCAGGCGTTGCCGGCCGGGAGAAACACGCGTCCCGCCAGCCGGGTCGTGGTGGGCGCATTGTAGAACCTGACCGCCTCGCTCACCACGGCGCCGTGCAGCTCCGGGGGCGTGAAGTGCAGGCCGACGCTTTCGGGATAGATCACGATGGCCGTGTCCTGCGCCATGAGCGGGCGGTGCGCGACCACCGTCGCGCACAGCAGGACGGCGACGATTCGCATGGGCAATCTCACTCGGAGAGTTGACGCGGCGGCTCGAGTCGAAGCCGGCGCATGCGGCGATACAGGTTGGCGCGATCGGTGGAGAGGCGCCGCGCCGCGTCGGCCACGTTTCCCTTGGCGGCGCTCAACGCGGCCGCGATCAGCTGTCGCTCGTATTGGTCCAGCGCGGCGACGAGCGGGACGTCGGAGTCCCCGGCGTCGAGCGCCGCGCGCGTCGCGCGCGCGGCACTCGCCCCATCGGCCGGGAGCACGCGAGTCACCTCGGCGGCCGTGATGACGTCGCCGGCGGCGAGGATCGCCAGGCGCTCGATCAGGTTTCCCAGCTCGCGCACGTTGCCGGGCCACGGATAGGTCCCGAGCAGCTGGAGCGCTCCGGTGTCGACCGCGAGCGTCCGGCCGAGGCGGGACGCCTGGCGCGACAGGAAGTGGCGGACCAGCGGGGGCACATCCTCGACCCGCTCGCGCAGCGGGGCGATATGCACCGGCAGCACGTTGAGGCGGAACAGCAGGTCTTCGCGGAATTTCGCCTCGCGCGTGGCGCGGGTGAGGTCCTTGTTGGTGGCGGCCAGCACGCGCACGTCCACGGTGATGGGGCGTTCCCCTCCGACGCGCTCGATGACGCCGGTCTCGAGCACGCGCAGGAGCTTGGCCTGCGCTTCGAGTCCGAGATCGCCGACCTCGTCCAGGAAGAGCGTTCCCCCGTCAGCCAGCTCGAAGCGGCCCAGCCGCCGCTCGCCGGCGCCGGTAAAGGCGCCTTTTTCGTGCCCGAACAGCTCCGACTCGACGAGGTCGCGCGGAATCGCCGCGCTGTTGACGGTCACGAAGGGCCGGTCGGCGCGGCCGCTGCGGCGATGGATCGCCGCGGCGACGAGCTCTTTCCCGGTGCCCGATTCGCCGGTGATCAGGACGCGCGCGTCGGTCGGCGCGATCCTCGTGATCAGTGCGCGCAACTCCTCCATCACCGCGCTTTCCCCCACGAGGGGATCCGCGTGGCCCAGGGCCTCGTGCAGCCGTCGGTTTTCGGCGCGGGTCCGAGACAGCTCCAACGCGCTGCGCACCGCCACGAGCACCCCTTCGGGGGTGAGCGGCTTCTCGAGAAACTGAAAGGCGCCCAGCTTCGTCGCGCGCACGGCGTCGGAGAGCGAGGCCTTCCCGCTCATCATCACGACCGGGACGTCGGGCAGCACGCCGCGCAGCTGCTCCAGCGTCTGCAGGCCGTCCGGCCCGCCGGGCATCATGAGATCGAGCAGCACGGCGTCGGGCGGCGTTTCGCGCGCCACCGTGAGGGCCAGGGTCCCGTTCGCGGCTTCATCGGTCTCGTAGCCCTCGCCCTGCAGGAGCGCTCCCACCATGCGGCGGATATTGGCCTCGTCGTCGACGAGCAGAATGCGCGGGCTCACGTCGGGAACACCAGGGTGAACGTGACCCCTCCGCCCGGAGTCTCGGACACGGCGATGGTGCCCTGATGCGCCTCCACGGTCTGCCGCACCAGGGCGAGGCCGAGGCCGGTCCCGCCGGGCTTGGTGGTGAAGTACGGCTCGAACACGCGGCCGCGCAGCTCGGCGGGAATGCCCGGACCGTGGTCGGCGACGCTCACCACCATGCCGCGGCCTTCGCCGGTCACGGTGACCTCGATCGTGCCGCGCCCACCCATGGCTTCGGCGGCGTTGCGGTACAGATTGCTGAAGGCGCGGCGCAAGGGCTCATAGTGGCCATGGATCGCGCGCGGGCCGGTGCCGCCGTTGGCGGCGACGTGCACCGCCACGTCCGACGGGACAGCCGTGCGGCCGAGCTCCTGGAGCAGCTCCACCACGTCCACCTCGCTCTGCGGTCCTTCGGGCAACCGTCCGAAGTCGGCGAACTCCTGCGCCAATCGCTCCAGACGGTCGATCTCGGCGCGCAGGACCTCGACGGCGACGGACCGGCCTTCCAGCTGCTCGACGGCGATGCGCATCGCGGTGAGCGGGTTCTTGATCTCGTGGGCGACCCGGCGCGCCACTTCGCGAAACGCCCGCAGTCGCTCGGCTTCCAGCTCGCGCGCGCGCGCCGTGTCGAGCACGCCGGCCATGTCCCGGAGCGCCAGACGCAGCGAGGCGAATTCGGGGGCGCCGCGCGTCGGCGGACCCGCGGGGAGCGGCGCATGCTGCCGGATCAGACGCGTCCATCCGATCAGCTCGTCGATCGGCCGCGACAGCTGGCGCGACAGGTGCCCCCCGACGCGGACCGCGGCGAACAAGACCAGACCACCCAACGCCACCACGACGGTCGCGAGACCGGCCGTGTAATAGTGGAGAAACCGGTCGGCGCGACGCGCGAGGCTCACGCCCCGCGACAACGCCTCCAGGTGCTCGCGCATGGCCGCCCGGGCCGCCGGAGCGAGTCGGGTCGTGTCGACGCGCTCCAACATCCCGCGCGCGGATGTCGTCACTTCTTCCAGCGAGGCCCGCGCCCCGGTGGTGGGGCCGAAGGTGCGCACCGTCAGCACCCAGCCCACGACGGCGAGACCGGTCGGGACCGCTGCCATGAGGACCAGGAACAGGAAGATGCGGCGGCGAAACGGGAGCGGCATATCTTGGCGCAATCTAGGAGCTTGCGGCTGGTGCGACAATTCGACACGGGAGGGGCCTCGATGAAAAGCCACACCCACTACCTGTGGTTCAACACCAAGTCCCGACAGGAGATCATCGATATCACCGATGCCGTCCAGCAGCAGATTCAGGACAGCGGCGTGCGCGAAGGCCTGGTGCTTGTATCGGCCATGCATATCTCGGCCTCGGTATTCGTGAACGATCACGAATCCGGTCTGTGGCACGACATCCTGGCGTGGCTGGAAGGCACGGTGGCCCCGTGGGATCCGTCGCGCTACCGTCACAACGAGACGGGGGAGGACAACGCGGCCGCTCATCTGCGCAGCCTCACGATTGGTCACGAGGTGATTGTCCCGGTTACCGCGGGACAGCCGGACTTTGGGCCCTGGCAGCGGGTGTTCTACGGGGAGTGGGACGGCCAGCGCAAGAAGCGTGTGATCATCAAGGTGTTAGGGGAGTGAGCCTTCCCAAACGGCTGCAAGTTGTTTAATATCAATGAGTCCCGATGGAGTCCTAGGCAGCCGGAGCGATTGAACCGAAGCAGGGAGCACGGAGCAGGACGCTCCGAACTCGACCTGCTCCCGCTCGCTGTTCCTGGCTCAGGACTCCTCTCGCCACGGTCCGAGACCGGGCGAGACGTAGACCCGGGCATCCGGTCAGACGCGCGTCGCGCGATGACGGCGCCCACCACACTCGAGGTTCGGTCACCAGCGCGCGAGGCGCCTCTCCGCCGATCGGGAGCGGAGCGAGCTGCCCTGACAGCGCGCGGGACGAGCCTCAGGAGTCCAACATCATCACATGACGACCCAGCCGCACGCGCATCTGGCACGGCCTGCGCACAAGGAACCCCCCGCCCACGCTCCCAACGCCGCACTGATGATCGATTTCGACAATGTCACGATGGGCATTCGCTCGGACCTGCAGACGGAGTTGAAGCGGCTGCTGCAATCCGAGATCATTCGCGGGAAAGTCGCGGTGCAGCGAGCCTACGCCGATTGGCGGCGCTATCCGCAGTACATCGTCCCGCTCTCCGAATCTTCGATCGATCTGATCTTCGCCCCCGCCTACGGCTCCAGCAAGAAGAACGCGACCGACATCCGGCTGGCGATCGACGCGCTTGAGCTCGTGTTCACGCGTCCGGAGATCGGCACGTTCATTCTGCTGTCGGGCGACAGCGATTTTTCGTCGCTGGTGCTCAAGCTCAAGGAGTACGGGAAGTACGTCATCGGGGTCGGCATCCGGGAGTCCTCGTCGGATCTGCTGATTCAGAATTGCGACGAGTACTACTCGTATAACGAGCTCGCCGGCCTCACGAAAGAGAGCGAGATCGAGCACGTCCGCCGCGATCCGTGGGAGCTCGTGGTCGAGGCGGTGAAGCAGATGACGGCGCACAACGACGTGATGCGGTCCGATCGCTTGAAGCAGGTGATGCAGGAGATCGACCCCGCGTTCGACGAGAAGAACGCCGGGTTTTCGCGCTTCAGCAAGTTCGTCCAGGAAGCGGCGCATCGCAGCCTGATCAAGACGACGCGGCTCGATAATGGTCAGTACGAGATCGCGCTCGGCCCCGCGGCCCAGGCGGCGGCCGCGACCCCGCTGCCGGTCGAGCCCCCACCAGCCCCACCCGCGCCGCGGGCGGCCGCCGCAGGGCGGCGCGGGTCGCTGGTGGGCGACGCGTTCGGGCTGCTGAAGCAGGCGCTGGGCCGGATGGGTGGTGAGCAGCCGGTGAGCGCCGAGTCGGTCCGCGAGGCGATGAACGAGCTGGCGCCCGAAGGGGCGAAGCAGGTGGAGGCCCGCAGCATGCCCAAGCTGCTGCGGCAGGCGCACGATGCGGAGCTGATCGACCTGTCCAAGGACGATGCCGGCGACTACGCGGTTCGCGTCCGTCATGAAGAGACTCCCGCGCCGCGTGCACCGGTCGACGAGGAGGAGTACGAACCCCCGCAGCCGGCGTCGTCAGCTCCGCCGCCACCCTATTCGCAGCACGCCGCCGCGCCGGGAGGAGGGGCGGGAGGCGTGCCGATGCGCAGCGCCCGGTTCCGGCGCGGGTCGCGGGGACCGCGTCCCATGGCTCCGGGCGTTCCGAAGGTCGGCGTCGTCGAAGTCGATCCCACCTTTCGCTCGCGGATCGAGCTGCTCCCGCCGCGGCCGCCGGCGCCGTCGTCCGGGGAACCGAGTGCGGGCAGGGATGAAGGCGAAGGCCCGCGCCGGGAACGGGGCGAGCGCGGCGGCCGGGG
>Ga0187893_10007736_pt1 | contig 17393 bp, 15 predicted proteins | sample MA1701074metaG_FD_139574 | JGI IMG/M metagenome (GOLD analysis project Ga0187893, IMG submission 139574) | White microbial mat communities from a basaltic lava cave in the Kipuka Kanohina Cave System on the Island of Hawaii, USA - MA170107-4 metaG ... | reverse complement strand
GATCGGCCACCCGACCGGCTGCACCGGCGCGCGCCTGATCACGAGCGCGCTGCACGAGCTCGAGCGCACCGGCGGCCGCTACGGCCTGATCAGCATGTGCTGCGGCGGCGGGCTGGGCACCGGCACGATCATCGAACGCCTGTAGGGCGCGCGTCACACGCCATACGCGACACCTGCGCCGGCGGGCGCACGGGACAAGTTCGCTTGCTCCGCGGTCGATCAGGAGCAGACCGGATTCATACGGGTCCGGATCTGTGCCTGGGGGCTGTCCGTGCGCGTTCGATGGTTGCGAGATGCGTTCCTGGTTGCGGTGCTGTTCTCCGTCGACGGCTCGGTCGATGCCGCGCCCGATCCACACGGCGCCTGGCGGCTGCCGCCGGTCGCGCATCCCGCGGGCAACGCCTCGACCCCGGCGCGCGTCGAGCTCGGCCGCAAGCTGTTCTTCGATCCGCGCTTGTCGGGCGCCGCGAACATGGCCTGCGCGAGCTGCCACAGCCCGATGTTCGGCTGGTCCGACGGCCTGCCGACGGCGCGCGGCAACGAGGGCAGGCTCCTCGCGCGCGCCACGCCGTCGATCCTGAACCTGGCCTACGGCAAGCAGTTCATGTGGGACGGCCGCCTGCCCACGCTCGAGGCGCAGGCGCTCGCGCCGATCGTCGCCGACGCCGAGATGAACATGCCGATGCCGGTGCTGATCGACCGGCTGGTCGGGATCGACGCCTACGTGCAGGCGTTCGAGGCCGCGTACCCCGGCGAGGGCATCACGCCCGTCACGATCGGCGCCGCGCTCGCGGCCTTCGAGCGCACGGTCATCTCGAACGACACGCCCTTCGACCGCTGGGTGGCCGGCGACGAGGACGCGATGACCGAGCAGCAGGTGCGCGGCTTCGAGATCTTCCGCGAAAAGGAGCGCGGCAACTGCGAGACCTGCCACGCCGCGCCGACCTTCAGCGACGAGGGCTTCCACAACCTCGGCCTCGCCTCGTTCGGCGCGAAGAACCCGGATCGCGGCCGCTTCACGCAGAAGCCGGTCAAGATCGTCGACGGCGCGTTCAAGACGCCGATGCTGCGCGGCGTGGCGCTGACCGCGCCGTACTTCCACGATGGCTCCGCGCAGACGCTGGAGGAGGTCGTCGAGCACTACGTGAAGGGCGGCGTGGTCAAGACCAACCTGTCGCCGAACATGAAGCCGCTCACGCTCACGCCGGCCGAGCAGCGCGACCTGGTCGCGTTCATGCACGCGCTCACGCCGGCGCCGCAGAGCTTCGCGCTGCCCATCCTGCCGCTGCAGTCGAGCAAGGCGCTGCCGGCCTCGATGGCCAAGCCCGCCGGGGAGACATCGCCATGAAACGACCGACCGCCGCCGCGCTGCTCGTCGCGGCCGGGCTCGCCGCCGGGGTCACCGGCGCGAAGCCGACCGAGCACGAAGTCACCCAGAAGGACCGCGCGTTCTCCGTCACACGCCTGACCGTGACGAAGGGCGATCAGGTGTCGTTCAAGAACCTCGACCCGTTCTTCCACAACATCTTCAGCGTGACCAAGGGCTCGGAGTTCGACCTCGGCGCCTTCCCGGAGGGCGAGTCGAAGTCGGTGAAGCTCGACAAGTCCGGCACGGTCCAGGTCGAGTGCGCCCTCCATCCCGAGATGAAGCTCGAGATCGAAGTGAAAGACTAGACGCCGCGGTCCGCGTTCGGGATGGGCGCCGTCCGCGGCCGCCCGCGGCGGCGCCCGCAAACGACGCGCAGCGTCGCGCGCAGCGAGGCGAGGCCGAGCGTGGTCAATCAGACACGACCAGGACTCCTACCATGCCCATGCGCTCGGCGTGGCCGGGGACGAGGCAGATGTACTGGTAGCTGCCGGGGCCCGGCGGGTGGAAGTCGATGGTCTCGCTCTCGCCGGGCGCCAGCGCGCCGGTCATGGCCAGCACATCGGGCGAGTCGCGCAGCTTCTCGGCGAGCTGCAGGTGGTGGACGCCCAGGTTGCGCACGCTCGCGATCAGCGCGTCCTCGCGGCCCGGCGCGGCGATCGCGACGTTGTGCGGCATGTCCCAGGTCGGGTCGACGTCGTTGCGGAAGATGATGCGGATCGTCTCGACGTAGGGGACGTGGACCTCCTTGGGGTCGAAGCCGACGCCGAGCCGCTCCGTGCCCAGCCGGATCAGCACCTCGCGCGGGGCCTCTGGGGCGGAACTCGAGGCGCAGCCCGCGAGCGCGAGCCCGAGCGCCAGCAGCCGGGCGGCGGTGCGGGCGTTCACGTGCGGAAGCGCCCGACCACGGCGCGCAGCGACTCGACCTGATCGGCGACCGCGATCGCGACGCTCTGCGTGACCGCGCTCGCCTCGTCCACGCCGTCGGCGGCGCCCGCGAGCCCGGCGACCAGGCGCGCGTGCTCGCGGGTCGAGGCGGCGGCCCCGCCCGTGCCGCGCGCGATGCCCCCGATCTCCTGCGTGAGCTCGCCCAGGCGCGCCGCGATCGCGCGGATCTTCTCGGCCGAGCTCTCGACCACGCCCGTCAGCTGGTTCGCGCGGACCGCGGCTTGCGCGGCGCTGGCCGCGATCTCGGTGCTGACGGCGGTCTGTTCCGACACGCCGCGCGAGATCTCGCCGGTGGTGGCGGTGACCCGCGCGATGCTGGCCGAGATCCGCTCCGTGGCGCGCGCGCTCGCCAGTGCCGCCTCGCGCATGGCCTCGATGCGCTGCTCGATCACAGCGGTCGCCTCGCCCGTCTGCTGCGCCAGCGCCTTCACCTCGCTCGCGACCACGGCGAAGCCCTTGCCGGCGTCGCCCGCGCTCGCGGCCTCGATGGTCGCGTTCAAGGCGAGCAGGCTCGTCTGGTCGGCGATGTCGCGGATCGTGCCCGCAACGCCGCTGATGTTCGCGGCCGCCTTCTCGAGCTCCCCCACGATCGCCCTCGACTCACGCGTGACCGCGTCGGCATCCGCGGCGACCTTCGCACAGTCTTCGGCACCGCGCGAGACCTCGGCCAGTGAGTGGCTCATCTCCTCGATCGCCCCGCTGATCGAGCGCACCGAGCCGGTCAGCTCGTCCACCGCCTCGGAGCCGCGCACCATGTTCTCCGCGATCGCGCCCGCGCCGTCGGCAGCTTCGTGGATGCGCGGCGCGCAGCGTTCGGCGGCGGCCGCGACGTCGCCGATCGCGCGCGACGACTCCTCGCTGGCTGCGGCCATGGTCTTGCCGCGCTCGCGCAGGTCGCGGGCCGCCTCGGTGAGCGCGCCCGCGGACGGGCGCAGGTTCTGGGCGCCCAGATGCAGCTCGCGCGTGGTGGCGCCGAGCTCGCCGAGCACCTCGCGCAGCGCGATCGACATGCGCTCCGCCGCGCCGAGCAGGAGTCCGATCTCGTCGCTGCGCTGGCTGGCCACGCGCCCGGTCAGGTCGCCGGCGGCGATCCGAGCGAGCAGGTCGACCCCGCCGCGCAGCGGGCCCACGATCGAGCGGCCGATCAGCGCTCCGAGCAGCGCCGCCGCGGCCCAGGTGGCCGCGCCGATCGCGAGCACGACCGCGCCCAGCCGCTCGAGGCTCGCGCGCGAGCGCTCGCCGAGCTCGCGCACCACGCCGTCGATCAGCGCCACCGCGCCGCGGTTGGAGTCGAGCATCTCGCCGCGGCGCTGCGCGTACTCGGGATCGCGCGGCGAGGTGCGCAGGAACACGTCGGCGCTGGCCATGAAGTCGCGCGTCAGCCCGCTCGCCTGGCGCAAGCGTGCAGCAAGGTCGGGCGCCAGCGTCGCCGGCAGCACGACGCGGTTTCCGGCCGCGCCGAGCTCGACCTCGCCGCCCTCCGCCAGGGCGTCGAGGGTGTGGAAGAAGCGCTCCGAGGTCTCGGCGTAGCTCGAAGGCAGGCCCTCGGCGGCGAGGAAGATCTCCTTCAAGAGCTGCTCGTTCCAGCGCCCGAGCGCGCCGGCGGTGCCGATCACGATGCCGTCGTTCTCCTGCGCGCGCAGGGTCACGACCGTGTAGGCCACCGAGGCGATCAGGCCGATGCCGTACACCGCCGACATCAGCGCGAGCTTGCGCGACATCCGCTGGCGGTTCACTAGCTCGAGCACGCGTCGCTACTCCCAGGGAGCGACGCGCAGCCGTGCGACGCTCCGTCGCCCCAGGGATTGATCGGCGACGCGCCCGGCGAGCTGAACAAGTACGGGAGTGGGCTCGGGCCCCCGCGCTCAGTACTTCGCGGCAGCGAACGCCTGCGCCGACTTGTAGTCCGCCTTCCCGTTCGGAGCGCGGAACATGACGGGCACCTCGAACACGCGCTTGGGCAGCTTGTAGGCCGCGAGCTTCTCGCGCGTGTGGGCGCGCAGCTTCTCCTCGTCGAGCGTCGCGCCGGCGCGCAGCTGGACCACGGCCGCCACGGCGTTGCCCCAGCGGTCGTCCGGAACGCCGACCACGAGCGCGTCCTCGACGTCGGGGTGCGTCTTCAGCGCCTCCTCGACCTCCTCGGGGTAGATCTTCTCGCCCGCGGAGTTGATGCACGCGCTGCCGCGGCCGAGCAGCGTCAGCGTCCCGTCCGCCTCGACGATGCACCAGTCGCCCGGGATCGAGTAGCGCACGCCGGCGATGGTCGGGAAGGTCTTCGCGCTCTTCTCCGCGTCCTTGTAGTAGCCGACGGGGATCGGGCCGCTGCGCGCGATGAAGCCCTTCTCGCCGCTGCCGGGGGCGAGCTCGCGGTGGTCCTCGCTGAACACCTTGCAGCGCTCGCCGATCGTGAACTTCGCGGTCTTCACCTCGCCGGCCGCGGTCATGATCGAGGAGCCGAAGCCGACCGCCTCGGACGAGCCGAACGAGTCGGTCAGGATCATGCCGGGGTTGTGGCGCAAGAGGCCCTTCTTCACCTCGGTGCTCCACATCACGCCGGACGACACGATCAGCTTCACCGACGAGATGTCCCAGCGGCCGGGGTTCTCGTCCAGCGCGTTCAGCATGGGCTTGGCGAACGCGTCGCCGACGATCACGAGCGAGTTCACCTGATGACGCTGCACGGTGTCGTACAGCTCGACGGGGTCGAACTTGTGGCCCGGCGTGGTGACGACGCAGCCGCCGGCCGAGATCGTGCCGATCGCGGTGAACAGCCCCGTGCCGTGCATCAGCGGGCAGCACGGCAGCTGCTTGGCGAGCGGCCCCGCCTTGACCACGTTCGCGACGTGCTCCTCGAGCGTCGCGGGCGCCTTGCCGCCGTTCGCGGGCGCGTTCACGCCGGCGCCGAGCGCGTGCCACAGGTCGTTGGCCGCCCACATCACGCCCTTGGGCATGCCGGTGGTCCCGCCGGTGTACAGGAACAGGAGGTCCTTGCCGTCGCGCGCGATGCCGAGCGGCCGGCCGTCGCCGCGGGTCGCGAGCGACTCGTACGGGATCGCGAAGTCGAGCGGCGCGCCGCCGACCTGCACCCAGGCCGCGACGCGCGGCAGGCGCTCGCGCAGCTTCGCGACGCGGTCGGCGAACTCGCCGTCGAACAGCACCACCTTCGCGTCCGAGTTGTCGAAGATGTACCAGAGCTCGTCGTCGAGGTAGCGGTAGTTCACGTTCACGTGCACGAGCCGCGCCTTGAAGCAGGCGGCCAGCGTCTCGACGTACTCGGGCCGGTTGCGCAGGTAGAAGCCGACCTTGTCGTCGGGCTGCGCGCCGAGCTCGCGCAGCGCCGCGGCGAGGTTGTTCGAGCGCCGCGCGAAGTCGCCCCACGAGGTCACCGCGCCGTCGTGGATCAGGGCCGGCGAGCCGGCCGGGAACGACGCGTCGAGCGCGTCGAGCAGGTCGCCGAAGTTCCAGTTCGGAGCAGTGGCCATGTGTGATCCTCCCGAAGAGCGCGCATGATACCCGAAAGGAGACCGTGCTTGAGGCGATCGGGAGCCCTGCTCGCACTGCTCACTCTGGCGTCGGCCTGCGGGCCGGCGGAGACCGCTGAGGAGCGCGCCGCGCGCGTGCACCGCGAGGCGCTGGTGCTCGACACCCACGCGGACACGACGCCGCGCTTCCAGGATCCCGAGTACGACTTCAGCGCGCGCCACCCGAAGAGCGAGGGCAGCGTCGACCTGCCGCGCGCGCGCGAGGGCGGGCTCGACGCGCAGTTCTGGTCGATCTACGTGGGCAAGGTCGAGGGCGACGGGCGGGCCGTGCGCGAGGCGCTGGAGCGGATCGACGCCGTCTACGAGCTGGAGCGCCGCCACCCGGACCAGATCGCGATCGCGACCGACGTGGCCGGGATCCGGCGCGGCGCCGCGAGCGGGAAGCTGGTCTCGCTGCTCGGCCTCGAGGGCGGACACATGATCGAGGGCCGGCTCGCGCTGCTGCGCGACTTCTACCGCCTGGGCGTGCGCTACATGACGCTGACGCACAGCTTCCACCTGCCCTGGGCGGACTCGGCGGGCACCGGCGAGCCGCTGCCGATGGGGATCGGCGGGCTGGACGAGTTCGGCGAATCCGTCGTGCGCGAGATGAACCGGCTCGGCATGATGGTCGACGTCTCGCACGTCTCGGACGAGACGTTCCGCGACGTGCTCGCGGTGACGGAGGCGCCGGTGATCGCGTCGCACTCGTCCTGCCGCTCGGTGTTCGCACACCCGCGCAACCTGGACGACGAGATGCTGCGCGCGCTCGCCGCCAATCGCGGCGTGGTGATGATCAACTTCTACCCGGGCTACACCGACCCCGACGCCGCGCCGCTGATCCGCGCCTGGTTCGCGCGCCACGGGCCCGAGCTCGCGCGCCTGCGCGAGACCCACAAGGGCGACCTGCGCCCGCTGCTGGAGGCGATGCGCGTGATGGCCGCCGCCGACCCGGTGCCGAAGGGCTCGCTCGCGCGCCTGCTCGACCACTTCGACCACGCGCTGCGGGTCGCGGGCGAGGACCACGTCGGCCTCGGCTCGGACTTCGACGGCGTGCCCAGCATGCCCGAGGAGCTCGACGAGGTCAGCGAGCTCCCGAACCTGACGCGCGGGCTGCTCGAGCGCGGCTGGTCGGAGGCGGTCGTACGCAAGGTGCTGGGCGAGAACCTGCTGCGCGTGATGGGCGAGGTCGAGGCCGTGCGCGACCGGCTCGCGAGCCCGGCGGCTCAGCGGCAGTAGCGGCCCAGCTCCCCGACCTCGAGCTCGCGATCGGTGACCCGCGCGCCGTCGATCTCCGCGGCCGTGACCTCGACCCGCGTCTCCGACCCGTCCGCGAGATCCTTCACGGTGAGGATACCGGGATAGGAGAACCCGTTGGTGGTCACGATCTCGACCGGATCCGCTTCGAGCACCCGGCGCGGCTTGGCCTGGCCCTCGTAGAACTCGGCGCGCACGATCACGCAGGTCTCCTTGTCGACCCAGGAGGTCGCCTTCGAGTAGTGCGAGCGGTCGGGGTGGAACGGGGTCGACTCGAGCACGAACGCCGCCCTGCCCCCGACCGCGGCGTCGGGCAGCCGGCGGGTCGCTTCCACGCGGTTCAGGCTCATGAAGCGCTCGAAGTCCTCGAACGTGAGGTCGGTGCCGAAGATGCCCGCGCCCAGACCGCTGCCGGTGATGCGCTTGGGCACCCGCAGCTCCTCGGTGTAGAGGAACGAGTCCGGTAGACGGCCCAGGTTCTCCATCGCGAGCACCTGGGCGCCGCGTAGATCAGGCGGCGCGGTGACGCAGATCTTGGCGCGGCGCAGGCCGTCCGGCATGCGCTTGGCCAGGAAGCGCGCCTCGAACTCGCGGCTGCCGCCGGCCGGGTCGGTGGAGACCAGCCGGGCGTCGCTCGCGCTCGATTGCTTCGGCACGTTGCGCCGCACGCACTGGATCACCTCGTCCACCGCCGGGTCGACCTTCTCGTCCGCGCGGGCCGCGCCGGACCAGGCCAGGATCAGCAGCGGAACCAGGAGCCAGCGCTGGAAGACTCGCCAACGAACCATCTCTACCCCGCTCCCGTTTTGGCAGCCGCACGGTAGCCGGAGGCACGCCCCGCCGTCGCGCTCTCCACCAGAAGGACGCGATTTCTTCACCGGCGAGCCCCTACACTCGCCCGGGTTGAACGTTCTCTTGTTCGAGGAGAAGGACGAGCTCGCGCCCGGGCGCGTGCGGGTCGCGGACCGGCGCCACCGCCACGCGCGCGAGGTGCTGCGCGCGCAGCCCGGCGATGCGCTGGTCGTGGGCCGGATCGGCGGGCGGCTCGGCCGCGGCACCGTGCTCGCGCTCGACGCGCACGCGCTCGAGCTCGAGGTCGCGCTCGACCGCGACCCGCCCGCAAAGCTCGACGTCGTGCTCGCGCTCGCCCTGCCGCGGCCGCCCAGCGTGCGCAAGGTGCTGCAGCAGGCCACGGCGCTCGGCGTTCCGCGCTTCGTCCTGTTCGCGAGCGCGCGGGTCGAGAAGAGCTACTGGCAGAGCACGGGGCTCGAGCCGGAGCGGCTGCGCGAGCAGCTCCTGCTCGGGCTCGAGCAGTCCGTCGACACCGTCCTGCCCGAGATCTCGTTCGCGCGCCGCTTCCGTCCGTTCGTGGAGGACGAGCTGCCGCGCATCGCGCGCGGCGCGCGCATCCTGGTCGCGCACCCGGGCGAGCCGGCGGCGGGCGACGCGCGCGCGGCGGGCGGCGCGGCCGTGCTCGTGATCGGCCCCGAGGGCGGGCTGCAGGACCACGAGCTGGCGCGGCTCGACGCCGTCGGTGCGACGCGCATCGCGCTCGGTCCGCGCGTGCTGCGCGTCGAGACGGCCGTGGTCGCGCTGCTCGCGCGGCTCGCTGGTTGACACTCCGAAGGGTCGTTCCGGATACTCGCGCGCCATGGATCTGATGGACAAACTCGTCGCGCTGTGCGCGAACCGCGGCTTCATCTACCCGTCCAGCGAGATCTACGGCGGCATCGCCGGCTTCTGGGACTACGGGCCGCTCGGCGTCGAGATGCGAAACAACATCAAGGCGACCTGGTGGCAGCGCATGGTGCGCGACCGCGACGACGTGGTCGGGCTCGATTCGTCGATCATCGCCAACCCGCAGACCTGGGTGGCCTCGGGCCACGTCGCGAACTTCAACGACCCGATGATCGATTGCCGCGCCTGCAAGCGCCGCTTCCGCGTCGGCCAGATCGACGAGGACGACCGCTGCACCGCGACCAAGGGCGGCGAGCACGACTTCACCGAGCCGCGCCAGTTCAACATGATGCTGAAGACGCGCATCGGCGCGTCGGACGACAGCGCCGGCGACGCCTACCTGCGCGCCGAGACCTGCCAGTCGATCTTCCTCGACTTCAAGCGCGTGATGCAGTCCGCGCGCATGAAGCCGCCGTTCGGGATCGCGCAGATCGGCAAGGCGTTCCGCAACGAGATCACGCCGCGCAACTTCATCTTCCGCTCGCGCGAGTTCGAGCAGATGGAGCTCGAGTACTTCACGCCGCCCGGCGAGGCGATGGACTGGTTCGAGCGCTTCCGCGAGCTGCGCATGGCCTGGCACCGCGAGGTCGGCATGGCGCCGGAGCGGCTGCGCTGGCACGCGCACGGGCCGGACGAGCTCGCCCACTACGCGAAGGCCGCCTACGACATCGAGTTCGAGTTCGCCTTCGGCTGGCACGAGCTCGAGGGCGTGCACCACCGCGGCGACTTCGACCTGCGCCAGCACACCGAGCACTCCGGCAAAGATCAGGCCTACACGGACCCCGAGACCAAGGAGCGCTACCTGCCGGTCGTGATCGAGACCTCGGTCGGCGTCGATCGCTCGATGCTCGCTCTCCTGACCAGCGCCTACCACGAGGACGAGGTCGGCGGCGAGAAGCGCGTGGTGCTGCGGCTGCGGCCCGCGATCGCGCCGATCAAGGTGGCGGTGCTGCCGCTCTCGAAGAAGCTGGCCGAGCCGGCGGAGAAGCTCTGCTCCGACCTGCGGCGCCGCTTCGCCGTCGACTTCGACGTGCCCGGCTCGATCGGCAAGCGCTACCGCCGCCAGGACGAGGTCGGCACACCGTACTGCGTCACCTACGACTTCGACTCGGAGAACGACCAGAAGGCGACCGTGCGCGAGCGCGACACGACCCAGCAGGAGCGCATCGCCCTGTCTGCGCTCCCGTCCTATCTGTCGGAGCGCATTCTCGGCTATTGACGCTTTCGGGCGAACAGCAGCGGGTGGGCCTCGGGCCGGCGCTCCGGCGCGTCGCCGTAGCCGTGGCCGAGCGTGCGCGTCGCGAGCAGCTCGAAGCCGAGCTCGACGAGCATGCGCTCGTAGTCCTCGCGCGACCAGTTGCTCCGGTACATGGTGACGCCGAAGAAGTCGTCCTCGGTGTAGGCGTCCTCGCGAAAGCGCGCGACCGTTGCCAGCAGGTGACCGCCGGGCCGCAGCCAGCGGTGCAGGCGCGCGAAGAGCTCCTGATGCTCCTCGCGCGGCAGGTGGAAGACCGCGTAGAACGACACGATCGCGTCGAACGAGGCGTCCGAGAAATCGACCGCCATGATGTCCGACTCGATGAACTCGCCCGCCGGCACGTTCTCTCGCGCGCGCCGGATCTGCTCGGCCGAGAGATCGACCCCGGTCACGCGGCCGCGCCGGGCGAGCACCTGTGCGACCGGCAGGCCCGCCCCGCAGCCGACGTCGAGCACGCGCGCGCCGGGCTCGAGCACCTCGAGCAAGAGCTCGAGCTCGGGCGCCTGTTCGTGTGCACGCGCCGAGCTGAACGCCGCCGAGCAGCGGTCGTAGCCGTCGCGCACGAGCTTGCGGTAGTCGATCGTCGGGTCGTCGGCGCGCTTCACCGGTACTTGATCACCGAGCGGATCGCGGCGCCCTCGTGCATCAGGTCGAAGGCGTGGTTGATGCGGTCGAGCGGGAGCTCGGCAGTGACCATCTCGTCGAGCTTGATCTTCCCGCTCATGTAGCGGTCGACGAAGCGCGGCAGCTGCGTGCGCCCCTTCGTGCCGCCGAACGCGGTGCCGCGCCAGCTGCGGCCGGTGACGAGCAGGAACGGCCGAGCGTGGATCTCCTGGCCCGCGCCCGCGACGCCGATGATGATCGCCTGTCCCCAGCCGCGGCTGGTGCAGGCGAGCGCCTGCCCCATCACGTCGACGTTGCCGATGCACTCGAACGAGTAGTCGACGCCGCCGTCGGTCATGGACACGATCGCGGCCGCGACGTCGGGCGTGTCCTTGGGGTTCAAGCAGTCCGTCGCGCCGAACTGCTTGGCCAGCTCGAACTTGCGCGGGTTCAGGTCGACGCCGATGATGCGCTCCGCCCCGGCCATGACCGCGCCCTGGATCACGGACAGGCCGATGCCGCCGAGCCCGAACACCGCCACCGACGAGCCCGGCTCGACCTTGGCGGTGTGCAGCACCGCGCCGATGCCGGTGGTGACGCCGCAGCCGAGCAGGCAGATGCGGTCGAGCGGCGCGTCCTTGCGCACCTTCGCGAGCGCGATCTCGGGCACGACCGTGTACTCCGCGAAGGTCGACGTGCCCATGTAGTGGTGCACGGTCTTGCCGCGCGCCGAGAGCCGGCTCGTGCCGTCCGGCATCAGGCCCTTGCCTTGCGTCTCGCGGATGCGCGCGCACAGGTTGGTCTTGCCCGAGAGACAGAACTTGCACTCCCGACACTCCGGGATGTAGAGCGGGATCACGTGGTCGCCGGGCCGCAGCTCGCGCACGCCGGGGGCGACCTCGACCACCTCGCCCGCGCCCTCGTGCCCGAGCACCGCGGGGAACAGGCCCTCGGGATCCTTGCCCGACAGCGTGTAGGCGTCGGTGTGGCACACGCCGGTCGCGGCCAGCCGCACGAGGCACTCCCCCGCCTTCGGACCGGCGAGCTCGATCTGCTCGACTTCGAGGGGTTTCCCCGGCTCCCACGCGACCGCGGCCAATGTCTTCAACGAGTTGCCTCCCTGCGAAGCGGCGATTCTAGCAGCGGGCGTGTGGGGTTTTACCGAACTTTGACGCGCGGTTGCGGCGCGCGATGGGCGCGCCCTGCCCGGCCCGTGTATACCCTTTTGGCAGATGGCCAGCCCCGAAGTGTCGAGCCCCGAAGACGTCGAATCCGGTCCCACGATCACCGACGTGATCGACAAGCTGCCCGAGTCGGTCTACGAGAACCCGACCGCGCTCGGCCTCCTGTACTTCGCGCGCGACGTCGTGCTGTACGGGGCGCTCGTCGCGCTCCTGTTCGCGGTCGATTCGCCGCTCCTGCTCGTGCCGCTCTGGGTGCTGACGGCGCTCGCGATCAGCGCCCTGTTCATCATCGGTCACGACGCGGCGCACGGCGCGCTGTTCTCGAGCAAGCGCCTGAACTACGTGATCGGGCAGGCGGCGATGCTGCCGTCGCTGCACGTGTACGAGGCCTGGGTGTTCGGCCACAACCGCATCCACCACGGCCACACCGTGCGCGAGGTGATGGACTACGTCTGGCACCCGTCGACGCCCGAGGCGTACCGCGCGATGACGCGGACGCAGCGCGCGCTGCACCGGCTGAAGTGGTCGTGGCTCGGCGCCGGCGTGTACTACGGCATCGACATCTGGTGGAAGAACATGATGCGCTTCGACCCGCCGGCGAAGATCGCCGCGGACGTGAAGCGCGACCGCGCGATCGTGTGGAGCTACGCCGCGGTCGTGAATGTCGCCCTGCTCGCGGCGGGCGCCGGCCTGTACGGCAGCGTGGGCGGCGCGCTCTGGCTGTGGTTCAAGGTGTTCGCGGTCCCGTTCGTGCTCTGGAACTACGTGATCGGCATCGCCGTCTACGTGCACCACATCTCGCCCGACATCGCCTGGCAGAACCGGCGCGAGTGGACGCGCTTCAAGGGTCAGATGGAAGGCACCACGATCCTGCACATCCCGGCCTGGGTGAACTTCTTCATGCACAACATCATGCTGCACGTCCCGCACCACGTGGACATGCGCATCCCGTTCTACCGCCTGCCCGAGGCGTGCGACGCGATCCGGCGCGACTTCGGCGACGTCGTGCGCGAGAAGTCGTTCCGCTTCGCCGACTACCTGCGCACCACGCGCGCGTGCAAGCTGTACGACTTCGCCACGCACTCGTGGCGCGGGTACGACGCGGCGAAGGAAGCTCCGGAGCTACTCGCGCAGTCTTAGCCCGAGCTCCTTCAGCTGGGCGGCGTCGATGCGGCTCGGCGACTTCATGAAGCTGTCCTGGCCGCGCTGCGTCTTGGGGAAGGCGATCACGTCGCGCAGGCTCTCGCCGCCGGCCAGCATCAGCGCCAGACGGTCGAAGCCGAACGCGAAGCCGCCGTGCGGCGGCGCGCCGGTGTCGAGCGCGTCGAGCATGAAGCCGAAGCGCTCGCGCGCCTCCTTCTCGGTGTAGCCCATGATCGCCAGGATCTTGAGCTGCAGGTCCGAGCGGTGGTTGCGCAGGCTGCCCGAGCCGAGCTCGACGCCGTTCATCACCAGGTCGTAGTGGGTCGCGATCACGTTCTTCGGGTCGCTGTCGAGCTTTGCGATCTCGTCCTCGAGCGGCGCGACGAACGGCATGTGCATGTAGGTGAGCTTGCCGTCGCCGGTCTCCTCGAACAGCGGGAAGCCGACCACGAAGTGCGGATCCCAGGCGCGCCCGTCGTAGCGGCCGAGCTTCGCACCGAGCTCGAGCCGCAGCCGGCCGAGCACGTCGCACACCACCTTCTCGCGGTCCGCGCCGAACAGGATCACCGAGCCCGGGCGCAGGCCCGCGCGCTTGGCGATCGCCTCGCGCTCGGAGCCGGACAGGAACTTCGCGATCGGCGACTGCCAGCTGCCGTCGTCGGCGACGCGCACCCAGGCGAGCCCCTTCGCGCCGAGCCCGCGCGCCTGTTCGTTCAGCCGGTCGAGCTCGCTGCGCGTGAGCGCGGCCGCGTCGTGGATCGGCAGGCCGCGCACCACGCCGCAGTTTGCGAGCGCGCCCGCGAAGACCTTGAACTCGCTCGCCGCGAGCAGGTCGGAGAGCTCGACGATCTCGAGCGCGATCCGCCGCTCCGGCTTGTCCGAGCCGTAGCGCGCCATCGCGTCCGCGTAGCTCAGGCGATCGAACGGGCGCGGGAGCTCGACGCCGAGTACGTCGTGGAACGCGCGCACGGTCAGGTGCTCGAGCAGGTCGAGCACGTCGTCCATGCCGACGAACGACATCTCGAGATCGAGCTGCGTGAACTCGAGCTGGCGATCGGCGCGCTGGTCCTCGTCGCGAAAGCAGCGCGCGATCTGGAAGTAGCCGTCGAAGCCGGCCACCATCAGCATCTGCTTCATGATCTGCGGCGACTGCGGCAGGGCGTAGAAGCTGCCGTGCGAAAGCCTGCTGGGCACCAGGAAGTCGCGTGCGCCCTCGGGCGTGGCGCGCGCCAGGATCGGCGTCTCGATCTCGACCAGTCCGCGCTCGCTGCAGCCGGCGCGCAGCGACTGCGCCAGCACGTGGCGCACGCGCAGGCGCTTCTGCATGACCGGCCGGCGCAGGTCGTGGATGCGGTACTCGAGCCGGCTCGCGTCGTCGAGCGCGACCTCGTCCTCGATCTCGAACGGCGGCGTGGTCGCGGTGTTCAGGATGCGCAGCTCGTGCGCGACCAGCTCCACCTCGCCGGTCGGCAGGTTCGGATTCACGGCCTCCGCGTCGCGGCGCGCGAGCACGCCGCGCACCAGGAGCACCCACTCCGCGCGCACCGCCTGCGCCTTGGCGTGCGCGGCGGGCTCGGTGTCGGGCTTGAACACGACCTGCGCGAGCCCGCTGCGGTCGCGGAGATCGACGAAGATCACCCCGCCGTGGTCGCGGCGCTTGCGCACCCAGCCGCACAGCACGACCTCGCGGCCGACGTCGCCCGGACGCACCTCGCCACAGAAGTGTGTTCGGCGCAGATCGCCGAGCGGATCGAGTGGCGACGACAAGAGGGCCTCCGCGAGGGTCGGGGGCTCGGAAACTACCACACGAGTTGCCGACTTCGCTCGGGCTCTGCGGCGCCCTCTATCCGCGGGAGTTGGACAAGTCGTCGGCGGAGCAGACGTGGTTGCGGCCGAGCGCCTTGGCCAGGTACATCGCCTTGTCGGCCAGGTCGAGCAGGCGCTCGCGCGAGTCGCCGTGCAGCGGGAAGGTCGCCACCCCGACCGAGATGGTGAGGCGCAGGTCGAGTCCGCGCTCGCCGCCGAACACGTGGCTCGCGACCGACTGGCGGATGCGGTCCGCCACCGACAGGGCGCCGTCCTTGCCGGTGTCGACCAGCAGGACCGTGAACTCGTCGCCGCCATAGCGGCCGACGGTGTCGATCGCGCGCACCGACTCCTGCAGGAGCACGCCGAGCTCGCGCAGCACGCGCGAGCCGACCAGGTGCCCGAAGCGGTCGTTCACGGTCTTGAAGCGGTCGAGGTCGAGGAACAGCACCGACAGCTTGCTCTGCGAGCGCGCCGCGCGGTTCACCTCGCGGTCGAGCGCGGACAGCAGGTAGCGCGCGTTGTAGAGCGAGGTGACGTCGTCGATGAACGCCTTCTCGCGCGCCTGCAGGAAACGCTCGGCGTTGATCAGCGCGAGCTCCGCCTGCTCGGCCACGAGCTCCGCGCGCTGGCGCTCGTCATCCTCGAACGGGCGGCCGTCGGAGAAGATCCAGATCCCGCCGACCACGCGGCCCTCGAGCCGGATCGGCAGCGGCAGGAGCTGCGCGTCCTCGATGCCGAGCGCCGCGAGCGCGCCGGCCAGGGCGTCGCCGCTCGATACGCCCGGGCGCTCGAGGTCGGCCGGGTCGAACAGCTTCCCCTGCTCGATCTGCGCGCGGAGCTCGGCGATCGAGTCGGCCGGGAAGCCGACCAGCTCGACGCCCTCGCCCGTGCGCGAGGGCAGCTCGATCAGCCGGCCGACCGCGCGGCCGCGGCCCGTCAACCGCAGCACGATGTCGAGCGCGAGCGGCAGCACGTCGCTGCTCTCGAGACACGAAGCGAGCGCGCGCGCGGCCTCGAACGCCTGCACGCAGCCGCGCAGCGCCTCGTTCTCGTCCATCAACCGGCGGCGCAGGAGCGTGCGCTTCACGCAGTACGCGATCTCGGGCGAGGACACGGGCTTGCGCAGGTAGTCGGCGGCGCCGAGCCGCATGGCCTGCAGCGCGCTCTCGAGCGACGCGTAGCCGGTGAGCACGATCACCTCGGTGCGCGGCGAGGCGCGCTTCACGCGCTCGAGCAGCTCGAGGCCGTCCATCTCGCGCATCGAGAGGTCGGTGATGACCAGGTCGAAGGGGCCCTCGTCGCCCAGCCGGGAGAGCGCCTCGCGACCGGTGGCGGCGGTGGCGACGCGGAAGCCCTCCTGCACGAGCGCATCGCGCGTCATCTCGCGTATCAGGCGGTCGTCGTCGACGACCAGCACCCGCTTGTCCATCGCCCCGTCCTTGGGTCCCGGCGCGGCGGAGCCGCGCCACCCACCTACGCTCGGCTGCGCCTCGCTGCGCGCGACCGCTGCGCGGTCGCTTGCCGGATCTCCACGCTCGATCGGCCCGCGCGAACGGCGGCTTGAATGCTCGAGTTGCGTCAGCCGGAAGGCGGCGGCGGAGCTAGCCGCGTTCGCCGGCACCCAGGATACGCACGCGGCGGCCTTCGATGCGCAGGCGGCCCTCGGCGTGGAGCTGGATCGCCCGCGGGTAGAGCGTGCGCTCGACTTCGGCGACGCGCGCGGCGAGCGTGGCGGGCGTGTCGTCTTCGCGCACCTCGATGGCCTGCTGCAGGATGATCGGCCCGGTGTCGTACTGCTCGTCGCAGTAGTGGATGGTCGCGCCGGTCAGCTTGGCGCCGTATTCGAGCACGGCGCGGTGGACGCGCTCGCCGTAGAAGCCCTTGCCGCAGAAGGCGGGAATCAGCGACGGGTGGGTGTTCATGGCGCGGCCGTTGTACTCGCGCAGCTCGATGCGCGACAGGAAGCCGGCCAGCACCAGGAGCTGCGGGGGATCCTGGGCGAGCACGCGGTGCAGATCGTCGTTGAAGGCGCGCTCGTCGTCGTAGGCGCGCCGCTCGACCGCGTGCGCGGGCACGCCGTGCGCCCGCGCGCGCTCGAGCCCGAAGGCCTCGGGCTTGGAGGAGATCACCGCGCTGAACTCGACGTCGAGCCGCCGGCTCGCGCGGGCCTCGAACAGGCTCTCGAGCGTGGTCCCGTTGCCGGACAACAGCACGGCGATCCTCAGGCCCATCGTTCCCCCGCTCCCGGAAAACACGAGGGCGCCTCCCGCGGGCCGATGTCCCGCGGCGGCGCCCTCCCGAGCTCCGTCGAGTCTACGCTACCAGGTGTAGCGAATCCGGACCTCGCCCATGTCGCGGTACAGAACCGGCGCCACGCCGCGCAGCACCGGGCTCGTGTAGTCCGCGACCGAGCCGTACTGCGAGATCGGGAAGTACGGGCCCTGCTGCTTGTACACGTGGCCGAAGAACTGCGTCCAGCCGATGCTGGTGGAGAACGCGTCGTTCCAGCGGTACGACAGGCCGGTGATCAACGCGCCCTGCGACTCCCACGGCGCGTACAGGAGCGT